>ERZ772861.169-NODE-169-length-80048-cov-4.862650_pt1 | contig 80048 bp, 61 predicted proteins | sample MGYA00512135_ERZ772861 | MGnify/ENA primary metagenome ERZ772861 (study PRJEB29015, sample SAMEA2737700) | human gut metagenome | biome: human gut; feature: human-associated habitat; material: faeces | place: China | collected 2012 ...
GTGGCCCAAGCCCACCTTGCGGTCCTCAGCCACAGAGCCGTCGATGCAGAAGGACTGGAGGCCGATGCCGATGGCCTCGGCAGCCTCGGCGGCAGTCTGGACATTCTTCTTCAGTGCGATGGCCGCGCCGACACAGTAGGCCCAGCAGGCGTTTTCAAAGCAGATGGGCTGGATGCCCTTCACGATCTCATAGGGATCAAAGCCGGCAGCCTTGCAGATCTCCCGGCACTCCTCCACGCTGGAGATTCCGTACTGAGACAGGACGGAATTGATTTTCTCGATTCTTCTCTCGTAGCTTTCAAACAGAGCCATTTCCAATTCCTCCTCTTATCTCATTCCTGACGGGGATCGATGTACTTGGCGGCGCTGTCCCACTGACCGTAGTGAGACTTGGCGCTCTCCAGTGCCTCGTTGGCGTCCACGCCCTTCTTGACGGCTTCCATCATCTTGCCCAGATTCACAAACTCGTAGCCGATGATCTCGCTGTCCTTGTTCAGAGCCACGCGGGTGCAGTAGCCCTCTGCCATTTCCAGATAGCGGGGGCCTTTCTCCTTGGTGGCGAACATGGTGCCCACCTGAGAGCGCAGGCCCTTGCCCAGATCCTCCAGAGAAGCGCCCACAGGCAGGCCGCCCTCAGAGAAAGCCGTCTGGCTGCGGCCGTAGACGATCTGCAGGAACAGCTCCCGCATAGCGGTGTTGATGGCGTCGCACACCAGATCGGTGTTCAGTGCCTCCAGAAGGGTCTTGCCGATGAGGATCTCAGATGCCATAGCGGCGGAGTGGGTCATACCGGAGCAGCCGATGGTCTCCACCAGCGCCTCCTCGATGACGCCCTCCTTCACGTTCAGGGTCAGCTTGCAGGCGCCCTGCTGAGGAGCACACCAGCCAATACCATGGGTAAAGCCGCTGATGTCCTTGATTTCCTTGGCCTGAACCCACTTACCCTCTTCGGGGATGGGTGCGGGGCCATGGTATGCGCCCTTAGCGACGGAGCACATATTCTGTACTTCTGCACTGTAAATCATGGCAAATTTCCTTTCTTTCAAAAGGCGGTATTCCGCCTTCGGATTAACGTGTCAGAAACGGCGAAAATCACTGCAAGCGCTTCAATCCCCGCAATTTCCGAGTGTATTATACATTGAATTATTGCAATTGTCAATTATCCTGCGTCAGCTTTTCCGTATAAAAACATCTATTCCAACAAAAGACACTTTGGCGGATGTATCTTTTCTGGCCGCAAATCCGGTATATTGGGCGTTATCTGGCATAGATTTGCCGGACGATCCAGCTTGTTAGTCTCCCCGGTAAAATCCGGAGCAGCAGCATTACGCCCTTGTAGGGCAGCCCAATGGCATAATCCGGCTTCAAGCGACCTTTGGACGCAATTCTGGCAATCGCCTCTCCGGCGGCCTCCGCCGTCATGCCCGTCCGTTCATCATGCTCCATAACCGCCACAGAACGGGAAATTCTTCCCATATAAACATCATCTCCGGCGCAGGACTTCTCCCTGCTTCCGGTAAAGCCGGAACGGATGTCCCCCGGAAGGATGGACGCAACCTGGATTCCGAAGGTAGAAACCTCCCCCCGCAATGCTGATGCATAAGCGCGAACCGCCGCCTTGGACACGGAGTACCACGCCTGGAACGGGATGGGAACCGGTGCAGCAATAGAGCTGATGCACAGGATGCGCCCGCTGTGTTGGGCACGCATCCGGGGCAGCACCGCCTTGACTGCATTCACCGCGCCAAACAAGTTGACATCCAGAAGATGCTTGGCAGCTTCATTTTCCGTGAACTCCGCCGCCCCGGAGATTCCGAAGCCTGCATTGCAGATAAGCACGTCCACCCTGCCCTCTCTGGCTATCACCGTGTCGATTGCTGCTTTCACTGCGGCTTCATCGGTCACATCCGCCGACAGATGCAGCACACCGTTTTCCTGCTTCACATTCCGGCGGCTCAGCTCATAGACCCTGCAATTTCTTTTCCAAAGCGCGGCTGCCGTGGCAAGGCCAATGCCGCTGCTCCCGCCGGTGATGACGATAACCTCATTCATGTTTCTCTCTCCTTTTTTCTGCGGAACATCTGCCAAGGAAAAGCGCCGGGAAAATTTCCCGGCGCTCTGAATCAGGATTTTGCAGGCATACTTCCACGGCTGCTCAGGTCAATCACCAGATTGCTGTCAAAGTAGCTGGAGAACTGACTGGAATACCAGGCCAGCATCTCGCCGGTGACCATCAAGCGGGTCTGGCGGACGAAGGTGGTGTTCACATCCACTCGGGGGGAAGAACCGCTGTTGAGGAAGTAACGGAGGCCACTGTTGTACAGCACATTGAAGGTTGTGCCGGAATAAGCCTCGATGTCACTGCCGCGAGCAAACACAATGGTGTCCACATCGCCCAGCACAGGGGTAACCTGGTTGGTCCAGTTGGTGACCTCTGCCTGAATTTGAAGGGTGTTCATAGTGCGATAGGCCTGATTGGAATAAGTGTAGCTGGCAATGGTATAGCCCTTTTCCCGCAGGGCAGCAACCACCTTCTTTGCCTCTACAACTTCGTTGTCATAGTAAGCCTGACCAAATCTGGAAACGTAAGAAGTGTTGGTTCGATAGCCAAACACGCCCTCGCTGCCGGTAACAGCCAGAATGGCTCTTGCGCCCCGATAGACAAAATCAGGATGCTCCGCAATGAAGCTCTCCAGCACAGGAACCAGGTCATAATTGCCAATCAGCTCCTGACCATTACTGTCAACATAAGCAGCCTTGATGTCGCCATTGGCATCCACCACCAGCTTATTAGCAAAGCCATGACCCTTGCCGTCCAGCTTACCGTCTTTATCCGGGTCAACCATGTATTCAAAATAGTTGACCATGGTCTCGGTAATCATCACCGGCTTTTTGCCCTGGGGCAGATAAATGGATTTTGCTCCAAAGGTGGCATTTCCATCCAGGCCAACGTTGCTGTAGATAAAGCTGTCAAAATCCACCAAGACATAATTTCCGGTATACAGCTGGTTCAGAATCCGGCTGAATTCCTCTACCGATACGAAGTTCTTGTTGTAGAGACCTGCATACTCACCGGACACATCCTTGTTACAGGCGCGGGAAGCATCGGCCATCAGCACATGGAAGGATAGGTTGGGAATGGTTGAAACATCCTTAATCTCGCTGAGCTTCTGCTGCTCTTTCACAAGATCGCTCTTTTTGCTGTCCACCATTTCCTTATATTTGGCGTTCGTACCGCTGTAGCCGTCCAAAAGCTCAATTGCACCGTCATAATCATATTGCGTTACCAGTGCGTCCGCCTTGGAAATAAGGTTCTTGTATTCCGCCTCGGCTGCATCCGCAGCATTAGCCTGCTGGATTGCCTCCTGCTGTGCCTTGGACTGGTTGTTCTTCCGCACCACAAGGGCATTGGAAACAGAACCAACCACAAAACTCAAAATCAGGAACAGCGCCGCGCAGGCAATGATTGCAGGAAGGTATACTTCCTTGAAAATGCGTTTCTTTTCCCGCTTCTTCCGGCGGATATAGCGCGGATCGAGGGGATCAAGCACCTCGGACTCCTCTTTGGCGCGGGTAACCGGCTCCATATACATATCCAGGAGCTTAGAAAACACGCTCTTTTTGGCGGGATCTTTGGTTCTCGCAGGTTTCTGCGTTCTTCCCTTCCCCTTCTTCTGCATTTTGGTATCCGAAAGCTTCGGCAGCTTCAATCCAATCTTCTTTTTCTTTTTAGGAGGCTCATCCGTCTCCTCGTAGCCATCCTCGTATTGCCCCTCATCGTATTGACCATCATCGTACTGCCCCTCATCCGGCTCTTCGTCGGAAGTATCGTAGGCCTGCGGGTCATCCTCTGCAGGGTAACCCAGGTCATCCTCCGGCGGATATGGGTCATCGTCCTGGGTTATCCGGTCGTCATCGAAGCTTTCATCAAGCCGCTCCTGAGCAGAATCGTCACCTTCTTCGGCATTCTGTGCATGTTGCGAAGCATGGTCAAAATGGAATTCCTTTGTTGCATCCTCATCCTCCGATGCATCTTCTGCGGCTTCATCTTCGTCCAAAATATCTGAATAATCGAAATCGTCATCCTCCGAGAGAAAGTCCTTCGGGTCAAATCCGTATTCTTTCTCAAAATCGATGTCGAGATCGAAATCGTTCTTATCCATCGCTAGTCCCCTACCTTTATGGTAATGTCAATGATATTCTATCATTGCCTTGAAAAAAAAGCAAGTGGAATTGACATAAAACCTCAAAAAACGCGCACTGTTAAGAAGGTCTTAAAAACTGGTTCATTTCTCCGCCGCAAACAGCCCGTCCCGTGTGATGTTTTTCAGCCATGCACCGCTGCGGTAATGACGGATAACCCAAGGCCACTTCACAAATTCATCGGTACACAGCAGGAAATACACCCACAAAACCGGCAGCTTCAGCACAAAGGCAGCAAGGAAACCCAGTGGGACAGCGTAGCACCACATATCGATGGTATCACAAACAAGGCCGAACCGGGTGTCTCCACCCGCCCGGAAAATGCCGGCAATCAGAGAGGTGTTGACGGCACTTCCCATGATATAATAGGAGTTAATCCACAGCATCACCCGCAGGTAATGCATGGCAGTCGCCGACAGACTCTCCGATGCAAAGGACATCACCAGAGGAATTGCCGCAATCAGCACCATGCCGCCGATGAGGCCGGATGCGACCGTCATCTTCATGATATTGGAGGCATAGCCCCTTGCCTTTTTCAAATCCCCCGTTCCCATTACGTTACCCAGCAGGATGCCGCCCGCTGCGGCCACCGCAAAGCAAAACGTGGAGCCGAGATTCCGCACCACAACCACCATGGAGTTGGCCGCCACAGCGTCATTGCCCAGATGCCCCAAAATAACGGAGTACATGGAAAACGCCACACCCCAGGACACATCATTGCCCAACGCCGGCAACGCCAGCCGGATGAAATCACCCCGCAGCAGTTTATTGGTATGGAGCATTTCCCGTAAATCCAACCTTACGTTCTTCGACCGGATGGAAACAACCGCAAAGCCCAATAGCTCCACCGCCCGGGAGGTCGCTGTGGCAATGGCCACGCCGGTAGCCCCCAGCCGGGGTGCGCCGCAAAGGCCAAAAATGAACACCGCATTGAGCGCAATATTCAAAAAGAAGGTCATCACGTTCATCGCCAGACATATGGTTACCCTGCCAATGCTGCGCAGAACGGCGGCGTATATCTCTATGATGCCCCAGCACAGGTAAGTTATTCCCATCACCCGCAGGTAGTCCGCGCCAATGGAAATCAGCGCTGTGTCCTTGGTAAACAGGTGCATCAAGCCCTCCGGCATAAAAAAGGCCAGCAGCGCAAATACTGCCGAAATCGTCACACTGTAGCGCAGTGCAATTCCCTGCACGGCCTGGATGGCTCGAAAATCCCGCTTGCCATAATATTGAGCGCACAGCAGCGTTGCTCCCGTGCCCAGACCGTAAAACACATTGGCAAGGACGTTGGCATAGTTGGCAGCAAGGGACACTGCCGAAATAGAGGCCTGCCCCACATAGTTAAGCATCACCACATCCGAAGATCCGACCGCCGCATTGAGAAGATTCTGAATCACCAAAGGAATCAGCAGCTTATTCATTTGGGTGCGAAAGTCAGGCTCCAGCAGCTGCATTCGTTTCATATACACGCTCCTACTTTTTTTCATCCGAGCCCCGCAGCTCAATAATCTGGTCACGCAGCAGAGCGGCATACTCGTATTCCATCATCTTCGCCGCTTCCTTCATCTGCTTTTCCAGGCGGGCAATTTCTTTTTCCTTCTCTGCATTGGTCATCTTCACACCGGTTCTGCCCTTGCGTTCAGCAGTGGGCGAAGAAATCTCAATGAGGTCACGGACAGATTTAATAACCGTTTGGGGGACAATGCCGTGCGCCTGATTGTAGCTGTTCTGAATGTCCCGGCGGCGAGCCGTCTCGTCCAGTGCCATACGCATGGAGGGGGTTACCGTGTCGGCGTACATAATGACCTTGCCCTCCGCATTTCGTGCGGCGCGGCCAATGGTCTGAATCAGGCTGGTTTCACTGCGCAGAAAGCCCTCTTTATCCGCATCAAGGATGGCCACCAGACTCACCTCCGGCAAATCCAGCCCCTCCCGCAGCAGGTTGATGCCAACCAGCACGTCAAATTTTGCAAGGCGCAGATCACGAATGATTTCCATTCGCTCCATTGCACCCACATCGGAGTGCATATACCGCACCCGAATTCCTGCCTTGGTCAGATAAACCGTCAAATCCTCCGCCATTTTCTTTGTGAGTGTCGTGACCAGCACCCGCTCCTGTCGTGCCGTGCGGGCGTTGATTTCTCCAATCAGATCGTCAATCTGGCCGTCAATGGGGCGAACCTCCACCATGGGATCCAACAGGCCGGTAGGGCGAATCACCTGCTCCACAATTTGGCCGGAGCGGCTGCGCTCGTACTCTCCCGGCGTTGCAGAAACATAGATAACCTGATTGATTTTTTGGTCAAACTCCCCAAAATTCAAAGGCCGATTGTCATAAGCCGAGGGCAGGCGAAAGCCATAGTTCACCAGCGCATCCTTCCGGCTGCGGTCACCGGCGTACATGGCGCGACATTGAGGCAGGGTCACATGGCTCTCATCGATGAACATCAGGAAATCCTTGGGGAAATAATCCAGCAGTGTGGTGGGCGGTGTGCCCGGTTCCCTGCCCTGAATCACCCGAGAATAATTTTCGATGCCGGTGCAGAAGCCGATTTCTGTCAGCATCTCCAGATCATAGGCAGTGCGCTGGGCAATGCGCTGAGCCTCAATCAATTTATTGTTGTCCCGAAAAAACTGCACCTGCCTATCGCATTCTTTCTGGATTTCCAGCATAGCCCGCTGCAATTTTTCCTTTGAGGCCACATAGTGGCTGGCCGGATAGATTGCCACATGATCCAAATACCGCTCTGTCATGCCGGAAACCGCATTGATTTCGCTGATGCGGTCAACCTCGTCACCGAAGAATTCAATACGGATGGCACGCCCCGACCAATAGGCCGGGTAAATTTCCAAGGTGTCACCCCGCACCCGGAATTTATTGCGGGAGAAATCAATGTCGTTACGCTCATAACGAATTTCCGTCAGCTTCTTTAAAATCTCATCCATGGGGCGTTCCTGCCCCACCCGCAGGGAAATCACCATGCTCTTATAGTCAATGGGGTCACCCAAGCCATACAGGCAGCTGACGGAAGCAACCACAATCACATCCCGGCGCTCAAACAGTGCCGAGGTTGCAGAATGGCGCAACCGGTCAATTTCCTCGTTGACAGCAGAATCCTTTTCAATGTAGGTATCCGTGTGCGCAATATACGCTTCCGGCTGATAGTAGTCATAATAAGAAACAAAATACTCCACCGCGTTCTCCGGGAAGAACTCCCGGAATTCTGAGCACAGCTGTGCTGCCAAAGTTTTGTTGTGTGCCAGCACCAGAGTGGGGCGGTTCAGCTTTGCAATAACCGAAGCCATGGTAAAGGTTTTGCCGGAACCGGTAACGCCCAGCAGTGTCTGCTCCCGCAGCCCCAGCTCTACGCCCTTTGCCAGCGCCTCAATTGCCTCCGGCTGGTCACCGGAGGGCTTGTATTCCGACACTAATTTAAATTTATCCATTGTCATTCCTCCGATTCCTCAGCCAGATAGCCGGACTGCACCAGCGACACATAATCATCCTCACAGAAAATGAGATGGTCAACAAACCGAACCTCCACCGCCCGTAAGGCGGATACCACATTGCGAGTCGTGGCGATGTCCTCGTAGGACGGAATCGCCATGCCGCCCGGGTGATTGTGTGCCAGCAGGACGCTGGACGCATTGGCAAGCAGAGCTGTCTCCACAATTTTACGGATAGAGAGGCTCGTGGAGTTTACATTCCCCTCTGCAATCTTCCGGCAGGTTAACAGCTTACACTTTGCATCCAGGCAGAGCAGATAAACCATCTCTATACTCCGCCCATAGAAATAGGGATGCAGATAGGCGGCACAGCTTTCCATGGTAGGCAGAATATTGACCTTTGCGGCGCGGTCTCTGAGATAGCATCCCCCCACCTGGGTAATCAGATGCAGGTAGGCGGCAGTGTTCTCCCCGATTCCTTCCACCTTGCATAATTCCTCTATCGGCGCATCCATCACCTGGGAAAGCGAGCCAAAATGGTCAAGCAGCGCGTGGGCAATGGGGTTGGTATCCTGCCGGGAAATGGCATAAAAAAGTACCAGCTCCAATACCTGCACATCTGTAAAGTGTTCCAGCCCCTCCTGTAAGAAGCGCTGGCGGAGCCTTTTTCGGTGGCCGTCATGTATTGACATTATTTCGCCTCAACTTTCATGTAAACCCCTTGCTATTTTTTCATTCTTCCGCTAGAATAGAGAAAAATGACGAAACCTACCGGGAAAGATTTTCCGTCTTCTGCGCACCCTATTCACGTCAGGAGGATTTCCTATGGATCAAAGAACCGAAGAAACCGAACTGTTGGAGCTGCTGCCGCGCCCGGTGTTCTGCGTAAAAAACGGGATAATCACGCGCCTCAATCAACCTGCCAGAAAGCTTTACTTGCGGGAGGGGCTCCCGGTGGAGGCACTTCTGGAAGCAGGAAACGAGAACTATGCAGCCTACTGCGGTGGGCTGCTTTATGTAACGCTGGCAATCCACGGGCAGTCCTTCGGTGCTTCCGTGGTGCGGGTGGGAGATGAAAATCTGTTCACCCTCGACCAACAGTTTGAAAGCGATGAGCTTCGCATTCTGGCGCTGGCCGCCCGTGAACTGCGCGCTCCCCTTACAGATGCAATGCTGACGGTTCAGCAGCTTTCCTTGGAGAACGCCGCCCAGAGCAAACTAAAGCGCAGTCTATACCAGCTGCTTCGGATGATTGGAAATATGTCCGATGCCTCCGGCAGCAGCCTGTCCTTCCGTCCAGAGCGTCAGAATGTGGATGCCGTGTTCCGGGAAATCGCGGAAAAAGTCACAGCATTAACCGATACAACAGGCATTCAAATCTCTTACAGTGGGCTGCAAACGGATTGCAGCTGCGTATTTGACCGGCAGCTTATGGAGCGGGCGGTTCTGAACATGGTTTCTAACGCGCTGAAATTCACCCCAGCAGGCGGCACGGTTCATCTGCTGCTGCGTGCCAGCGGCAAGCAATTCTGCTTCAGTGTCACGGACACCGGCAGCGGGATTCCCAAAGAAGATCAAGCCACCCTGTTCTCCCGATATCTGCGAGAGCCATGTTTGGAGGACAGCCGCCACGGCATTGGACTTGGAATGCTGCTGATCCGTAACGCAGCCGCCCTGCACCGGGGAGCCGTTCTGGTAGACCACCCGGAAAAAACCGGAACCAGAGTAACCCTCACCTTTACCTCCGTCCCGGATGACACCGCAAAGCTGCGCACCGTGCTGCTGGGCGCGGACTACGCCGGGGAGCAGGATCACGCGTTAATCGAGCTTTCTGAACTTCTTCCTTATAACAGATATTGATTTTGCTTGGGTCGGCGATTTGCCGACCCAATTTTTCTGTTTACTCCAAATACTTTTTCAGATAAGCACCGGTGAAGCTGCCTTCTGTTGCAGCAACCTCCTCCGGCGTTCCGGCTGCCACCAATGTTCCGCCGCCGTCACCGCCTTCCGGTCCCAGATCGATAAGATAGTCGGCAGTCTTGATAACATCCAGGTTGTGCTCAATGACCAGCACCGTATTTCCTGCCTCCACCAACTGCTGCAGCACCTCGATCAGCTTATGAACGTCCGCCGCGTGCAAGCCGGTGGTAGGTTCGTCCAGAATATAGATGGTACGTCCGGTGGACACCCGCGCCAGCTCCGTGGCCAGTTTGACTCGCTGAGCTTCGCCGCCGGACAGGGTGGTGCTGGACTGCCCCAGCTTCACATAGCCCAGGCCAACCTCCTGGAGCATCTGAGCCTTTTTGCGGATTTTCGGCAGATTCTCAAAGAAGTCCACTGCCTCCTCGGCGGTCATATCCAAAACCTGGGCAATATTCTTTCCCTTGTACTGCACCTCCAGCGTCTCCCGGTTATAGCGGGAACCATGGCATACCTCACAAGGAACGTAGACATCCGCCAGGAAGTGCATTTCGATTTTTACAAGGCCATCGCCGCAGCAGGCTTCGCAGCGGCCACCTTTCACGTTGAAGCTGAAGCGACCTGGGCCATAGCCGCGCATTTTCGCCTCTGCAGTGGAGGCAAACAAATCCCGGATGTCGTTAAACAGCCCCGTATAGGTCGCCGGATTAGAGCGGGGTGTCCTGCCGATGGGGCTTTGGTCAATGTCAATCACCTTGTCCAGATTTTCAATTCCCTCAATGCAGGTACACACGCCGGGACGGGTGCGGGCATGATTCAGCTTTGCAAGAAGCGTTTTATTCAGCACTTCATTGACAAGGGTGGATTTGCCAGAGCCGGACACGCCGGTGACGCAGGTGAACGTTCCCAAGGGAATTTCCACGTCCAGATTTTTCAGATTGTTTTCCCTCGCACCCCGAATGACCAACTTCTTTCCGTTCCCCATTCTGCGCTCTGTGGGGACGGGAATTTTCTTTGCCCCGGACAGATATTGGCCGGTAATGGACTGGGGGCAATCCAAAATGTCCTGAAGTGTACCGGCGGCAACAATTTGCCCGCCGTGGCTTCCCGCGCCGGGTCCTACATCTACCAGAAAATCAGCAGCACGCATGGTGTCTTCATCGTGCTCCACCACAATCAGAGTGTTGCCCAAATCCCGCAGATGCTCCAGGGTTGCAAGGAGCTTGTCATTATCCCGCTGGTGCAAACCAATGGATGGCTCGTCCAGGATATACAGTACCCCCATCAAAGAAGATCCAATCTGCGTTGCCAGCCGGATGCGCTGGCTCTCGCCGCCCGAGAGCGTCCCCGCCGCCCGAGAGAGGGTCAGATAGCCCAGCCCCACGTCCAAAAGGAATTGCAGGCGGGACTTTATCTCCTTGACAATCTGCGCTGCAACCAACGCCATATTCCCTTCCAGATGCAGGGTTTCCATGAAATCCAGTTCCTTGCGGATGCTCATGGCGCAGAAGTCCATAATGCCCATGCCTCCGACAGTCACCGCCTGTGCAATGGCCGACAGCCGCTTCCCGTGGCACACAGGGCAGGGGGCTGTGGACATACATTCCTCCAGTTCCTTCCGCGCTGCATCAGACTGCGTTTCCCGATAGCGCCGGGAGATGTTATTGAGGATTCCCTCAAAGGGCTGCTCCAGTACGCCCATGCCATTTCCACGGTTATAGGTCATGTGGAGCTTTTCTCCCTTTGTACCGTACAGGATAACATCCATCACATTCCTGGGCAGCTCCTTCACCGGCACGGTCAGAGAGAAATGGTACTTCTGTGCCAACGCCTCAAAGTACATTCGGAAAATGGAATCGGTGCGGGCGCTCTGCCAGCCGGAGGCCTGAATGGCACCGTCAAAGATGGATTTCTCTTTATCTGGAATCACCAGGTCTTCGTCCGCAATCAACTGAAAGCCCAGCCCGGTGCAGCTGGGGCAGGCACCGGCGGGATTATTGAAGGAGAACATCCGGGGCTCCAATTCCGGCATACTGATGCCGCAGTCCTCGCAGGCATAATTCTGGGAGAAGGTCAATTCTTCCTCCTGCCCCGGAATGGAAATGGTCACCAGTCCCCCGGAATGGTTGCAGGCCGTCTCGATGGAGTCGGTCAAACGGCGGCGAATACCGTCCTTCAGAACAAGGCGGTCAACAATCAGCTCAATGGTATGCTTTTTATTCTTCTCCGGCTTGATTTCTTCGGAGAGATCATACTGGATGCCATCCAAGCGCAAGCGGACAAAGCCCTGCTTGCGGGCATCCTCAAACACCTTTTGGTGCTCACCTTTTTTGCCCCGCACCACCGGGGAGAGAATCAGGAACTTAGTTCCATCCCCCAATGCCTCTATCCGATCCACAATCTGGTCAATGGTCTGGCGGCGAATTTCCTTGCCGCACTTCGGGCAATGGGGAACGCCGGCTCTTGCCCATAAAAGGCGCAGATAGTCGTAAATCTCCGTGACTGTTCCAACTGTGGAGCGAGGGCTTTTAGAGGTTGTCTTCTGGTCAATGGAAATGGCCGGGGAAAGCCCATCAATGGAGTCTACATCCGGCTTGTCCATCTGCCCCAAAAACTGACGGGCGTAGGAGCTGAGACTTTCCACATAGCGTCGCTGTCCTTCGGCATAAATGGTATCGAACGCGAGGCTGGACTTTCCGGAGCCGCTGAGCCCCGTGAAAACCACCAGCTTATCCCGCGGAATGGTCAGGTTCACATTTTTTAGATTGTTTTCTCTGGCACCCTGGATTACAATTTTGTCATTCATCGTTCATGTTTTCTCCTGCCTCAGAATCGTTCCCATGATTATAGCATACATTTAAATATACTACAAGTCATTTTTCAAACATAATTTCGTCTTCTTGTTCTTTCCTGGGGGATACAACGCTTTGTGATTGTGCATAATTGTTTTATGTATTTTTTGGCGGTTTACACAAGACGGGATAAATTTTAATCCGTTTTTCAGCGGTATTTTTTTTTGCTGCTGCTTGCTTTTTCACTTGGTGTGGTGATATAATGAGATTGTGATTGGCCTCCGCCCAGCGGGGGCAGAAAAAGAAAAAAGCGAGGTATTTCTTTGATGACAGCTTACGGAGATAACATCAAAATTTTCTGCGGCAATTCCAATCCTCAGTTTGCCGAGACGATTTGCAAGTCCCTGAGCGTTCCCCTGGGTCAAGCAGAGGTCAAGACCTTTGCCGACGGCGAAGTTTCCGTCTCTTTGAATGAAACCTGCCGTGGTGCAGACGTTTTCCTGGTGCAGTCCACCTGCAAGCCCGTCAACGACAACCTGATGGAGCTGCTGGTGATGACCGATGCCTGCCGCCGTGCCTCCGCCGGTCGTATCACCGCCGTTATTCCCTATTTTGGGTACGCCCGCCAGGATCGCAAGGCAAAGAGCCGCGATCCCATCTCTGCAAAGCTGGTTGCAAACATGATTACCGCTTCTGGCGCTGACCGTGTGCTGACCATGGATTTGCACGCCTCCCAGATTCAGGGTTTCTTTGATATTCCCCTGGATCACCTGCTGGGCAACCCCTCCTTTGTGGACTACTATCTGAAGAAATTCCCTGAGGAAGCCTTTGACCATTCCCAGTTTGTTGTCGTCTCTCCCGATGTCGGCTCCGTCAGCCGCGCCCGTACCTTCGCCCAGAAGGTTCACATGAGCCTGGCCATTGTGGACAAGCGCCGTCAGAAGGCCAATGTCTGCGAGGTAATGAACGTCATTGGCGATGTCAAGGACAAGACTTGCATCCTTTACGACGACATGGTGGACACTGCCGGTTCCCTGTGCAATGCCGCAAAGGCGCTGGTGGAAGTGGGCGGTGCCAAAGAGGTGTACGCCTGCGCAACCCACGGTGTGCTCTCCGGCCCCGCTTACGAGCGCATTGAGGCCAGCCCCATCAAGGAAATTGTCTTCCTGAACACCATCCCCCAGATGGGCAACACCCCCAGCAACAAAATCAAGTTCCTGGATGTTGCTCCTGTTTTTGCCCGTGCCATTGAGCATATCCATGGCGGCACCTCCATTGCCGACCTGTTCTGAGCCGTGTTGAAAGGAAATTCAGAAAGCTGGCTGATTGTCGGTCTCGGTAATCCCGGCAAGGAATATGAGCACACGCGGCACAACACCGGTTTCCGCGCCATCGACATTCTGGCTGCCAAGCTGGGCTGCCGTATTGATAAGGCAAAATTCCAGGGTCTGTATGGGCAGACTATAGTTGACGGCAGAAAGCTGTTCCTGCTAAAGCCCCAGACCTATATGAACCTCTCCGGTCGCTCTGTCTTGCAGCTGAGTGCTTATTTCAGCATTCCTCCCCAGCGCATTATCGTGATGTTTGACGACATCTCGTTGGCTCCCGGCAGACTGCGCGTCCGTGCAGAGGGTTCCGCCGGCGGGCACAACGGCATCAAGTCCATCATTGCGGAGCTGGGCAGTCAGGATTTTCCCAGGGTGAAGATTGGCGTTGGCGCAAAGCCCACACCGGAATATGACCTAGCCAATTGGGTGCTGTCCTCCTTCAGCGCAAAAGAGGAAAAAGACCTTTCCATTGCGTTGGAAAACGCAGCGGACGCCGCCCTTGCCATTATGGAGCAGGGCGTGCCGGAAGCGGCCAACAGGTACAACGGCAGTCACCCCTAAACCAAATCATGCGATAGAAAACGGAAAGTGGATTCAGTTCCACTTTCCGCTTTTCCGCGTGGAGCATTTTTTAATTGAGGCGCGAATATGGATCAAATTTTATTTATGCTGAAAACCATCCCGGAATATGCTTCCCTCGTGGAAGGCATGAAGCTGGGACAGCCCGCCGCCGTCACAGGCATCGGGCAAATCAACCGTTCCCACATCATTGCCGGGCTAAGTGCAGATGTGAAAAAGCCCCTTGTCATTCTGGTGCAAGACGACATGGCTGCCCACAGAATGCAGGAGGAGCTGAAATGCTTCCTGCACACGGATGCGCCCATTCTCCCCAGCCGGGATCTGACGCTGTATGATGCTGCCGTTGTTTCCCGCGCCTGGGAGCAGAAGCGGCTGCGGCAGCTTTATGCGCTGGGGCGGGGAGATACCCCTATCCAGATTATGTCCTGGGAATCCGCCAGCCAGCGCACGCTGCCCCCGGCTGTGCTTTCCGCTGCCACACTCCATCTGGAAACCGGCAAAGAATATTCTGTTGACAAGCTTGTCTCCGCTCTGGTCTCCGCCGGTTACAGCCGCTGCGGCATGGTGGAAGGCGTTGGGCAGTTTGCTGTCCGCGGCGGAATCGTGGATCTGTTTTCCCCGGCAGAGGAGAAGCCGGTGCGAATGGAATTCTTCGGCGACGAACTGGATACCATGGGCTACTTTGATCCCGACACCCAGCGGCGGGAAGAAAACATCACCGCTGCCACCATTCTCCCAATCAGTGAGACGCTGCCCCACTGCCATCCCGGTGGCATGGAAGGACTGTGCAAGGATTTGCGCAATCTGATTTCCCGGCAGCGCCGACACAAGAACATCAATGAGCCTTTGATCGCAACTCTTTCAAAGGACTTGGAAAAATACGAAAATGAGCTGCACAACACTGCCTCCGATCGGTATATGTCATTGATTTACCCGGAGTTTTCTTGTGCGCTGGACTACGTAAGCAGAGATTCCATTCTGGTGCTGTGTGACCACAGCAGCTTGCAGCGTGCCGCCAAAACTCGCACCGAGGAACTGGGAATGCAGCTGGACAGTATGCTCCAAGCCGGCTTGGTTGTGGGCGAGCTTTGCGACTTTGCGCTGCAATGGGAGGATTTCTGCACCCGTCTGCGCGGAAAAACCGTGGCCTATTTTGATGCCTTCGGCGGCAGCGCCTACCCGGATGACTGTCTGCCAAAGCAGCTGCTGCCCATCACTGCCAAGCAGCTGCCCGGCTACGGCGGAAGCATGGATACGGTGGTCAGCGACCTTAAGTACTACCAGAAGATGGAATTTGGCAGCATGGTTCTTTGCGGCACCCGGCGGCGGGCAGAGCTGCTCCAGCAGATGCTGCAAGAAAAGGGCGTGGGTGCCTTTTTGTGCATCCCCCTGACTACGCTGCCAAAGCCGGGGCAGATACTCCTGTGTGAAGGCACGCTGCCCTATGGCATGGAATACCCCATGTCCAAACTGACCGTCCTGACCGAAGGACAGATGATTGCCAAAAGCGAGCCCCGGCGTAAGGCAAAGAAAACCGGAGCAACCAACCGTCAAAAGCTGAACTCCTTCACGGATCTTGTTCCCGGTGACCTGGTCGTACACGAAAACTACGGTATCGGCCGCTTCATGGCAATGGAGCAAATCAAGGTGGACGGAGCGGTCAAGGACTATATTAAAATAGCCTATCAAGGCTCTGATACCCTGTATGTTCCTGCCACCCAGCTGGACTTGGTCAGCAAATATATCGGCGGCGGTGGAGAGGATTCCAATGTACGGCTAAACAAAATAGGCTCTGATGCCTGGCAGAAAACCAAGGCCAAGGCTCGAAAGGCTGCCAAGGACATGGCAGGTGAGCTGATTCAGCTTTACGCCGCCCGGAAGCGGCAGCCCGGCTTCGCCTTTGCGGCGGATGCGCCCTGGCAAACAGAATTTGAAGATAATTTTCCCTATCCTGAAACTGATGATCAGCTGCGCTGCATTGCGGACATCAAACATGATATGGAAGCACCCACCCCCATGGATCGGCTGCTGTGCGGCGACGTGGGCTTCGGAAAAACCGAGGTCGCTTTGCGGGCGGTGATGAAATGCGTCATGGATGGAAAGCAGGCGGCCATTCTCGTTCCCACCACCGTACTGGCGCAGCAGCACTACCAAACGGCGGTAGCGCGCTTCCGCGGATTCCCGGTGAGTATTGATGTGCTGAGCCGGTTCCGAACCACGCGGCAGCAGAACAAAACCTTGCAGGATGTGCGCAGCGGCGCCGTAGATTTGATTATCGGCACCCACAAGCTGCTGCAAAAAAGCGTGGAATTTAAGGACTTGGGGCTGCTGATTGTGGACGAGGAGCAGCGCTTCGGTGTCAGTCATAAAGAGCGGCTGAAGGAAATTTCCAAGGGCGTGGATGTGCTGACACTTTCTGCAACGCCAATTCCCCGCACCCTGAACATGGCGCTGTCCGGTATCCGCGATATGTCCACCATCGAGGAGCCGCCCTCTGACCGCTATCCGGTACAGACCTTTGTGACGGAATATAATCCCGCCATCATCGATGATGCCATTCGTCGGGAAATAGAGCGCGGCGGTCAGGTTTTCTATCTACACAACCGCACAGAAACCATTGATCAATGTGCAGGAGCACTGCGGCGCAGAATTCCTGGTCTCAGTGTCGCTGTTGCCCACGGTCAAATGTCAGAGGACGCATTGGGCGATGTAATGCAAGCCATGGCAGATGGCGAAATTCAGGTTCTGGTCTGCACCACCATCATTGAGACCGGCCTGGACATTCCAAATGCCAACACATTGATTATCGAGAACGCCGACCGGCTGGGTCTGTCTCAGCTACATCAGTTGCGGGGACGGGTTGGCCGCTCCACTCGTCACGCCTACGCCTATTTTACCTATCGCCCGGACAAGAATCTATCCGAAGTGGCCGAGAAACGTCTGGCTGCCATCCGGGACTTTGCGGAATTTGGCTCCGGCTTTAAAATCGCCATGCGGGATTTGGAAATTCGCGGTGCAGGCAACCTGCTGGGTGCCGAGCAATCCGGTCACATGATGAGCGTTGGCTATGATATGTATCTGAAGCTTTTGGATGAAGCCGTGCTGGAGGAACGCGGCGAAGCCCCCAAGGAGCCGGACTGCACAGCCGACCTGAATGTCACCGCCAACGTGGACAAAGAATATGTTGCGCGGGGCGAAGAGCGGATGGATTTGTACCGGCGAATGGCCGCCATCCGAACACAGGAGGATGCCGACGACCTGCTGGATGAAATTGTTGACCGCTACGGCGAACCGCCCAGAGGTGTGCTAAACCTGATTGACATTGCTCTGCTGCGCGCCCAGGCACGGAAAGTCGGTATTAAAGACATCCGGCAAAAGGGCAGCAATGTGCTGTTTGTGCTGACCAACCTGAATTTTGAAGTGGTCAGTGCCCTCTGCGCCGATGCAACTTACAAAACGCGGATTCTGTTCCTGGCAAACGCCAAGGAACCCACGCTCCAATTGAAGCTCGCCTCCGGTGTTGACAGCCTGAAGCAGTGCAAGGTCTTCGTTCAGAAATATTCCGAACTCTCTCACTGAGCCATCTGTCCAGTGTTGCTTCTTCGTGTGGTGCATGATTTGACAGGAAATGTGCAAATACCAGTTGTATTTCCAAAATCTGCATGATATAATACTGAGTATCTACCATACAATCAATGATTCTCAGGAGGTTTTTTATGGCTGACGGCAATCGCTCTGATGACTTTGATGCTTTTCTCGCTTCCCTGAATACAGATACCGCAAAAAAGCCGGATGATATTGATCTGGACGGTCTTCTGGCAGAGCTGAATGCGGATATTCATTCCGAGCGCAGCACTGAAGGCGTTCCAGACGATGCATTCTTCCCACCCACAGATTTTGAAGATACTCCGCCCTCTCCCAAGCAAGCGCCTATGCGTAAACGGCGGCAAGCGGCTGATGTGCCGCCAGTCAGGACGAATGTTCCACCTCAGGAACGGCAAAGTTTCTTTGTCCGTCATCACCGCACCATCAATCTGGTTCTCCTGCTCCTGTCTGTTGCTTTGGCAGTCGGCATCATGGCAGTCATTCTTTCAATGTCCAACGCCGACCCCTATGGCGGAAAGATGATGGACAATATCCGTATTGCCGGTGTGAACGTTGGCGGAATGACCAAGCAGGAGGCCGCCAATGCCGTCGGGACTGCCATTGGTTCCAGCTATTATGAAAATAACATGACCGTCGTTCTGGGGAAGGATGAACTGATTCTCCCCGCTTCCCAGGTCTCCCCCACCCTGGATATCAGCGCTGCTGTAGAGGCCGCTTACGCCTGCGGACGTACCGGCAGCACAACACAGCGTCAGGCAGATTACCAACAGGCGAAGCAGGCACCCATTGATATCGAAATTGGCAGCTGCCTCAAGCTGAACGAGGATTACATTCGCAATACCATCTCCTCCTTTGTTGGGAGCCTTTCCGGGAGCTATACCCCCTCCGGCTACACATTGGAGGGCATCCGCCCCGGCCTGGATGCTGACAGCTTTAATGCCTCCGCTCCCTGCCAGAATCTGGTGCTCACCATTGGCACTCCCGGCGGGCAATACAACATGGACGGAATTCTCAGCACTATTTCCAATGCCTATGGAGAGATGAACTTCCACGTGGTAATTCCGAGCGACTATCTCCCGACGCTTCCAGAAGCACTGGATATTGATGCCATTTATAACGAAGTTCATGTTGACCCGGTTGAGGCAATTCCAGGCTCCGGTTCCGGCGAGGGAACCCCCGGCTCCTGCGGCTATACCTTCCAGCTGGAAGATGCACGCAAGCAGCTGCAAGACGCAAACTACGGTGATATCATTACAATTCCCATGGAATACATCATGCCGGAAAAGCTGGACAGTAACGGAACCTTCCGCGCTGCACTGGGTTCCTATGCCACACCGGTCAGCTCCAACGAAGCTTACAATCAGAATCTGGAATCTCTCTGTGCCAAGCTCAACGGCAATGTGTTGGAGGCTGGGCAGACGTTCTCCTTCGATACCGCTGTGGGCAGCCGCAAGGAGGCGGATGGCTATTTGATGGCACCCGCTCATGGCGACCAGTGTATCGAAACAGAGGTTGGCGGCGGCTCTGACCAGGTTGCAACCACCCTGTATGTTGCTGCGATGACCAGCGGCATGGCCATTGTAGAGCATAGCGCTGCGCCTCATGTCTGCCCCTACACCACTAAGGGAACCGAAGTGACGGTTTCCGACTGGCGTGACCTGAAATTCCGGAATTCGCTGGATTGCAAGGTTTTGATTCGTGCAAAGGTTGCAGACGGTCAGGTTATTGTCCGGCTTCTCAGCGAGAAGGAAGTTGACTACGAGATTAAGCTGGATGTTCAGCAGCTGTCCACCACTCAACCCGGCACGGTCAACGTGGATAAACACGTCTCCGAAGGCTTCAAGGCACAGCAGGTTCTGGTAGAGGGCAGCGAGGGCGGTCAGTTCTGGCTCCACTGGGTGAAATACAAAAAAGGCACTGCTCAGGAAATGGGAAAAGTCAGCGAATACGTTACACTTCCCGCCTTGAATAAGGCAGTTGTCATCCTCTACGGTTAATTTTTCTCTTGCATCATAGTCAAAAAGTCCAACCGGTTTTTCTGCCGGTTGGACTTTTTAATCAGGAATAATTGCAGTGCAAGTCGATGAAAGGCATTTTCTGAACATTCGTTACAGGTAGGAAACCATATCTGCCTCTTCCCGGAATTTCAGGTGCTGCTTGGCAGGGGCAGCGTTTTCGGCCATATAACCAACAGGGAGCAAATCCCGGATGCGGACCTCCTCTGGAATGCCCAGGGCGGCCTTCACCTTTGCCTCGTTGAAATAACCCACCCAACAGGTGCCCAGCCCCAGCTCCGTGGCTTCCAGCATCATGTGGGTACAGGCAATGGCTGCATCCGTGTTGCCGAAATCATAGCCCTCATAAATCATCCCCTTGGCGCTGCGGGTGATGTCATAACCAATCACGAAGACAACAGGAGCGCCGAAGGTGCAGGGGGTCACCTCTGCCAATGCCTTGCGCCCTTCCTCGCTGGTAACGACGTAAATCTTTTGCGGCTGATTGTTGCAGGCGGTGGGCGCAATCCGAGCCGCCTCCAGAATTTTCTCAATCTTCTCCTGTTCAACAGGTCTACTCTGGTAGCTGCGAACGGAGTAGCGACTTTTTGCCAATGTCATAAAATCGTCCATGTTAATTTCTCCTTTTTTGAATTTCAACCTAAATCTTCCCATTCCAGCCGGGGCTGGCAATACGGAAGGCCATATTCCGTCTGACTGAGCATACGGTTTGACACAAACTGGAACCCGTCCTCCCCCAACGGACGGACAGTAACCTCATGGGAAAACAGGCAGTCCATCCCCAAGTCGGTACACAGCGCCTCTACCGTCATAGAAATCGTTCCATCGGCATTATCCGTGAACGCTGTGACCTCCGGCTCAATTCTGTAATAGCTGAGGTAGATGACATAGTCGTTGCTCTCGATTTCCCGCCAGGGATAGCCCCCCTTTTCTGGGTCATACCCTGCGGCAGCTCTCAGCTGGACTGCATCCAGGCGGAAAAAGGGCAAAAGTACCTCCTCAAACGCCTCTGTCGGAATCCAATAGCACCTGCGCTCCGCGTCGTACCAGCTTTCGTCCGCCGCAAACTGATTGCCAGTCTGATAGCGGTAAAGGTACATCCAAACATCGTTGAAGCAAAGCGGGGTGAATGAATCCTCCGTCCAGTCCGTCAGGAAGATATTCGTGCCGGTATAGCCACCCGCCAGGATGTACTTGTTGTACAGACCCCACAGCGTTTCATCCGGCTTTTGCAGCCGAATCAGCGCATAATTCTGATAATGGGGGTCATCCTCCGGGTTAATCCGATAGAAGAAATTATCCCGCTCTGTCAGCGTCCAGCCGTAGATTTTGTGTGCCGCGTAGCTTTCATTATCGCTGCCGTCCAGCGAGTACACCATGCTGTATACATAGGTGTTTTTCCCCTCCTGGACAAAGCGGCGATATTCCAGCGCACCGGTGCTGTCTATGGCGCACACCTCCTGCACGGCATTCTTTTCCCCGCGAACGCTGTCGAGAAAGCTGCAGAACTCCTCCACATTGGTTAGATAGCCCGGACAGATTTCACTGGAATCAATGATATTAAGACCGTTTTCAATCAGCCGTGCCTCAATCTCGTTGATGCTCTGCTGGGATAGCGTTGCTCCATCCCAGCGGTTTTCCGGTGGCAGCTTTTCCGCTGAATCGAAAATATCCCGATAGAGGGACACAATTTCATTGCAGCGAACCAGCAGGTCTTCCTCTGAGCACCCCCGTAAAATGCCGGATTGATTTTCCTCACAGCCGGCAAGCAGCAGCACTGTTATCACGCAAAGCATCACTAGCAGACAAGCTCTTTTTCGTAGATTCATTCTCTCACGCTCCTGATACATTGTAGCACAAAAGCCCACTCGTGTCCATAAAAAGGAAAATCAGCCGGCATTACACCGGCTGATTTGCAGTTTTACTTCTCCGGACGCTTTCTGAACAGATAAGTATCCAGCTTTTCCTTCATGTTATCGGGCATCTCCCGCTTTACGGGGCACAGCTTGGCATTGGCCATGCGGCTCGTGAAGGCAATGAGAAAATCAATGTCCTCTGCCATCTGCGCTCCATTCATGAGCTTCATGGTATCATAGCTGTTATGAATGGTTGCCGTATTATTGGGTGACGTGCGCGCGAAGGAGATTGCAGGAATCCCCCGGTCAGCAAAGGGTGTGGAATCGCTGGAATAAACATCCTGGGAGACTTTGATTTCATGCCCCATTTCCGCTGCAAAATACTCGATGTAGTTCACCAGCTTTTCTTCGGCAGTAGCGCAGGCAATGAATTTGCCCATGATGCAGCCAATCATATCCAGATTGATATTCAAGACAATTTTGGAAAGCTCCTCTTCATGAGCAGCGCAGTACGCCTTGGAGCCAAGAAGTCCCCGCTCCTCGCAGCCACACCAGACAAAGCGCAGACCATAGCGATGGGGATTCTTTGCGAAATGCTCCGCAATGCCCAACAGCCCGATGGAACCGGACATATTATCATAAGCGCCCTGGGACAAGGGCGTGGAATCATAATGAGCCGTAAAGACAATATACTCATCCACCTCTCCCGGCATATCCAGCACCACATTCTGGGAGGTTCCCATATACTCCTTCTGTTTCAGGACAATTTTAGCGCTCTTAACCCCTTTTTCAATCAGGGAGACGGCATCCTTGACATTGATGTTGACACCAGGGATGATTTTGCCGTTGCTTACATAGCTGCGCAGCTCCCGGGCATCAATGTCCCGGTCGGCATAATTCACATGACCGTCATAGGTCACAAAGCCAACAGCACCGTTTTCCAGCAAATCCTGATAAATCCAATAGCCAAGGTAACCATCAATCAAAACGATTTTCCCCTTGCACTGACGCAGCGACCAAGCGTCATTGGTACGCAAATAATAGAAGGGAGCTTCCACGGTGCTGCTTCCGGCGCACATATAACCCTTGCAGGGAATGCTGACACCATCGACCAGAAGCATAGCTTCCTCGATATCTCCCAGAGGGACATCAAATGGCTCAAGCGCTGCTTCCAGGCCAAACTCGACAACCTGCTGCCGCAGATATTCCGCTGCTTTCTTTTCCTCCGGTCGTCCGCCCACACGGATGTAAGCCGTGTCGGAGAAAACTTTCATTATATTTTCTGCATTCATCGGTATTCCTCCTTTTTGGTATCCCTATCATATCACATTTTTGCAGGAACACAACCCAAAAAGGCTGCCTTGCAGGCAGCCCTTTCGCTATTGATCTCTTAGAGTTCGCTGAGAACCTTACACAAGAATCTCCATACACGGCCGGTGGAGGCAATCTCCAGCTTTTCCCGGCTGGTGTGAATGTCATGCATCTGCGGTCCGATGGACACAGCATCCAGGCCGGGGAGTTTTTCGCTGAGCAGACCACATTCCAAACCCGCATGAATTGCCAGCACCTTCGGTTCTTCACCAAACATCTCGCTATAGGTCTTCACCATGGTATCCCGCAGAACAGAGTTCTTGCAGTACTCCCAAGCGGGATACTCGCCGCTCTGAGAATAGATTCCATCATAGAAATCGCTGAGCTTTTTCAGCTGCTCCAGCAGCTCCTCCTTCTTCTGATTGACGCTGCTGCGGACAGAGAAGGTGGTGGTAAACTTCTCCCCCAATTTGGCAATTCCCAAATTCAGGCTGGTTTCCACCAAACCGGGCATATCCTCGCTGTAGCTTTGCACCCCATTAGGCACGGCGCACAGCAGGGAAACCACCCGAGTGGTATCCTCGGTGGTCAGACTATTGCCGCCCAGTGCGTCCACATCATAGGCCTGGACAGATGCTTCTGGCTCGTCATACTGCTCCCGGATTTCTGCCTGGAGCTGTGTGGCAATCTCGTTGATTCGTTCCAGGCCGATGCCCATGGCAACCACATTTGCCTGACAGGCATAGGGAATGGCATTGTCTTTGTTGCCGCCGGAGAAGGAAGTCAAACAAAGTGGCATCAATTTGAGAATTCTGCTCATGAACTCGCCCATCACCTTGTTGGCATTGGCACGGTTCTTGTGAATCTCTGCGCCGGAATGACCGCCCCGCAAACCATCCACGCAGAGCCGGACGCAGGGACCATAAACCGCCTTGCGGTTGACATTCAGCGAGATCGTTGCGGTGGCACCGCCAGCACAGGCAACAGTGAAGATACCCTCATCCTCAGAATCCAGGTTAATCATTTTCCTACCCTTGAGCATGGACACATCAATGACATCTGCACCCAGCATTCCAATCTCCTCATCCACAGTGATAATAACCTCCAGAGGCGGATGGGGAATGGTTCTATCCGCAATCAATGCCATTGCATAGGCAACAGCAATGCCGTCATCGCCGCCCAGCGTTGTTCCCTTTGCAAACACGCAAAGGTTATCGTGACACAAATCAAGCCCCTGCGTATCCATATCAATGGGGCAGCCCTCATCCTTCTCGCAGACCATATCCATATGCCCCTGAAGCACCACAGGCTCGTGCCCCTCCAGGCCGCAGGTACCGTCGGCAAACAGGATGATGTTATTGCTCTCATCCTGGATATAACGAATTTGCTGCTTCTTTGCAAAATCCACCAAAAAATCGCTGATTGCCTTCGTATTGTGGGAACCGTGAGGAATTGCACACAGCGCCTCAAAATATTCAAATACAGCACCGGGCTCCAGCCCAGCCAGCTTCTTTTCTTCCATAAAAATGTACTCCTTTCAAATGGTGTACCTCTGCGTAACTCCTATTTTATTTACCATTTTATTATAACACCAGTTCCCGGAAAAGTCATCGGGCAAAATAGCAAAGACCGCAGGGCAAAACCCTGCGGCCATATGTTCAATTTATCCTGAATTACACCAAACTCAGAACCAGAGTCAGCACAACCCAAACAATGGCAATCCACTTGGTGGAAGTAGCCAAAACCTGGTCGAGACCGCCCTTCTTGTTCTTGCTGAGATAGGAGTCAGAGGAACCGGACAGAGCGCCGGACAGACCTGCTTCCTTACCGGACTGCATCAGCACAACAACAGTCAAAGCCAAGCTTGCCAGAGTCTCCAGAATAATCAGAAAAGTTCTCATATAACCAAACCTCCCTCCGCCCCATTCGCGGACAGCGAACATGATACGGTCTGCCGAAATTGGCAAACCACATTTGCATCATCCAGTATAACACAGCGCCGAAAAAAAAGCAAGCGTTTTTGCCGATTTCCCGAAAAAACTCTACTGAGGCAAAATAGTCAATTATTTCTGCACCCAGTTGCCCGTGGCCAGACAATTCAGATAGCTCTCGATAAAGGGGTCAAGTGCGCCATCCATCACAGCGTTGACATTGGAGGTCTCACAGCCGGTGCGGGTATCCTTCACCAAGGTATAGGGCATAAAGACGTAATTGCGAATCTGGCTGCCCCACTCAATCTTCTGCTGAACGCCCTTGATATCAGAAATCTTGTCCAGGTGCTCCCGCTCTTTGATTTCCACCAGCTTACTGCGCAGCATCCGCAAGCAGGTTTCCTTGTTCTGGAACTGGCTGCGCTCCGTCTGACAGGACACCACGATGCCAGTTGCCTTGTGAATCAGGCGAACGGCAGAAGAAGTCTTGTTGATGTGCTGACCGCCGGCACCGGAGGAGCGGTAAACCTGCATTTCATAGTCCTCAGGGCGGATTTCCACATCCTGGCTCTCATCCTCAATGTCGGGGATTACCTCAATGGCAGAGAAGGAAGTCTGGCGGCGGGCATTGGCATCAAAGGGAGAGATACGCACCAACCGGTGGACACCATTCTCCCCTTTCAGGAAGCCATAGGCATTCTCGCCTTCAATCATAATATCGGCGGACTTGAGCCCCGCCTCATCGCCCTCCAGGTAATCCAGGATTTTATAAGTGAAGCCATGGCGTTCTGCCCAGCGGGTATACATCCGGTAGAGCATCTGGCACCAGTCCTGCGCCTCGGTTCCGCCTGCACCGGCATGGAAGCTCATCAGGGCGTTATTCTTATCATAGTGGCCGGTGAGCAGCGTCTCCAACCGGCAGGTCTCCATTTCCTCGGTCAGCGTCTCGAAGCCGGTTTGCAGCTCCTCCAGCATGGAATCGTCATCTTCCTCCGCTGCCATCTCGCAGATGGTCATGAGGTCATCCCAATCGGTAAGCATTTTTTCGTAGCGGGCAATCTTTGTTTCCGTCTGGCGGGTTTTGACAGCCACCTTCTGGCTTTTTTCGGGATCATCCCAAAAGCCGGGAGCCTCTTGCATGGCATGCAGCCGCTCCAGCTCACTGCGCATTCCCTCAATGTTCAGGGAATCAGCCAGACCGTCCAGCGCCGGGCGGCAGTCGTTGAGCTTCTGCTTATAGGTATCAAATGCGATATTCATTGCAATCTCTCACTTCATATTAGCATAGTTTTGCTTATTATAACCGACTTCTGTTTATCTGTAAAGACCCGAATTTTAATTTTTGTGGGAAATTTGCTTGTTTTATTGCTTTTCGTCCGCTTCCACATTTCCGATTGCAGGAATGGGCGCAATATGATACACTATAAAAAACCATCCAAGAACGGAGAATCTTTCCATGACAGAATTAGACATCATGAAGCACGCCAAAAGCTACCTGGACAGTCTCTCCCAAGGGATTGATCCCATTTCCGGTCAACCTGTCCCCAACGATTCGGTTCTTAATAACGTGCGGCTGGAAAAATGCTTTCGCTATGTATCCGGCGTATTGGAGCAGGTGATTGCCAATGGCGGGAAGGTGGTCAGCGGTGCGCCCGTCCCCTTCTACATCACCCCTGAGGAATTGCAGCGCATTGCTCCCACTCAGGAGCCGCTGCAAATTTCCAAACTGGCAAAGCTGATTACCGATTCCGTCAACGACCCCCAGCGGATTCCCCTGCGTGCCACCGTGATGACCGATTGGCTTGGAAAAAGGCTTCATCGAAAAGCGGGAGCGCCCCGACGGAAAATTCCAGCGGCTTCCCACCCCCATGGGTGAATCCATCGGAATAAGCGTCCACACCGTTCAGGGGCAGTACGGAAGCTATGAAAGCGTGGATTACGCTCCCGCCGCTCAGCGCTTTCTGCTGGATCATCTTCTGGACATTCTGCAAAGCAGATAAGCAATCAGCGCTGGCTCTCGCCGCTATCCTCCTCGCCGAAAATCAGGTCGTCAATATCTTGCTCCGATACTGCGGTGCCGTTCATTCTATCGCCTCCAAAAATTCACATTGGAAATTATATGCTGACACCGGCGTTTCTGTTCCTTTGGACTTGCTTTTTCTCTTTGTCTGCTTTATACTGAAGGTACGTAGAATTGACTGCTGCTTCTATTAAACATTTTAGCAGTCTATTCAGCACTTGACTTTATCCAACGGAAATGGTATAGTTAAGCGGCATGGAGAGATGTCCGAGCGGTTTAAGGAGCCAGTCTTGAAAACTGGTGATACGGCAACGTACCGTGGGTTCGAATCCCACTCTCTCCGCCAGTATGCGCCGCAATTTACATTGCGGCGCACTTTTTTATGGTGGTTATATGTGTTTTCAGTATTTGTGCAGACGATTGTTCCACCGGGCAGAATGGCAGCAAGCGCTGAAATGCGAGCAAGGGCGTATGGGCTTGTATGCGCTAAACCACCTGACCGCGCAGCGGATTTACAGGGAGCATCAAAATGTCATCCGCATCACCGAAAAAATCAAGGCAGGCAGCAGCACCGCACAGACACCCATGCTGTTGTCGCAGCTTCAAATGTGTACCAGTCAGCTCACTCCCCTATCCCCCTTTGCAAGCCCATCCCAACGACTGAAAATTGAGGATGCTGTCCGCACGGCAGACTATGCTCGCTCCCTTCTCCCAGCGCCAAAGGAAGAAACTCCTACGCAGATGACCTACTACAGCGTGTATATTCCCACGCTGCAAGGTACGTTTTATTATCTGGGCAGCCAGGTCTATGCAGTAGGTGACATTGTTTCCATCCCCTTCGGGCGGGAAAATAATATCATTTTTGGAATTGTGGAAGGGATTGTGTGTGATGAATACTGGAAGCTGCCCATCCCGCTCTGGAAAATGAAATACATCGAAGGAAAAGCCCCGCAAGCTGTGGCGGACGAATACAGATGTCAAAATGCGCAATGACAACTTTTCCGCATTGGCGGCAAAACCGCAATTGGGAGGACAGAATCATGGACTTATCAATTCGCAAAAAAGCAGCCATCCGCACCAAGCGCCTTACCCTAAAGCCCTATGCCCAGGAGGACATCCCCGCCCTTGCAAAGCTCCTGCAAAACAAAGAAATCACCAAGACCTTTATGGTGCCGGATTTTGAAACGAAAGCACAGGTTGCGGTGCTGGTGCAAAAGCTAATCTCCTTCAGCAGTCTCGCCGACACCCGACATCTGGAATACGGCATCTATCTGAATGATGCGCTGATTGGCTTTGTCAACGATTGCGGCATTGAGGAGGATTCCATCGAGATTGGCTATGTGATTCATCCGAATCATCAGGGCAAGGGCTATGCCACCGAGGCGGTTAAAGCGGTGCTTCACGAGCTGAAAAAAATGGGCTTCCACAAGGTAACAGCAGGCTACTTCCAGGAAAACATCGCCAGTCGCCAGGTTATGCTCCACTGCGGAATGGAACCCGTCGACTATACCGACACCGAAGAATACCGGGGGCAGATTCATACCTGCCACTACTGCGAAATCAAGCTATAAAATTCACCCACTGCCAAAAACTGATATGTACCCAATTTTCTGGACACCGTTATTTTAATTGAACAATAGGTTTCACATCACGGATGCTTCCCTGAATTTAGAGGGAGGCATCCATTTTGTTTTCGCTTGGATTCTGCTGTTATTGTAAGTAATAATTGATGTAATCGGCAATGGCTTTGGAGAAGGCTTCAAAGGAAGGATAACCTTTCTCAAACTCATAGAACATTTCATTTTTCAACCTACCAAAGAAGGTTTCCATAATGCAGTTGTCATAGCAGTTGCCTTTTCTGGACATGGATTGAATGATTCCATATTTTTGAAGCTCGTTCCTATAAAATGCGTGTTGGTACTGCCAGCCCTGATCTGAGTGCATGATCAAACTTTGCTCGGCCTGCGCCACCTGTCCGGTCACAGCTTCCAGACGCTGCTGTTCAGCCTGTATCATTCGTAAACCGGGTGCTTCTTATTGCGTATATTACACGCCCCGGTTTTCCTTCCGGGTATAGTCCGGGAGCAGCTGGGGGGATAGCGTTTCACTGTCCGGGGCAGCCTCTGCATGGATGGTATGGTAGGTGTTCAGGTGCTCCAGCGTCAACACACCCACCTTGACGGTTTTGGCTTTCTCCGATGCCTCTTTTCCTGCATTGCGGCCAAAGACGATGATGTCCAGGAGGCTGTTGCCCATCAGGCGATTACGGCCATGAATACCGCCAACCACCTCACCCGCAGCGTACAGATTTTTAATATCCGTTTGCCCGTTGGCAGAAATCTTCAAGCCGCCGTTTTGATAATGCAGGGTGGGATAAACCAGGATGGGCTCTTTACGGATATCAATTCCGTGTTTGGCAAACATCCGCATCATGGCAGGAATCCGCTTTTCAATCGTACCAGCTCCATGCCTGGCCTCAATCATTGGCGTATCCAGCCAAACGGCATAGCCCTCCGGCGTTTTCACTCCGTTACCTCGCTGGGTGCATTCCCGGATAATGGAGGCCGCGGAAACATCCCGGGTTTCCAGCGGATTCATGAAGGCTTCTCCGTTGGCATTGACCAGCATGGCTCCAATGGAGCGAACCTTTTCCGTCACCAAGGCTCCGTAAATCTGCGCTGGGAAAGCTGCGCCAGTGGGGTGATACTGCAGCGTGTCCGGGTACAGCAGACGGGCACCGGCGCGATACGCCAAAATCAGGCCATCCGCCGTGGCACCATAGTGATTGGAGGTAGGGAATCCCTGGTAGTGCAGGCGTCCCGCGCCGCCGGTCGCCAAGATAACTGTCTTTGCCTTGGCAACCATCAGCTCCTTGGTTTCCATGTTCATAAGGACTGCACCGGCGCAGCAGCCGCTATCGTCCTTGATAAGCTCAATAGCCGCGGTATAGTCCAGAATCTGAACATTCCTGTTAAGCACCTCATCCCGCAGGGTGCGCATAATTTCCGCGCCGGAGTAGTCCTTGGCCGCGTGCATCCGCTTCCGGGATGTGCCACCGCCGTGAGTTGTAATCATAGTGCCATCAGGAGCCTTGTCAAACTCCACTCCTAAACTGCTGAGCCACTGAATAGCCTCCGGTGCTTCGGTTACAAGCTTATACAACAAATCCTTTTGCGCTGCAAAATGACCGCCGCCGTAGGCATCCAAAAAATGCTGCGCGGGAGAATCGTTTGCTTTATCCGCCGCCTGTATGCCTCCCTCAGCCATCATGGTATTGGCATCGCCCACCCGGAGTTTGGTGACAACCATCACCTTGGCTCCGTTTTCATCTGCTTCAATGGCAGCGGAGCATCCCGCGCCGCCACCGCCGATGATGAGCACATCCGTCTCGTAATCCGGGCATTCCAGATTCACCACGAAGCCCTCCAGCCGGGGTTTGCCCTCCAGCAGGGCTGCCAGCTCTTTGGGAACCTTTTCCCCCTTATTGGGACCCATCCGCAACGCCACAAACTGATCTTCCCGGTAGTCGGGGTGGAAGGTCTTTAGCAAAATATCCTTTTCCTCTGCGGTCATTCGCCGGGGATCCAGCTTCATATTCGCTTCCCGTGCAGCCTCCACCTTGCGGATGGATGCGATCATATTTGCATCCTGATACATCGCGGTTCCCTCCTCACTTTTCAATGTCACGATTGTTATAAAGCTCCTGAATCTCTGCAAGGGGCTTGCCCATCAGGTCTTCAATGAGCTTTTCGTATTTTCCGTCCTGAATCTCCCGCACCCGGACATCCAGGTGCTCACAGTGGGGTGCCAGATACCTGCCGTTCAGACGGCGAGCCAGCATAGCAACCTGGGGATGGGAAATTCCAGCGGGGCAGCGGGAGGAGCAAACACCGCACATCACGCAGTCAAAGGATGCCTCTGCACATTTTTCGTACTCTCCGCGCTGGGCGTAGGCAATGTACTGCATCACATTCAGCCCCTGGGTGCAAGCCTTGGTGCAGGCGTTGCAGCCCACGCAGGAATAGATTTCGGGGTACAACTGCATCATGATTTGCTGGGTGGGCTTGATTTCCTCAATATTGTAAACCTCTTTCACCAGCGGGAAGAAGGGCAGAGTCGCCACATACATATTGTCTTCCACTTTGGTGGAGCAGGCCAGGCAGGCTTTCAGCTCCCGGTCTCCGGCAATCCGGTAAATGGTTGCACAGGCTCCGCAGAAGCCGTTCCGGCATCCGCAGCCCCGCACCAGCCGGTAGCCGCAATACTCCATGGCCTCCATGATGGTCAGGCTGGCCGGGACGACGTACTTCTTGCCAAAGAGGTATACATTCGCCATTTGTTCCATCGCTTTTTACTCCTTAATATTCGTCCGGCAGTGCATCCAGCTGGTCAAAGCGGAATACCGGACCATCCTTGCAGACATACTTGCTGCCAATGTTGCACCGGCCACATTTTCCCAGAGCACACTTCATTTTCAGCTCCATGGTGGTATAGATATGGGTTCGGTCAAAACCCAACTCCATTAACCCACCCAGGGTAAATTTAATCATAACGGGAGGCCCGCACATCACCACAGTCTTGGAGGTATCCGGTTTCAACTCCTTCACGAAATTGGGCACAAAACCTACATGGCCATCCCAGTCTGGTTGGGCATTGTCGATGGTCAAGTGGACATTGATTCCTGCTTCGTTACACCACACGTCCAGAATCTCCTGATAGTCTACCAAATCTGCCTTGGAGCGGGAGCCATACACCACATCAATGGTGCCGTAGCTACTCCGGTTAGCGCGGCAGTAGTTGATGACAGAATGCAGCGGAGCAAGACCGATGCCGCCGGCAATAAACAGCAGATCCTTCCCTGCAAAATCCGTATCTACCGGAAAGCCGTTGCCATAGGGGCCCCGAATCGTAATCTGTTGGCCCGGCTCAATGGCATGAAGCCACTGCGTAACACAGCCGCACTTTTTGACGGAGAACTCCAAAAAGTCTGTCTCTGTTGGGCTGGACGTGATGGAAAACAGCGCTTCCCCTACCCCCGGCATGGACAGCATGGCACACTGCCCAGGAATGTGCAGAAAGGGCTTTTTGCCGTCGAGACCCACCACCCGAAAGGTCTTAACATCTGGGGTATCCACGCGGATATGGGTAACGATGCCAATCATCGGAATCAAAGGCTCTTTCATTTCGCTGCCTCCCCTATTGTTTTTACAACCTTAACAATGTTCATATGAACAGGGCACTTTCGCAAACAGCGGCCACAGCCCACACAACCGAAGATACCCTGATTGTTGTCCGGGAAGTATACCAGCTTGTGCAGGAAGCGTTGACGGAACCGCTCCATCTGAGTAGGACGGGGCTGACCGGCGGACATCTGGGTAAAGTCGGAATACATGCAGCTGTCCCAGCAGCGGAAACGGCGCACCGTTTTGCCGCCGCTAAAGTCCTGAATGTCATAGCACTGACAGGTTGGGCAGACGAAGGTACAGGTACCGCAGCCAAGGCAGCTTTCGGACAGCGTTTGCCATTCGGGCCGCTTGAAAAGCGTTTGGGTTTTGTCGGAGCCAAAGGCGCTGAGGTTCAGCTTGCCAAAGGGCAGATTTCCCGCGATATTGCGGATAACGCCCTTCATTTCCTCTACCGGTGTCTCATCGGAGTTCTCCAATATCGGGAGGGCATTCGTCAATGCACTACCCTTTTCGGTGTTTGGCTGCCAATAGAGGAATCCGTCTGCTTGCCAGCAGGTCACATCTCCCCCGGGGTCTGCGGGGTCGATGCCGAAGGCGGTGCAGAAGCAAGTCTCCTCCGGCCTGCCACAGGCCAGCGATATGATGCAAGCTGCGGCTCTGCGCTGGGCATAATAGCTATCCGCAGGCTCAGACAGGAACACCCGGTCGAGAATATCAAAGCTGCGGACATCACACGCCCGCACGCCAAACACAACAAATGGCTCTGCCGGGTCGCAGGTTTCAATCAGTTCAATCTGCTTATCCGCAACCTTGAAGCCCATGAGATTTTCCACCTGGGGGAAAAAGAAATCCTTGGCACTACGGATGGTATTAAGAGCTTTGGATAGCGGCATTCCGTTCTTCCAAAGGGTAAATTGGCTCTGACCGGAAGCATCATCCACGGGGATATACAGCTTTCGATTCCGAGCAATGGCCGCAAGCAGCGAATGCAACTCGGAAGTGGCTATTTTTTTCACTTAGCAGTGCCTCCTCTCGTGTAAATTACGGAGGGTTCCGGGTCATCCATGCGATAGTCCATCAACGGCGGACGGCCATCCAAGGAAGCGCCCGCCTGATAAAAACCGTAAAGCTCGTTGATATCCTTGATAAACTTTCGATTCAGAAGATGCAGCGGAATACTCTGGGGGCAAACACGGCTGCATTCGCCGCAATCGGTGCAGCGGGAAGCCACATGAAACGCCCGGATGACATGAAACAGCTTCTCCTCAAAGGTGTTGGCAGCAGCCTTGTTCTGCACCCCGGAGGCAGGGTTATCAAATACGCACTTTTCACAGCTGCAAGCAGGACACACGTTCCGGCAGGCATTGCAGCGGATACATTTGCTCAACTCTCCCTGCCAGAAATGAAAGCGCTCGTCCGGTGTCATCGCTTCCAGCTTCGTCACTTCTTCAAAGCGGGCAGAATCCGTATCTTTCCCCTGCTGGCCAATCAATTCGTCAAAATCCGCGATGCGCTTACTCTTGCAGGTTCTGCATTTCCCCAAAAGGGCATCCTTCTTTGCAACGACCTTTTCGCCGTACAGGGTATGGACGTTCAGCACTTCCTCTCCTTCCACAGCCAGAAGACCTTCGCAACCGGCGGCGCGCAGAGATTCTCCATCGCACTTGCCATCACACTGAACGCCCACAGCATAGATATTTTCCCGGTTGATTCGGTGCTCCTTTTGAAGCTGGACGAACGAAAAGCTGTCGCAGGGCTTCAGAAATACGGCAATTTTTCCTTCCTTTTTGCTCTCTGCAATCAGGTACTTGGAAAGATTGGCACCGGAAAAAATATTATAAACAAAGTCCTGCTCCACTTCCTCAGGGGCTATAAAAACGCCGGGAGTCAAATCGTAGAAGAATTCGCCGGTTCTCCAGCCCAGTACCCTCTGAACCACTCCAGAGCGAAGAAGCTCCAACGCCTTTTCCTTTACTCCTTGCATCTCAAGTCCTCCAGCTTCTTATTCTCGCCCATGGCAGTGATGGTCTTTACAAAATCGTTCATGGTAGCAGCAAACTTCACACCCTCGGCGGCGGAAACCCACTCCACACGGGTGCGCTCCCGCTCAATGCCCAAAAATTCCAGCATAGAGAACAAAAGCGTCATTCTTCTGCGGGCATAGTAATTGCCGGTGGTGTAGTGGCAGTCGCCGGGGTGGCAGCCGCAGAGAATCACACCGTCCGCGCCTCGTTGAAAGGCCCGCAGAATGAACACAGGGTTGAGGCGGCAGGAGCAGGGAATCCGAATGATTTTTACGTTCGCGGGATATTGCAGCCGATTGGTGCCGGACAGGTCGGCACCGGCATAGCTGCACCAGTTGCAGCAGAACGCAACGATGGTGGGCGTCCATTCTTGATTTATTTGCATATTGCATCCACCTCTGCCATAATCTGTCTGTTGGAGAACCCTTTCAAATCCATTGCGCCACTCATACAGGCAACGGTGCAAGCACCGCAGCCCTGGCAGACCGCCGGATTGACCTGAGCCACCCGCCGGAGAACAGTGGTTCGATTGGGTCCACGGAATTCCTTGTTGATGTAAGTGATAGCACCATAGGGGCAAACCTTTTCACAGCTGGAGCAACCGTTGCACATCGACTCATCCGGCTGAGCGGTACAGGGATTGCACAGCAACTGACTTTTGCTCAAAAGGCCAATAACTTTTGCTGCGGCGGCTCCGGCCTGGGCAACGGTCTCTGGAATATCCTTGGGACCCTGGCAGGTACCGGAAAGGAAAATGCCGGCAGTCGGGCTCTCCACAGGCCGCAGCTTTGGGTGTGCCTCGGTGAAAAAGTCGTTGGTATCCATAGAGGCAGTAAGCATGGTTGCCAGAGAACGAGCGCTCTTATCCGGCTCAATGGCAGCCGCCAGAACCACCATATCCGCGTCAATGTGAAGCTGACGGTTATCCAGCAAGTCGGATGCCTGGACTTTCAAGACTCCGTTTTGAGGAATAACCTTACCCACCATGCCCTTGATGTAGTGGACACCGTACTCCTCTACTGCTCTGCGGTAAAACTCATCAAAGTTCTTACCTGGCGTCCGCACATCGATATAGAATACATACACCTCCGTGTCGGGGTATTTTTCCCGGCACAGCATGGCGTGCTTGGCGGTATACATACAGCAAATTTTGGAGCAGTACGGCTTGCCCTTCTGCGCCCCGTCGCAGCGAGAACCAACGCACTGCACAAACACGATGGTGTGGGGGTGCTTTCCGTCCGAGGGACGCAGCAATGTGCCGCCGGTGGGGCCTGCGGCATTCATCAGCCGCTCAAATTCCAAACTGGAAACCACATCCGGGCTCTGCGCGTAGGCGAACTCGTTGAATTGGCTCAAATCAATGGGATTGAAACCGGTGGCCGCCACAATAGCACCGTATTCCTCCTCAATCAACTCATCCTTTTGTGTATAGTCGATGGCTCCGGCAGAGCACACCCTGGCACAAACACCACACTTGCCTTTTTGCAGCATATTGCAGTAGTCCGGGTCGATGGTTGCCACCTTGGGCACAGCCTGGGCAAAGGGAATGTAAATGGCCCGGCGGGTATCCAGCCCCAGATTGAATTCATTCGGAACCTTTTTCTGGGGACACTTCTCGGTACACAGGCCGCAGCCGGTGCATTTGGTTGTATCTACAAAACGAGCCTTCTTGCGGATGGTCACCTTGAAATTGCCCACAAATCCCTTCACCGCCGCCACCTCAGAGTAGGCGTAGATGTGGATTTTCTCATTTTGGGCACAGTCCACCATCTTTGGTGTCAGAATGCAGGCAGCGCAGTCCAGAGTTGGGAAGGTCTTATCGATCTGGGTCATCTTGCCGCCAATGGTGGGCTTCTTTTCCACAATGTCCACCTCAAAGCCTGCATCCGCAATATCCAGTGCGGTCTGGATTCCGGCAATGCCGCCGCCGATGACCAGCGCACGCTTTTTCACCGGACTGGTTCCGGCTTGCAGGGGCGTATTCATCATAACCTTTGCAATGGCAGCTCTGCCCAGGATGATGGCCTTTTTCGTAGCCTCCGCTTTATCCTTATGAATCCAAGAGCACTGCTCTCGGATGTTGGCAATCTCTACCATATAGGGATTCAGGCCAGCCTTTTCACAGGTTTTGCGGAAGGTGTTTTCGTGCATTCTGGGAGAACAGGAACACACCACAACACCAGTAAGACCAAGCTCACGCACCTTCTCCTGAATCAAATCCTGGCCGGTTTGGGAGCACATATATTGATAATTTGTGGAGAACACAACGCCGGGTTCCTTGCTGAGTGCCTGAGAAACCGCCTCCACGTCCACCGTTGCTGCAATGTTACTGCCGCACCAGCAAACAAAAACGCCTATCTTCTGCATTGTGTCCCTCCTTACCTTTTATACTTGCGGAAAGCGCTGGTGATGGCTTGCTGCGGCATATCCGTATCCAGGAGCGCCGGAATCTGCTCCGGTGTCAGGTGATTGCTCCCCTGCTGCCGAATGACCGCCAGACGAACCGCCTCAATGAGCTTCGCAGGCTCCACATTTCTGGGGCAACGTTCCACGCAGGCAAAGCAGCTCAGGCAGGTGTAGATACCACGGGAGCACATCAGCTCCTCAATGCGGCCATTTTCCACCATAGAAACGAATTGATGGGGGTGGTATTCCATTTCGTCATAGGCAGGGCAGGCACCAGAGCACTTGCCGCACCTCATGCACTTTCTTGGGTTGACACCGGAGATGGACATAATAGTGTCCAGCAAAATCGTATCAGCCATTGTCCTCCTCCAATCCCAGCGCCTCAAAAAGCAACTCTGTAAAGTATTTGACAGGAACAACTCTATCGGTATTCCTGGTCAGATTGTACATACACAGCGGACAGGCAGTAATAAGCAGCTCTGCACCATGGCAGGCAGCATCATCCAGAACCTTCTGCGCCTGTTTCGCGGCATATCCCGCATTTTCGAGGGTGGTATAGCCGCCGCAGCACTCATTGCGCATGGCATAGGTTACCGGCTCCGCCCCCAGCGCCCGAATGAAATCCTCCATGATGGTGGGATTTTCCGGGTCATCGAAGCCAAGCTCTTTGCTGGGACGCAGCAGCAGGCAGCCATAATAGGCACCAATTTTCCTTCCGGTCAGGGGCTTTTCCACCTTTTCCTTCAAGGCTTTCCAGCCGATTTCATCCCGCAAAACCTCCAGGTAATGCACAACCTCTGCCTCTCCGCCATAGGGAACTTCCAACCTGAGATAGTTGTTGACCTTCCGGCGGATGTCACCCTGGGTGCGCATATCGTTGTTGACACGCCTGAGAACATGGTAACAGGCAGAACACATGGTTACCAGCTTCCCACCGGTCTCACGCGCCGCGCACAGTGCCCGGACAGAAGAAAGCCTTGTTGCAATCTCGTCCCTTGCCATGGGATAAACGCCGCCGCAGCACTGCCAGTCTGGAATTTCCTCCAGCCGGATGCCCAGTGCCTGAGCCGCCTGCCTGCCACAGTGATCCAATGCTGTGCCCGTTGTTTTCAGTGTGCAGCCTGGAAAATAACTGTATGTCATGATTGGAGCCTCCGCATCAAATCATTTCTTCTGGGTGGAATACTTCGTCAAATTTCTCACTTGTTAAAAATCCAAGCTCTACACAGGCCTGCTTGAGGGAAATATTCTCCCGGAATGCCTTCTTCGCTGTCTTTGCAGCATTTTCATATCCGATATAGGGATTCAGAGCAGTGACCAGCATCAGGGAATTATGCAGATTGTGATGCATCTTCTCCCGATTTGCGCGGATGCCAACGGCACAGCGGTCATGAAAAGACTGGATGGACTCTGCCAGCAGCCGGGCAGACTGGAGAAAGTTATAGGCCATCACAGGCATAAAGACATTCAGTTCAAAATTGCCCTGGCTGGCTGCAAAACCGATGGTAGCATCGTTGCCCATAACCTGCACAGCCACCATGGTAACGGCCTCACACTGTGTGGGATTGACCTTACCCGGCATAATGGAGGAACCGGGTTCATTTTCAGGAATGAAGATTTCGCCCAGCCCGTCTCGGGGGCCGGAGGCCAGCCAGCGTACATCGTTGGCAATCTTCATCATGTCTGCTGCCAGCGCTTTCAGTGCACCATGAGCAAACACCAGCTCATCCTTGGAGGTCAAGGCGTGGAATTTATTGGCTGCCGTGACAAAAGCCTTGCCTGTTATATCGGCAACCTCCCGGGCAACCTGCTCCCCGAACCCCTTAGGGGCATTCAGGCCAGTGCCCACAGCCGTTCCGCCCAGAGCAAGTTCCCGCAAACCGGGAAGGGACATCTCCAACATGGCATAATCCCGCTCCAGGCTGGTTCTCCAGCCAGAAATCTCCTGTCCAAAGGAAATGGGTACGGCATCCTGCAAATGGGTTCTGCCGGATTTTACTGCATCCCCGTTCTCCTGTTCCAGCCGCCGGAAGGTCTTCACCAAGGTGTCCACTGCCGGCAGCACCCGGTTTTCAATGGCAAATACCGCCGCAATGTGCATCGCCGTGGGGAAGGTATCATTGGAGGACTGGCTCATGTTAACATCGTCATTGGGATGCACCAGCTTTTTTCCGGCAATCAAGTTCGCCCGGTTGGCGATAACCTCGTTGGTATTCATGTTGGACTGGGTGCCGGAGCCAGTCTGCCAGACAACCAGGGGAAAATGGCCGTTGAGTTCACCTGAAATGACCTCCCCGGCGGCCTTTTCAATGGCAGCCAGCTTTTCATCCGTCATTTTTTCGGGCTTCAGTACATGATTTGCTCTGGCAGCCGCCAGTTTCAAGATACCAAAGGCATGGATGATCTCCTCCGGCATGGTTTCAATCCCAACACCAATGGGAAAATTTTCGTGACTGCGCTGGGTTTGCGCACCCCAATATTTGTCGGCAGGGACCTGCATTTCTCCCATAGAATCATGCTCAATACGATATTCCATCGCTTTGCTTCTCCTTATCGTATATCAATTGCGGAAATGGTTTCTTTCAGCTTATTGGCGCTTTTATGAAGCTTTTCCAACTCTTCTTCATTCAGGTCGTTCATAATTTTGCCGCGAATTCCATCATCATCCACAATGCACAGCACACTCAAGCACACATCGGAAACGCCATACTCCCCGTTCATCATCGTAGAAACAGTCAGCGCCGTGCCGGATCCATTGAGGATGCACTTAATGATATGGCACACGGAGAAAGCCACTGCATAGAAGGTCGCCCCCTTGGACTGGATGACAACCGCACCGGATTTACGCACCCGATCCTCAAATTCCTCAAAGTTCCCATTGAACTTAATTCGCTCCGGGTGCGGCGCGTGAGTCTTATACATATCTACCCGGTTATTAGAAATGGTTGCCAGCGACCAAGGCACAAAGGAAGAATCGCCGTGCTCGCCATAGACATGGGCGTGAACATTCTTAGGGCTGATTTGGAATTCCTTTGCCAGCTCGGTTTGCAGACGAACGGTATCCAGTACGGTACCGGAACCAATGATGTGCTTAGCAGGGATGCCGGAAATTTTGTGGAACACATAAGTCATCACATCCACCGGATTGGACACGATGATATAAATGGCATCGGGGGCATACTTCACAATGTCGGGCGTAATCTGCTTCAAAATATTGACGTTGGTCTGCGCCAGCTCCAAACGAGACTGGCCGGGCTTCCGCGCCACACCGGAGGTGATAATCACGATGGAGGAGCCAACCGCATCCTCGTAATGGCCTGGCCGGATGATTGCGGGCGCGGTAAATCCCGTGCCCTGGTAGATATCCATTGCCTCGCCAAAGGCTTTTTGCTCGTTAATATCAATCAAAAGGATCTCCGTTGCAATGTTCATAGCCACCAGGTCGTTTGCAATGGTAGAACCGACGCTGCCTGCGCCCACAATGGTGATTTTTGTACTCATGATATTTGCTCCTTTCAGCCGCTTTTTGATGTTTTCTTTCGGTAAAATTATATCTATATCAGTCATAAATGTGAAACTGATATTTTCTATGGGTGCTCCCAGTTTTCGATATGGCAGAAAATACAAATGCACATATAAAAATTTTCACCAGTTAAGCTGTCTGCACAAGTCAGGCAGCCGCCGGAGTGCAAAATAACAGGGAATTCCCTGCTATAACGCATATGGGGCATTGAAATCAGGACTTATAGTCATTCCATTTTGGAATGACTATTGGAAATTTTTTGAAAACATTTTGAATTTTTTCAGCACTCATCCCTTTTTTTCTCCGCAACAGTGGGCAATGGTTTCGATAACCTTTTCAGACTCGGCGGTTTTGCCAGATGGGCATACCCCAAGCGGTTTCTGTTCTCCGGCATGAGCAATTTTTCATTTTCAGCGTTTATTATACGCCTACTTTGAGAAAAATTCCATAGACTTCATTGATTTTCCCTATTTCATCCATCGTTTTTTCTCATTGACAAGGGAATCACAGATGGGTACAATGAGTGTGGGAATATCCCACCAATGATTTGAAAGGAAGCGTTACCATGAGCAAGTATGCAGGCACTCAAACCGAAAAGAATCTGATGGCCGCATTTGCCGGCGAATCCGAAGCACGCAACAAATACACCTATTTTGCCTCGAAGGCAAAGAAAGACGGCTATGAGCAGATTGCTGCGCTGTTTCTAAAAACCGCAGAAAACGAAAAGGAGCACGCGAAGCTGTGGTTCAAAGAGCTGAACGGTATTGGCTCTACCGCCGAAAACCTGAAAGCCGCTGCCGAGGGCGAAAATTACGAATGGACGGATATGTACGAGGGTTTTGCCAAAACCGCCGAGGAGGAGGGCTTCCCGGAGCTGGCCGCCAGATTCCGTCTGGTTGCGGCCATTGAAAAGCATCATGAGGAGCGCTATCGGGCACTGCTTCATAATGTGGAGACAGCACAGGTGTTTGCCAAGAGTACGGTTAAAGTTTGGGAATGCCGAAACTGCGGCCACATCGTTATCGGCGAAAAGGCACCGGAAATCTGCCCCACCTGCAACCATCCGCAAAGCTACTTTGAGGTTCGCGCAGAGAATTACTAAGGAGAAAAATGGATGCCTCCCTTTTTTTGAGGAGGCATCCATTTTTATACGCTTTTGGGGCGCACCACAGAATTCACAAGGAAGCTGACGGCAAGCATTCCGGCAGCCACACAAACCCAGCCAAAGCCCTGGTGATAAAGCGGGAGATTATGAAGCAGACGGGATGCGATACCAAAGGGAACGCCTGCCTTTTCCAGTGCATAGAGGATGCTGATTACCGCAGTTCCGATCACTGTCATGGGGTAAGCAAAGCGGTTCCGCTTCCACAAATCGTGGCTCAGTCCCAACAGAATCAACACAATGGAAACCGGGTAGATGGCATTCAGGATAGGAACAGAAATACTCAGAATCATGTTTAACCCCAGATTGCACACCAGGAAGGAAAAAAAGGTAATCACATATACCCAGCCCTTATAAGAAACCTTTTTGAAAAGGGCAGAAAAATACTGGGAGATGGAATTGATGAGGCCGACGCAGGTGGTCAGGCACGCCAGAGTAAAGATTGCGGCCAGCAGCACCGCGCCGGTACTGCCAAACACCTGATACACAATGCAGCGCAACGTCCAGGCACCGTTTTCCTGAATTTCGTACACGCCGGAGCTGCACATCCCCATATAGGATAGCATGGCGTACACCAGTGTCAAAATCAGCCCCGCTAAGAGACCTGCGCGGATTGTGTAACGCATTTTATCCCGCTTCTGTTCCAGGCCAAAGGTTCCCAATGTTGTGGAAATCACCAGGCCAAAATTCAGAGCTGCTATGGTATCCATGGTATTATATCCCTCTGTAAAACCCTTGAGCAGCGGCGAAGCCTGATAAGCCTCCTGTGCATCCGCCACACTTACTTTTCCCCGGAACAAAAAGCAGAGGAACAGCAGCGTCAGCAGGGTCAGCAGCGCAGGAGTAAGCCCCCTGCCAATACGGTCAACCAGCTTGCCCGGATTCAGACACAGCCAGAGGGCAACCAGGAAAAAGGCAAGAGAATAGACAGCCATCCAGAGCGCGGCATTTGCCTGCTGGGGCAGGTACGGTGCTACTGCCATCTCAAACGGTACGGAAGCCGCCCTGGGAATGCCCAGCCCCGGCCCAATGGAGAGATAAATGAGGACGGTAAACAGCAGACTGAACCGCTTTCCCACCTGCTGACCCAGCTTTTCCAGACCATCGAACCGAGCAACAACAACCACACCCAGCACCGGTAAAACTACAGCTGTTGCCAGAAAGCCAATCATGGCAGGCAAGGTTTTATTTCCGGCATTTTGACCCAGGAATGGCGGAAAAATCAGGTTGCCCGCTCCAAAAAACAGAGCAAACAGCATCACGCTGACCACAAGCAGGTTCTTTTTCGACAGTTTCATCATCATGTCCTCTTTCTTTTTGTTGTTTGTATAAAAAAGGCCCGTCTCAAGTTTCCTTGAGACGAGCCTTGTAAATACAATACCCGCGGTACCACTCAAATTGCACGCCAATGCGTGCCCCTTTCAGGCTCCATCAAGCCCTAGACACTTACGCAGTCCACGCGGAAGCCCCTACCGGCAGTGCTTTCGAGGTCTTCAGCTCAGAAGGGATGGGATATGTATGAAAGCAGTCTGCCAGGCTTCCACCATCCCCGGCTCTCTATCTGACCAACAGTCAAATCCGTCTTCGTCATCGCTTTTTTTATTCAACTGAGGATATTCTACAAGCATTTTTTCGCTGTGTCAAGAGTCAATATGAAAAATGCCGAGAGGAGTTTTTCTTTCAAGAATGCCTGTGCCAGTTTGCCGCACTTTCTTTTGCCTTAGAATTGTTCATTTCGCAGATTGTAATTGCTGAACTGCTGTGATATTCTAAATGCGCTTTGTTTCCGTGTCAAAAAAGGATGAAGAAATACACATTATACGAGGGGTTTTCATGAAAAGCCAACTAAAACCAAATTATCTGTTTTCAAACCGTGATCTGGTATCCTTGATTTTGCCCCTGATTTTGGAGCAAACCCTTGCCATCACTGTCGGCATGGCAGATACCATGATGGTCGCTTCCGTGGGTGAAGCCGGTGTATCCGGCGTTTCCCTGATGGATATGGTTAATAATCTGATATTCAGTGTTCTTGCCGCGCTGGCAACCGGCGGCACAGTGGTTGTGAGCCAGTATTTAGGCGGCAACCGTAAGGCTGAGGCAAGGAACGCAGCAGAACAGGTGCTGCTTACGGTTTCTTCTGCCGCTGTAATTCTGGCCGTGTTCACCGGCCTGTTCCGCGAGGGGCTTATCTGTCTGCTTTTCGGCTCCATTGAGCCGGATGTAATGGAGGCAGCACTGACTTATCTGACCATCTCCGCCCTCTCCTACCCCTTCCTTGGCATCTACAACGCCTATGCCGCGCTGTTCCGCGCCATCGGCAAAACCAGCGTTACCTTTTACACTTCCATTGTCGGCAACGTACTGAACATTGTGGGCAACGCAGTCTGCGTCTTTGGTCTGCATATGGGTGTTTCGGGCGTGGCACTCCCCTCGCTGATTTCCAGGGCGGTTATGGCTCTGATTCTCTGCCTGTGCCTGCGGAATCCGGCGCAAACGCTATGCATCGACCGGCTGATTTTCCGCCCTGACATGAATGAAATTCGGAAGATTCTTTACATCGGCATCCCCGGCGGCATTGAAAATGCGATTTTCCAGGGTGGACGGGTGGTCGTCGTCAGCATTATTTCCCTGTTTGGAACCGTCCAGATTGCCGCCAACGGCGTTGCCAACAGCCTTGACAGTATGGGCTGCATCGTGGGTCAAGCCATGAATCTTGCCATGGTAGCTGTTATCGGCAGATGCGTTGGAACATCAGATCAGGCGCAAATTCGCTATTACACCAAAAAACTGATGGCCTTTACTTTCGGTGCAACCGCCGCTGTGAACACACTGATTATTGCGACTCTCCCCTTTCTGTTGTCCATCTATGGTCTCAGTGCGGAAACCACGAAGCTTTCCTACCAGCTGGTACTGATTCACAACAGTGCCGCCATTGTGCTGTGGCCTCTGAGCTTTGTTTTCCCCAATATGCTCCGCGCCTGCAACGACGTAAAGTTCCCCATGTATACCGCAATTTTCTCCATGGTTGTCTTTCGGATTGGATTTAGCTATATTCTGGGTGTTCAATGCTCCATGGGCGCACTGGGAGTATGGTATGCCATGCTTCTGGATTGGATTTTCCGCAGCATCTGCTTTATTGCACGGTACTTCCACGGCGACTGGAAAAAGGCCATGTTCCGGCTGACAGAAAAATCCGCATAAACTTGCTCCGTTATAAAAAGGCACCTGTGCATTCCCCTTTTGGTCACGCACAGGTGCTTTTCCTTGTTATTTTACAGCCTTGACTGCTTCGATTGCCTCGCTGAGAGCATCGGTATTCACGGTTTCCATCTGGCCGTTATCAAAGGCCTCCGCCACGGCAGGGTCGATGGGCAGCCGCGCCAGGATGGGCAGCCCCTTTTCGGCGGCAATTTCTTCCAAGTGGCTCTTGCCGAACACATTGATTTTCTTGCCGCAGTCCGGGCACTGGAGATAGGAATAGTTCTCCACGAAGCCCAGCACTGGAATGTGCATCATGTCCGCCATTTTGACCGCCTTATTTACAATCATGGACACCAAGTCCTGAGGGCTGGTGACAATGATGACGCCGTCCACCGGCAGGCTCTGGAACACCGTCAGGGGGACATCGCCGGTTCCGGGAGGCATATCCACAAACATATAGTCAACGTCTTCCCAGATTACATCCGTCCAGAACTGCTTGACGGCACCGGCAATCACCGGGCCACGCCAGACCACAGGGTCGGCAGGGTTATCCAGCAGCAGGTTGATGGACATCACCTGAATGCCGGTGCGGGTCAGGGCAGGATACAGCCCATCCTCATTGGCTCCCTGGCACTCCTTCACACCAAAGGCGGTGGGGACAGAGGGACCGGTAATATCAGCATCCAAAACACCTACCCGCTTGCCCTCCCGAGCCATGGCAACTGCCAGCATGGAGGTAACGGTGGACTTGCCGACACCGCCCTTGCCGGACACGACTGCAATCACCTTTTTCACAGAGGACTTCGGATTCAGCTTTGCCAGCAGGCTTTCTGCCTTGCGGTCGGCGCAATCAGAGCCACAGCTGGAACAATTTCCGCTACAAGAACTCATTTGTATTTTCGCTCCTTCAACATTGATGTGGATATTATATGCCCAATTTTTCCCGGTGTCAATCACCAAGGTTCGACTGAGCCGCTTCCCACTGTTCCATCAGATCCATGAGGAGGGCATCTGCTGCCTCTTTTTCCTCCATCAGCCGACTCAGCTCCTGATAGTCCGCTGCAGCAGCCTGGATTTTTTCATCCATGACTGCAATGGCTGCCTCCTGCTTTTCAATCTCCCGCTCCAGCTTTCGCACCAGCTTGTCGGAATCCTTGGTGCCGCCCTTGGGCTTTTCCTTCTTCTCCTTGGCAGGCAGCTTCACCACCTGTTTTGCAGCGGCCTCATGCTCCAAAATGGAGCGGTATTTCTGATAACCGCACCGGAAATCCCGGATGGTTCCATCCTCCAGGAGCCAAATACGCTCCGCAAATTTCTCAATGAAATAGCGGTCATGGGAAACAAACAGTAGCACCCCTTCAAATTCCTCTATGGCAGCCTCTACCCACTCCCGGGACGCAATGTCCAAATGGTTGGTCGGCTCGTCCAGAATCAGCAGATTGATTTTTTCATCCATGAGCATACACAGCCGAAGCCGGGACTGCTCACCGCCGGAGAGGTTACCGACGCTTTTGAACACATCCTCCCCTTGGAACATAAAGGCACCCAGCCGGTCACGGGCAGTCTGAGGGGTGCAGTTCTTTTCATAGAGCATGGTATCATAAAGGCTGCGCTCCGGGTGGTCAAAATGGATAATCTGAGGCAGGTAACCCCATTTGACTGTGGGACCAAACTGGATTTTTCCGGCGCAGTCCTCCTCGCCCAGCAAACACTTGATAAAGGTGGATTTTCCGGTACCGTTGTCTCCCAGCAGAGCAATGCGCTCCCCTGCCTCTACATTCAAATTCACATCCGAAAAAAGCGTCCGTTCACCGAAGCTCTTAGACACATTTTTCATCTTGAATACCACATCGCCGGAAAAATCCTTCTCTCCGAAGGTGGCCTTCATGGTGCGCTCTGCCTTGGGGCGTTCCGTCCGTTTGATGCGCTCCATCCGATGCTGAATGGACATGGCACGGCGGTACAAGGTGCGGTTGTTGATGCCCCAGCCCTTCATCCGCTCCACTGTATAACCCAGCTGTTTCAGTTTTGCCTGTTCCTGCTCATACTGCTTCATTTGCAGGTCGAAGCGAGCCTGCTTTTCATCCATATAAAAGGAGTAGTTGCCGGAATAGAATTCCGCATGGCCGTCCACAATTTCAATCACCCGCTGGGCAATCTGGTCAATAAAGTAGCGGTCATGGGAAATGGCAAGTACCGTGCCCTTAAAGGCCTTGATGTAGTTTTCCAGCCATTCCACGCTGTTGAGATCCAGGTGGTTGGTGGGTTCGTCCAGCAGCAGAATGTCTGTCTTTTCCAGCAGAAGCCGGGCGAGGTTCACTCTGGTTTTTTCGCCGCCGGAGAGGCTGGCAAACTCCTGACTGCGCTGCTCCTGGGAGATGCCCAGGCCATTGCAGATTTTGTCCACCTCCACATCCATCTCATAGCCGCCGCCAGCCTGAAAGCGGCTGCTCAGCCCATCATATTCCCGCAGTTGGCTCTCCGTTGCCCCCGCCTGCATCATATTTTCCAGCTGGCGCATTTTCTTCTGCACCTGCTGCAATTCCCGATAGGCAGAGCGCAGTACATCCTCCACATTGTAGCCCTCCGGGAAAATGGGAATCTGGGAAATCAGTCCCAAGCGTTTATTGGGATTGACGTAGACCTCGCCCTCATCATAATCAATTTCCTTCGTCAGAATGCGAAACAGCGTGGTCTTACCGCAGCCGTTGCGCCCCAGAATGGCGACCCGCTCGCCCTCCTGGATTTCAAAAGAGAGTCCTTGCAACAGGTTCTCTCCGATGACAAAAAACTTTGTCAGATTATTTACGGATATATCAACCATTCTTTTTCTCCAACGTTGTAACCAAGTTTCTTAGTTCATCCGCTGTCATCAGCAGATTCAGCGCTTGCAGCAGCGCATTTGCGCTCAGATGCTCTGGCAGATTCAGCGCCTTTATAACCTTCTGCCGCTTGATGCTGCTGCCTGCCCCGCCGGACAGCCCCAGCTCCACGAAATCCTGCTTTGTAATGGCAGTGCGTGGGCTATCCTGCGTTTCATCGTCAAAGGTAGCGCCGCAAGCACGCAGCGCCTCCAAAATCACTTCCGGGCGCATTCCCTCCACGCCCAGCTTTCCTTCCTTCCCCGGCACTGCTTTCCGCTTTTCTTTTCCGGCAATGTCAGGAATATAGGCGTGTTTGAGGTATGCACTGGGGATTGCACTTTTCAGGTGATTGCGAATCACAAATCCGGCACCATCGGAATCCGTCAGCACAATCAGCCCCCGCTTCTGCGCCACTGTCCGCAGAAGCGCCATTTGCTCCTTATTCTTGAAAATTCCAAAGCCGTTGGTTTCAAAAATCGGAGCATCCACAATCTGGCTGAGGGTATTGCGGTCGTAGCGTCCCTCTACAACAATTGCCTCTTTAATTTTTACCATGCCGTGCCTCCGCAGCCAGACGCAGAATCAGCAGCTCCAACAGCCGCTGGCTGTCATCAAATGAGGTTTTCATCTGATAATCCGTCTCCATCACCAAGGTACAAGCATCCGCACAAAAAGACTTGTCCAGCCGTCGGGCGGCATCCATCAGTTTTCTGGCGGGGTAATCAGGAATGCCGCAGAGCCGTTGCAGTTCATAGGGGCCTTTCCCCTGCTCCTGTAAAGTCTTTGCCACGCCCAGTCGCCGGAAATGATTTCCAACAGCGCCCAGGATAGCCAGCGGCTCCTGCTGCATCTTCAGCAGGGTTTGCAGACTTAAAAATGCCTTTTCATAGGAGCCTTCCCCAATCCGGTCGGTCATCTGAAATACTACCGCATCCAAGACAGGCTCGGTAACGGCATCAATATCACTTTTTCGTATTTCGTCCGCACCGGAATAGGCACATATCTTCTCAATTTCTCCATGAAGTGCCGTCATGGTACCGCCGGTTATTTCAATCAAATAGGCACTCAGCTCATTGGATATTTTTTTCTTCTGAGCAGCAAAATGCCTGGACACCCACGGAATCAGTTCCTTTTGATCCTGCTTGCAAAACTCCACCGCAAGGCCGTTTTTATCAATGGCCTCCCATAGCTTTTTCTGCCGTTTGTCCGGCTTCCAGGCCACCGTCAGATAGGTAAACACAATGGTGCAGTATTCTGGAATGTCCGAAAGTACATCGGCAATCTTCCCCCGCTCTGTCTCCCCCAGCTTAAACAAATCAACGTCATCCACCTGAATCAAGGTATGCTCCGCCATCATGGGAAGATTTTCTGCGGCATCCAAAAATTCCGTCACATCGAAATTTTCGCTGTGGAAGCGGTGGAAATTAAAGGATTCCGTCAGCGGGTCCAGCAGCTGCTTCTTGATAGCCTCCAGATAGTAAGACATGAGGAAGGTTTCTTCCCCATAGAAAAAGTACAACCGGTCTATGTTTTTATTACGGACGGAGGTTTTGAGCACCTGGAATGCTCCATCCGTTGATATTTTTTTTGCCATGACTACCTCCTAAGCAATACCGAGCCCCGTTTATCCGTCCGGTAGACGGTGCAGCCAAATTCTGAAAGCCGCTCCAACACTTCCGATGTCGGATGCCCATAGGAATTATTGGCTCCCACAGAGATGATAACAATCTCCGGGCGGACAGCCTGGAGGAGCTCCCGGGAAGTTGCTTTTTTCGATCCGTGATGACCGGCAATCAGCACATCCACATCCGGGAGTGCATAATCGCGGATCAGTTCCTTTTCACCCGCTCTGTTGCGATCACCGGTTATCAGTATAACACATTCCTCCGATTCAAACAAGACACCCATGGAGTTTTCATTGTTGGATTTCTCCTCCTTTGCCGGCAGGAGGGTGAGTTTTCCTGTTGGAAGCACATACTGTGCTTCCGCTTGAATCCAGGAAATCCGATCGGCACATTGATTTACCAGTGAGCGGGACATTTTTCCCTTGCCCAGCTCCGGCAGGTAAAAATGCGTCACATCAATCCGTGTCAGGAGATTTTGCAGCGCCCCGCAATGGTCTCGGTCATAGTGCGTTAAAATCACTCCATCCAGGCGAAAAACGCCTTGGCTGAGCAGGGTCTGAGCAACTTCATCGGCGGCTTTCCCGTCATCATCTCCGCCGCAGTCAATAAGATAATTTTCACCCCGATTCTGAAGCAGGATGGCCTGTCCTTCCCCTACGTTCAGAACTTCCAGGCGCAAGGTGTCCAGTCTGGGAACGAGCACCGAAGCTGCAATTGCCGCCGCAAGCATAACTGTACCGGCAAGGGCAAACATCGAAAAATGCTTCCGATAAAGGAGATATGCTGCCACCAGAAGATAGACACATCCCAGCCAAATGATGATGAATTTACTCTGGGTATAAACGGCGGCAAAGGGAATCCGGCAGAGAACTTCCGCCGCCCAGAGCAGCAACCGAATGGGATAGGACAGCAGGCGGGCAAGCATACCGCAAGCACCGGGTATCACTCCGCCCAGTAATCCAACCATAGCAATCCCGGTAAATAGGAACGGAATCATCCACAGCAGCAATAAATTGGATAAAATGCCAATCACGCTGACGGAACCGAAATAATAGGCACTGAGAGGTGCCGAGGCCAATAGGGCACTGGCAGAAACGGACACTGCACCGGCAAACCAGTAGATAAACCTCGCCTTCCACCCTTTCGGCTTCGTTTTAGAAAATCTCCGCTGGATGCCGGAAAAGATTGGAGGAGCCAGCAGCAAAATTCCTGCCACACTGGACACAGAGAGCTGGAAGCTGACAGAGGCAATTACAAAAGGATTCAGAAACATCATGATAAGGGCTGCGAAGGACAATCCTGTAAGCCCATCGTATTCTTCATTGATGACCGCACCCAGCGCCATCAACAGCGCCATTAGTGTTGCCCGGGTCACAGAAGGAGAAAAGCCGGTAACTGCCGCAAAAAAGGTGAGCACCGGAACGGCAATCAAAAAGGTCAAAATCCGTCTCCGGCGGAAGAAAAAGTAGATGACCGAAAACAGCGCCGAAACGTGCAACCCAGACACGGCAACCACATGACGAATGCCGCTGACCTTAAAGGCAGTATCTACCCGATAGCTGAAATCCGAGGTATCTCCCAGCAGCAGCGCTTTGGCAAAGGGTGCAGTGTCATCAGGAAAGGCAGCCGTAATGTGGTCAACCGCCGTCTGCTTTGCTCTGGCAGGAAGAAACAGGAGGTTGTTCCAATCCGATTTGTGAGACAACTCCGCTGTTTTCTGGGTAGCAACCAAAAACTGTCCGTTTCCACGGTAGTAGGCAGAATCCTTTCGTCCGGCAGGGGTGGTCAGGCGAAGGCGGAACTCCCCTTCCAGCACTGTCCCCGGCACAATCGGGGCAGTCTCTTTGGGATAAACCGTCAGAAAATATGGCTTCCCGTCAAGGAAGGCCACTGCCTCCACACTGCATCCGTATTTTGTTTTTTGGCTGTAATCCGTGGCTGTCACAGAAAGCGGAACCGTCACACCGTCCATTGGCTCTAAGGAAGACAGGTAGATATCATGATACTGCCCGCACCAGAAAAGCCCCGCACCCAGCCCAAAGAAAAGGAGCGCAGCAGTTTGCAGATATTTCCGCCTGCGCTGCACCGCAAGGCAAATGATTCCCGCCGCCAGAGCTACACACCAGAGGGCAGCAGGATTGCTGCCCCACAGCACCGTTGTACCCAACGCACAGGCAATTGCAAAGCCAACGGAAAACCGAAGCAATCTGCGCATATCCCGCTCCCCTTTCTAAAAAAGGCGCAGCCGTGATTGGCTGCGCCTAAGTGAAAAATTAAACCTTCGCGCTCACAAAGCCTTCAACCAGGCTCAGCGCCTCGTCAACTTTAGCGGCATCCTTGCCGCCGCCCATGGCGGAATCGGGCTTGCCGCCGCCGGAGCCGCCGCAGGTGCTGCACACCAGCTTGACCACTTCACCGGCCTTCAGTCCCTTGGCCACGGCATCCTTGCCGCAGATGGCCAGGAAGGAGGGCTTTTCACCGTTCACAGAAGCCAGCACACCCACAATGTTTGCCGCCTTATCCCGGAGCATATCGCCCATCTGGCGCAGCTTGGCTGCATCCATGCCGGACACCTTGGCAGCGAGAACCTTCACGCCACCAATCTCCTTGGCGCTTTCCAGGAGCTTTTCCACTGCGCCGGAGGCATCCTTGGCCTGATACTGCTCAATCTGACGCTTCAGTTCCTTGATTTCATCCAGGTTGGACTGAATCTTGCCAGCCAAATCGGCAGGCTTGACCTTCAGCTTTGCGGCAGCATCCGCAAGCATCGCCTGGGCATTTTCCATTCTTGCCATGCAAGCCTTTCCGGTATACGCCTCGATACGGCGGACACCGGAGGCAACGCTGCCCTCGCTGACCAGCTGGAAAGCGCCGACCTTTGCAGTGTTATCCAGGTGGGTGCCACCGCAGAACTCGATGGAGTAGCCGCCCATGTTGACAACGCGGACGGTCTGGCCGTACTTCTCGCTGAACAGTGCCGTTGCGCCCAGCTTCTTTGCCTCACTAATGGGCATTTCCTTGATGTCAATGGGATAGCCCTCCAGGATGGAATCCTGAACAATGGCCTCTACCTTTGCCATCTCCTCCTGGCTCAAGGCGGAATAGTGGGTGAAATCAAAGCGCAGATAGTCCGGCTCCACCAGAGAACCAGCCTGATGCACATGGTCACCCAAAACGGCGGTCAGTGCCTTTTGCAGCAGGTGCGTTGCGGAGTGTGCCCGCATGATGCCCTTGCGGCGTTCCACGTCAATGGACGCCACAACCGCATCATCCACCTTCAAAGAACCCCTCATCATCTTGCCATGATGCAGGTACTTGCCGCCCTTGTCCTTCTGGACATCCGTCACCTGGAACACACGCTCACCCATGGTGATGGTGCCGTGGTCGGCAACCTGGCCACCCATCTCTGCGTAGAAGGGAGTCTGATCCAGCACCACAATGCCATCCTCGCCGCCGGCAATAGAGCCGGAGACCTCATCGCCGACGCACACGGCCAGCACCTTTGCATTGCACTCGCTCTGCTCATAGCCCACAAAGGTGGTAGGCGTGTTATCAAGCCCCAGGTCGATGCCAGCCCAGGCAAGATCGCCCAGTGCCTTCCGTGCCTCACGGGCACGCACCTTCTGCTCCTGCATCAGCTTTGCAAACGCCTTCTGATCCAGGGTCATATCCTCATCGGCAACCATTTCCAGCGTCAAGTCAATGGGGAAACCATAGGTATCATACAGCTTGAAGGCATCGGCACCGGAGAACTCTGTTTCGCCCTTTGCCTTGTGGTCTGCCAGCATTTCGGCAAAAATCTTCATGCCGCCATCGATGGTGCGGGCGAAGTTTTCTTCCTCCACCTTAACCACCTTGGTGATATAGGCGGCGCGCTCCCGCAGGTAGCCATAATGTCCCTCATTTTCATGCACAACCGTCTCCACCACTTCGTACAGGAAGGGATGGTTGACACCCAGGAGCTTGCCATGACGGGCAGCACGGCGCAGCAGACGGCGCAGCACATAGCCTCTGCCCTCATTGCTGGGCAGCACACCATCGGCAATCATAAAGGTGGAAGCACGGATATGGTCGGTAATCACCCGCAGGGACACGTCCATCTTCACGCTCTGACCATAGGAAGCACCGGTCAGCTCCGTGACCTTGTTGGTGATGTTCATGACGGTATCCACGTCGAACAGGCTGTTGACATCCTGGCAAACCACAGCCAGACGCTCCAGACCCATGCCGGTGTCGATATTCTTCTGTGCCAGTTCCGTGTAGTTGCCCTGGCCGTCGTTATTGAACTGGGAGAACACATTGTTCCACACTTCCATGTAGCGGTCGCAATCACAGCCCACGGTGCAGCCAGGCTTGCCGCAGCCGAACTTTTCACCACGGTCATAGTAGATTTCGGAGCAGGGGCCGCAGGGACCGGAGCCGTGCTCCCAGAAATTGTCCTCCTTGCCAAAGCGGAAAATCCGGTCAGCGGGAACACCCACTTCCTTGTTCCAAATTTCAAAGGCCTCGTCATCATTTTCGTAGATAGAGGGGTACAGACGCTCCTTGTCCAGCCCCACCACTTCGGTCAGGAACTCCCAGCTCCAATGGATAGCCTCCCGCTTGAAGTAATCGCCGAAGGAGAAATTGCCCAGCATCTCAAAATAGGTGCCATGACGGGCGGTCTTGCCGATGTTCTCAATATCACCGGTGCGGATGCACTTCTGGCAGGTGCAGACCCGATGACGGGGGGGCTCCATCTCGCCGGTGAAGTAGGGTTTCATGGGTGCCATGCCGGAGTTAATCAGCAGCAGGGACGCATCGTTCTGAGGAATCAGAGAAAAGCTGGGCAGACGCAGATGTCCCTTGCTCTCGAAGAAGGAGAGGAACATCTCACGCAGCTCGTTGACACCATAAGGCTTGGGATTCATTGGTATAACCTCCAAATTGAAATTCAAAAAATAAACCCCGCCCCTAGAAGTTAGGGGCGAGGATGAATCGCGGTACCACCCTAATTATCCTGCAATCACAGGATATCTTAGCTGCTCTGTAACGGGAGCACCCGTCCCGGTCATCCCGGGCAACGCGAAAGTGGCTCACATCTCCGGCACAAGGGGCTTTCACCATCCCCCTCTCGCTTGGGTGACCGAACAATGCTTTGTTTCCGCATGGTCTTTGCATATCGCAGTGCAGTTATTTTAGCACAAAGAACAGAATTGTCAACACCTTTTCTGAATTTGCATTTTCCTGCCTGGAAATTGACTTTTTCTCCGGCAGAGGGTATGATAAGGAAAATGATAAACGAAGGATGGCCGTTTCTCCTATGAAATTCCGAAAAATATATCTGGAAATATCTAATGTTTGCAATCTGAAATGCAGTTTCTGCCCGGGGACAACACGGGCACCAAATATGATGAGCGAAGAAGAATTTCGGGCGCTGATGCCCAAGCTCCGGCCTTGGTCTGACTTTTTATATTTTCATCTGATGGGCGAGCCGCTGCTCCATCCCCAACTGGAACGATTTTTGCAAATTGCCGGAGAGGCTGGTTTCCGGGTGATTCTCACCACCAACGGGACGCTGCTGGAGAGGCAAAAAGAGCTGCTCCTCAGCGCCCCGGGGCTACACAAGGTCAATATCTCCCTGCATTCCTTTGAGGCCAACGAAGCTGGAATGTCCTTTGCAGCATATTTGGATGCCTGCTTTGCCTATGGGCAGGCCGCCAGCGGCAAAAAGCTGACGGTTTACCGGCTGTGGAATCAAGGCGGACTGGACAGCAAAAACGCTGAGATTCTCCGCCGCATGGAGCAATTCTTCCCCCAGCCCTGGAAGGTGGAGCCACGAGGCACCCGCATTGGGGAGAAAACATATCTGGAATACGGTGACAAATTTGACTGGCCCTCCATGGAGGCGGAGGAAAGCGACGGACGGAATTTCTGCTATGGACTGCGCGACCAGATTGGCGTGCTGTGCGACGGGACGGTGGTTCCCTGCTGCCTGGATTCTGACGGAACCATTTCACTGGGGAATTTATTTCGGCAAGAGATGGGGGAAATTCTTCACTCCCCGCTGGCGCAGGAAATTTACAACGGATTCTCCCAGGGAACAGCCGCCCACCCAATGTGCAGGCGGTGCGGTTTTGCCAAACGGTTTTCATAAAAGGCTTCAACAATGGAACACCGTTATATAGATGACTACATTGAGTAATGACATCAAGGAAGGATGTAAGAATGCAGAATGTTTCGTTGCGGATTTATGATTCGGCAATTTTGAATTTGCAAGTAGAAAAAGTCATAAAGTCGTGGTACAATGTACTCAAATCAGAACGACAAATCGGAATTTAAGGGAGGAATTGCATATGAAAAAGTACAGGACGGTGTCTTGCGTCATTATTATGGCGATTGCTGCAATCGCAGGATTCTTTATTGGTGCTACCTTGGATGAGGCAATGGGCGGAGCTATTCTGTTTTCGATGATTGCAGGAATTGCTTGTATTGTCTATAACATTGAGAATCGTGAAGAATAACACAACTTCCAGTTTGCTGTATTCAACAACTGCGTCCGTCTGACACATTCGCACACATCCCTCCTATCGGGTAGAGTGTATCCTGACAGGAGGGATTTTTTGTTGCTGCATTTTATCCGATTGAAGGAAAAAACGTTATACAAGGCAAAAGAGCAGACCTGCGTGCTTTGGTCTGCTCTTAAACCATGTGAAATATGTTTGGCTGTCTCTGCGGAAGGGACTTTAAATCAGCAAGCACTTCCGTATCAATCAGGAATGCGCCCATCTGTTCCAGGGACACAACAGCATCGCTGCCGTCCCGGAAGCAATAGAGGGTACTCCAACCCCGGCGAAGATTTTGAATGCTGCCGTCCCAAGTGCCGCCCCGTTCCAGGGTGCACTGCGCCACAAATACACCATCGCTCAATGCGTGGATGACCCGGTTGCGATGCAGTGCACGGGGAACAGAAAAGCACTCGTCATAATCGTCTTCGCTCAGGTACAGGCGGTGCGTATCCGGGCAGTACTCGTTGAGGGAATCGGCCAACACACTGACCACATATCCACCCGCCTCCAGGCAAGCATCTTGGGCGGCACTGTCCGCTCCCCGGGCATTGCCGGAAATCAGCGCAAAGCCTTGCTTTTCCGCCTGAATACCGACTTCCCTGGCAAAGCGCCGGTTTCGTTCTTTCAGCGCCCGGCTTCCCACCAGGGAGACAGAGGGCATAGACAGAATATCCAAATTTCCCTTTGCCCACAGGCAGCCCGGCGCTTCCAGCCCCAGCCGCTTGCGCAATGCCACCGGATAGCTAGGATTGGCGCGGGTGATGGGGGTGCATCCGGTGCGCCGCGCCCTGGAAAGGTAAGCATTCAGCTGAAGGGTATCGTCCAGCAGAACCAGCGTCTTTTCTGCCAGCTGCTTTTCCACCCCTGCCGCCAGCAGGTGCTCCAATGTCAGCGCCTCACTGCCCCCCGACTGCGGAAGATACGCCGCCCGCTGGGCAAGAATTCGCAGCTGGGCGGTGGTCAATGGTCTTCTGTCCGGGTCGCCGAATTTGCTGGACAGGAGTAAATAGCCGCATTCACCGGCGGTCATTTGAACCGCCTCTTAGGGGCAGCAGGAGCCTTGACTTCCTCCGCCGTTAAATTGCCGCAGGCATCCATCACCATGGGCTGAATCTCATAATGGGAAAATTTTGCAATTTCATCCAGCTTTGCTTTCTCCGGGAAATTGCTCACCAAGCTCCAGGCAATGCCCTTTCGCTTTGCGCGGCCGGTTCTGCCAATGCGGTGAACATAGTATTCATTTTCCTCGGGGATGTCATAGTTGATAACGCAGTCCACGTCATCTACGTCAATGCCCCGGGAAGCCACATCCGTAGCAATCAGCACAGGCAGCTTTCCGCTGCGGAAGCGCTGCATGGTTTTTTCCCGTTGGCTCTGGCGAATATCGCCATGGAGGCAGTCACAATCCAGCCCCGCCCGCTGATACTCATCGCACAGGCGCTGGCACATATGCTTGGTATTGCAGAAGATCATCACCCGCTCATAGCCCTGGGTCTTCATCAGCCGGAGGGTAACCTCTGCCTTTTCCAGCGGGGTGCAGGTCAGGCTGTATTGGTCGATGTCCGGTCGATCTTCTTGCTTTGGCTCCACGGTGATTTCCACCTCATCCCGTTGGTACATCCAGGAAACCGTCATGACCTCTTGGGAAATGGTGGCGGAAAAAAGCCCAAGATTCTTTCTGTTTTTAACTTTTTCAATGATTCTGGTCACGTCCTTGAAAAAGCCCATGTCCAGCATCCGGTCTGCTTCGTCCAGGACGACAGTCTGAATTTTGTCCAGGCGGATGGTTTTGCGGTTATAGTGATCCATCAGGCGACCCGGGGTTGCCACCACAATCTGAGGCTTTTTCTCCATCTGGCGAATCTGGCTGCCGATTCCGGCACCGCCATACAGAACTGCCACCCGAATGCCGGTAAAATAGGTCAGCAGCCCCCGCAGCTCATCGCCAATCTGGATGGCCAGCTCCCGGGTGGGTGCCAGAATCAACGCCTGTACCTCGTTGGACGCTGCATCAATGTGTTCAATCATAGGGATACCGAACGCAAAGGTTTTACCCGTTCCGGTAGGTGCCTTTGCAATCACATCCTTCCACTGCAAAAACGGCGGAATTGCCTCTGCCTGAATGGTTGTGGGGTAACCGTAGCCCTTTTGTTCCAATGCCTTGAGCATGGCCTCGGACAGACCCAGGTCTTCAAATGAGATATTTCTTTCTTCCATTTTATTTTCCCTTATATTCTGTATTCTTTTGGTTTCTGTAATTCTAGCATTTTTTCTGCCCTTTTGCAACCTTTTTTCAGAAAGAGTCCCGGGGCTGCCCGCCAGGAGGACGGCGAGACGGATACATTTAATGATATTTTAAGGATTGATTCATGCAGGTGGTGGACAAGCAGAAAAAAATATGGTATATTATAGTGAATTGTTTTGACTCTAAGGTCATATTTTCCTTGTGTCATGGAACAATAAACTGTAACACGCGCATATTGGGAGGAAAACAATATGGTATTTATGCTGCTTGGAACCGGTTTTGAAGAAACCGAGGCGATAACCCCCCTCGACCTTCTTCGCAGAGCCGGTGTGAATATTTTGACCGTTGGCATTGACGGAAAGGTTGTCACCGGAAGCCACAAAATCCGGGTGGAGGCCGACATCACGCTGGATGAAATGGATTTAACCGACATGGAGATGATGATCATCCCCGGCGGAATGGGCGGAGTTGCCAGCCTGCGCGCCTGCCCCGCCGCACTGGAATCATTGAAATTTGCCTGGGAAAACGGGAAGTACGTTGCCGCCATCTGCGCCGGACCCACGGTACTGGCTGACCTGGGCATCACCGATGGGTTGAAGGCCACCTGCTACCCCGGTCAGGAGCAGAATATGGGCAGCGCCGTTGTGGATTCCAGCGCCGCCTTCGTGGTGTCCGGCAACCTGATCACCGCCGCTTCTGCCGGATGTGCCGTCCCCTTTGGCCTGGCACTGGTGGAAGCACTGAAAGGCAGAGAAACTGCCGAAAAGATAAAAGATCAAATTGTGATTCGATAAACGGAGGAACGCTGATGAATGACAATTCCAGTCCAAATCAGAAGCACGGACGATTTGAAGCGCTCCAGGGGGAGCCGATTGTGCCCCCTGATGCAGCGGAAGAAACCGCTGCAGACTATCCTGAAGCAGTTCCCATGACGGATGAATTTTCCAAAGGGGGGCAGCCGGAGGAGGCTCATCCCCACTATCAGGGCAGATTTACAGCCAAGCACCGGCAATCTGCCGACGAGACAACCGAAATAGCAGAACCCGAAGCACCGGTCATCCCGGAACGCCCCGCGGAGGAAGATGGAGCAAATCCAGAAATTCCATTTTCACCGGAGTCTCCCGCAGAGGAAGCGTGTACACCGCTGCCCACAGAAGAAACATACGGCGAGGAGCCAATCCCCGCCGCTGACCCAATTCTTCCCCCGCCGCAGATGCAGTGGCAGGAGCCGGAGGAGTCCATTTCTCCAGCGCCTCAACCAGAAAAACGGCGGCGTGCCGTGAAGAAAGGCCGCCCACGCCGCAGAAAGGGAGAGGGCTTGCTGGGAATTCCCAATATTCTGGCAACCGGAGTATGGGTGGCGCTGACCATTTTAATCGGTGTTACCCTGGGGCGGATTGTATGGGTATGCGCCTCGGAAATTCTCGCTTTTGGACGGGAGGACAAGGTTGTCACCATCACCGTGTATGACACGGACACCATTGACGACATCACTCAGAAGCTTGTCCGCAATGAACTGATTCACTATCCTGGCCTTTTTAAGCTGTATGCCAATTTTGCAGTGGACGACGGCGATATCAAGCCCGGCATCTGGGATCTGAACACCAAGTACGACTACCACGCCCTGGTGAAAATGATGTCCCCCTCCTCCTCCAGAGACGTGGTGAAGGTGACAATCCCCGAGGGCTATTCCTGCCGCCAGATTTTTGCTCTGCTGCAAGAAAACAAGGTCTGCACCGTGCAGGACATTGAAAGCTATGCCGCCTCCGGGGAACTGAATGACTATTGGTTCCTGGACGGGGTTGCCCGGGGTGACCGGTACTGCCTGGAGGGCTTCCTGTTCCCCGACACCTATGAATTCTACCAGAACGACACCCCAAAGAGCGTACTGAACAAGATGCTTTCCAACTTCGACCATCGCTTTGACGAGCAGATGCGCGGAAAGATTCAGACCCTCAACAACCACCTGACCGACCTGATGCGCCGGGATGGCAAAACGCAGGACTATATCGACAGCCACCTGTTTACTGTGCGGGATGTAGTGAATGTGGCCTCCATGATTGAGAAGGAAACTGCCAGCGCGGAGGAAGGCTATACCATTGCCTCCGTCATCTACAACCGCCTGTTCTGCTGGCACGGCAATCCTGCTTACCTGAACATCGATGCCACCATCATCTATGCCCTCAACGGAAAGAACGACCTGACCGCAGAGGATTTGCGCGTAGACAGCCCCTATAACACCTATACCAATGTCGGCCTGACCCCCGGCCCCATCTCCAATCCCGGCCTGTCCAGCCTGAAGGCAGCTTTGGAGCCTGCGGACACCAATTACTACTACTATGTGCTGGATCCCACCGCCGGCACCCACGTGTTTGCAACCACCCAGGAAGAACACGATGCAAACCGCGCAAAATTTGGAGGATGATATGAAGAAAATGGAGCTGCTGTGTCCAGCCGGTGACGCTGAACAGCTAAAAATGTCTGTGAAGTACGGCGCAGATGCCGTGTATCTGGCTGGCACAAGCTTCGGTATGCGCTCTTTCGCGGGGAATTTTTCCCCGGAGGCGCTGCCGGAAGCCGTTCAATTTGCCCACAGCCATGGGGTGAAGGTTCATGTAACCGTCAACACCATGCCCAGAAACGAGGAAGTGGCAGCACTTCCTTCCTACTTAGAGCAGCTGGATGATGCCGGCGTGGACGCGCTGATAATCGCAGACCTGGGAGCATTCACTCTTGCCGGAAAATACGCCCCCCATTGCCAGCGCCATGTGTCCACCCAGCAGTCCGTTGCCAACTACGCCTGTGCCCAGGCCTGGCACGATTTGGGTGCGCAGCGGGTGGTGCTGGCACGGGAATTAAGCCTGCCTGAGATTGCAGAAATTCGCGCAAAGGTCTCCCCTGACCTGGAAATCGAAACCTTCGGCCATGGTGCCATGTGCGTCAGCTACTCCGGGCGCTGCCTGTTGAGCAACTACATGACCGGGCGGGACTCCAACCGTGGTGCCTGTGCTCAACCCTGCCGCTATCAGTACACCCTGATGGAAGAAAAGCGCCCCGGCGAATACTTCCCGGTGTTTGAAGACGAGAAGGGAACCTATATCCTCAACTCCAAGGATATGTGTACCATCGACCATCTGAGGGATCTGATGGATGCAGGCATCGACTGCATCAAAATCGAAGGGCGTGCCAAGTCCGCCTACTATGCCGCCATTGTAGCTGGTGCTTACCGCCACTGCATTGACGATGTCTGCGCCGGAAGGCCGGTAGATCCCGTTTGGCGGGATGAAGTGGAGCACGTCTCCCACCGCATCTACTCTACCGGCTTCTATTACGGTGCCCCCGGACAGTACACGGAGAACTCCCGCTACATCCGCCAGTGGCAGATTTGTGCGCTGGTGGAACAGTGCGACGAAACCGGAAAGGCTGTATGCAGCCTGCGCAACAAGTTCCGCGAGGGAGACGAACTGGAGGTCGTGGGTCCCGATCTGCGTCCCTTCACCATTCACGCAAGCGGTATGGCAGACGAGGAAGGTACACCCCTGGCAGAGCCGAGAACACCGCAAATGAAGTTCACCATTCAGCTGCCAAAAGCTGTCCCGGCAGATTCGATTCTCCGCAGAGCGGTGGACTTGTCCGCAAAATAACAATGGGCTGCTGCCTCGTGCAGCAGCCTTTCGTATGAACATAAGGAGAATATCTTGAGCAAATATCAAACCACTTCCCGCAAAAGCAAATCTGCGCAGCAGAAAAAGATGGTAACTTTTGGTTGCATTGCCGTTGCGCTGCTGCTGATTCTCGTCATTTTCCTGTTGCTGCTCCCCACCCCGGAAAAGAAGCCGCAGTCCACTGTTCCCCCGGCAACCACCCCGCAGCCCACCGCTACAGAAACCCAACCCGCCCCCAAAAGTGAGCCGAAAATTGCAAAGGGCGTAACCATTGGTGGCATCTCCGTGGAGAAAATGACCCGGGAGCAAGCCATTCAGGCAGTCAATGATTCTCTAGATGACATCTATCAAAAGGAAAATATGGTCATTTCCCTGGGGGATGATACGCTGACCCTCACCCCTTCCCAATCCGGGGCGCACCTGGATGTGGAAGCGTCAGTCGACGCCGCCCTGAATGGGCAGGGTACGGAAATTACCCCGAAGCTCTCCCTGGATATGGAACGCATTGAAGCAGCGCTCCGCTCCTTCTACAACCGTCTGGGTGGCATTTATACCCCCTCCGGCTACTGGCTGGAAGGCGAGGCCCCAGATGTCATCACCCAGGAAGGCACCTGTCAAACATTGGTCATCAATCAGGGTTCCGCCGGTCATCTGGTGGACTTTCAGGATGCCATGGACAAAGTCACCGCCGCCTATGCCGCCCAGGAATTTACGGTCACATTGGATGCCCTGGGCGAAGAAAAAAAGCCCACCCACCTGGAACTGAAAAAGATATTGGAGCAGGTTTCCGTCCCTGCCGTCAATCCCCGGGTAGACCCGGAAACGTTGGAGGTCGTCTATGGCAGGGATGGCTATGGCTTTGACCTTCAAAGAGCCGCCAAGCTGCTGGAAGTCGCCGCCCCCGGCGAAGCCGTCCGCATCCAGATGGAGTATCTCCCCCCGGAGGTTTCGGTGGAGGATGCCTGGTTCCAGGATGTACTTGGCTACTGCAAAACCGAATACTCCGACAACGAAAACCGGACAAAGAATTTGGAGCTGGCCTGCGCAAAGCTGGACGGCATCATTTTGCAGCCCGGCGACACGCTTTCTTACAATGAAACCCTGGGCAAGCGTACCCGGGAGGCCGGATATCTTCCCGCCCCTGCCTATTCCGGCACAGAGCTGGTGGACGAAGTGGGCGGCGGCATTTGCCAGGTGTCCTCCACCCTGTACCTCAGCTCACTGTTTGCAGAACTGACCATCGTGGACCGCCGGAATCACGGTTTCCCCGTCAATTACATTCCTTTGGGATTGGATGCCACTGTCAACTGGGGTACCACCGACCTGAAGATACGCAACGACTATGAGTTGCCCGTAGAAATCTCCGCCAAGGTGGAAGACGGGTATGTAAAAATCAAGATTCTGGGCGTAGAGCAGCGGGATTATACCGTTAAGATGGAATATCGGGTGGATGACCATCCCTCCTATGCTGCTGCCTTCCGCTGCCGCTATGACAAGGAAACCGGAGAGCAAATCTACCGAAAGCTGGATCACACCTCTACCTATCTGGAAGACGTATGGTGCTGGCCCGGCTTTGCGGAAAGCGCAACCGACGAACCCGCTGACGAATAAACGCGATTGCCATCACCCATTAGTAAGGAGGTTTCTTATGAACAGTTTTGACGAATTGGTTAATGCAATTTCAGCAAAAGCCAAAGCTTTCCGGTATAAGAAATCCCGCCTGACATGGTACAAAGACAAGGACAATTTAACCGTGGTGCTTTCCATAGAGCGGTCACAATATGACCCGAAGCTGTGGTATTACAATTACGGCATCTGCTTGCACGAGCTATCGAATGGGAAGCACCACTCGTTGAGCGCCTGTCAGATTCGGTATCGGGTTGATTGTACGTCCAATGGTGTTACACTTGATTCCGGTGCTGTTCTTTCCCTGCTTGAAAAATGGGAATCTATGTATGGGGACATCAGCCTTTTACGGATTTGTGCCGTGCAGGGAAAGCTGCCGCTTCAGACTTCTTTGGATGCCATTCGCTATTTGACCTCCGTGGATGTTTCGGCACTATGATTGCCAATAACGTTTTTTGATTACAAGCCATAAGCAAGCCCTCGCAGCATCGGGAAGTTCCGGTTGCTGCGAGGGCTTGCTTGCTTTTATAACCCAATCAACTCTCCCAAATGGAAGAAATACAGGTATTTTTTCTTGACGTTCTTTTCATAAATCCGGCTCAGCGCTTCGGCGTAGGTTTCCAGCTGGGGGCGATAGCGATTTATTGTAGAGGCAACCGTTTCCTCTGTCACCCGGTCGGTTTTGAAGTCCAGGACAGTGATGCCGTCCTCCTCCAAAATGGCGCAGTCCACCACGCCTTGCAGGAGCACCTGCTCCCCTTCCAGTCCGTCGCCATATTTTTCCCCGTCATCCAGGATTGAAAACTTGAATTCCCGGATATACTCGGCACCGCCTTGCAGCTTTCTTCCAATGTCCGTGGCAAAAAACGCCGCAATGGTATCCGGAGAAACCATCTGCGCCTCCTCCTGGCTCAAAATTCCATCCGCCAGCAGCCGCTCAATTTCCCTGCGAACAGAAGAAGCATCGGTACAGCCCTCATACCGGATGAACTGCATGGTGCGGTGAACCGCATTTCCATAGGCCTTTCCCCGGCGGGCATTTTCCCGGAAGCTGGGCTTGCGCCAGGTGCGGTTGTCTGGCATCTTGCGGGTATCCTCCATAGTCTCTTCCTCTCTGGCGCTCCCCTTCCGTCCGGTAGCCGTCTGCTTGGAGGGCGCATGAGTAGCCGGGAGATGGGCATAGGAAAATTGCAGTCCCTTTTGCAGGGAGGCGACAGCCTCCGGCGGGAAGGTGGATTCCTCCAAAACGGTGTGCTCCCCCTGCGGAAGCGTTTCCTCCGCTTCTACCAGCTCAATGTGCCACGGATAGTCATCGGTGTGCAGCTGCTCCGGTCTTCCCGCCAGAGCGTGCAGCGCTCCCGCCTCAATCCGCCGCAGCGCCGTTGCCAGCACCCAATCGGCGTGGCAATCCGCTTCCATGCAAACCAGGGCTTCGCCCCCTACAATCAGACGGTTTGCCATGTCTGCCAGGCGCTTCTGCGGATTTTTCATGGTGCAGGTCATGATAAGCCGGTCTTCCGCCCGGGTCATGGCGACGTACAAAACCCGGAGTTCCTCACTGATACTCTCCCTCTTGATGGAATCGGCAATGGCAAGCTTGGAAATGGCGCTGTAGCGAATGCGGTTTTGGTTATCTGCCACCGCCAGCCCCAGCCCCAAATCCTTGTCGCACAGCACCTGCTCCTGTCGGTCGCTGGGATTAAAGCGGTGGGACAGGCCGCAGAGAAACACAACCGGAAACTCCAGCCCCTTTGATTTGTGAATGCTCATGATTCTGACGCAGCCCGCACTGCTGCCGCCGGTCTCCACCCGGCTGTCGGCCATGGTCTGCAAATACTCCAAAAACTGGTCGAGTGTGCGCAGACTGCTGCTCTCATAATCCACAGCCATCTGATAGAAGGTCTGCAAGTTCTGCTGTCTTGCCTCCGCACCGGACATCGCACCAAAGATGCTGTCCAGTCGGGTGAGGGTCAGGCAGCTTTGCAGCAACTGGGTAAGGTTTTCCATACGGGACTTTTTTCTGAGAACGTCCAAAACAGACAAAAAATACTGAACTTTTTCGTTTTGGGACTGCTTCATGGCATCATAGATGCTGCCCTTTTTACAGTCCCCACGGAATGATGCCAGGTCATCCGCCGTAAAGCCAAACACCGGACTGGCCAGAATGCTCAACAAAGGGATATCCAGCCGGGGATTCGCCACCGCTTGCAGCAGGGCACAGAAGGTGCTGACCTCAGGCGTATCCATCAAACTGCTGCTGCCATCCAGAGCGCAGTGAATCCCGACCGCCTCCAAGGCATCACAGAACGGTGCTGCCATGGATCCGGGAGAGCGAAGGAGAATCACAATGTCCTCGGGCGTTACGGGACGCAGCTGTGTGCCGTTGCGCACCGTTTCTCCAGCGGAGAGCATGGTGCAGATGCGTTTGGCCGTGAAGGCTGCCTCCTTCTCATAGGAATCTCCATCGGCAACATCCAATACATAGAGCTCCGTGGCCGCAGAGTCCAGGGGAACATGGGGAACACCCTCCCGCAATGCCTCCGCTTCTCCATATGCCAACCCGCCCACCTGCTTGCTCATACAGGTTTCAAACACGTCATTGATACCGGAAATCACCTCAATGCCAGAACGAAAGTTGTGGCTGAGTAAAATTTTTCGTCCCTCACCCAACTTTGCATTTTCTGCCAAGGCATAGTCTGTGTATTTTTTCAAAAAAATCCGGGGGTCTGCCAGCCGGAAACGATAGATGGACTGCTTCACGTCCCCCACCATAAAGCAGTTTTGCTTTGCCCGGGTCAGTGCCTCAAAAATAGCATCCTGCACGCCGTTGGAATCCTGGTACTCATCCACCATGATTTCCCGGAATCGACTACCAATTTCCACCGCAGCTGCTGTAGGACCGGTGCGGCTTTTTCCCAGCAGCAAATCCAGCGTATCATGCTCCAAATCGCCAAAGTCCAGAATGCGGCGGCGGCGCTTTAGCGCAGCGTAATCCGCCGCGAACCGGCGGACAAGCTCCACGATGCCCTGTGCCGCTTCGGTAGATGCCCGCAAATCCGCAATCACCTGGCCGGAATCATCGGCAAAGCACCTGGTTCTGCTTTCCAGCTCTGCCTTGCAGGCATTTCGGACGGCCTTAACCTGCTCGGCCAGCACCGGGTCGTATTTTTTTCCCGAAAAAGTCAGCTTTCCAAAGTCAATATTTTTCCGGGTATACACGTCATCCCAGGTTTTGCTGTCGCGCAGATATTCCAGCTGCTGCACCAATGCCCCAATGTTGGCAATTGGTTTTTCCACCCCTTCATCCCGTTCCAGGCGACGCAAAAGCTCCCGCTGCACGCCAATCTGCACATCCAGCCAGTCAAAAAGGGAGTCCATCAGCGACTTTCCCCAGATGGTATCAGCGGCATCGGTCACCCCGTCCAGTTTCACATTGTCAAGGCAGTCGTCCAGCCACTTCTGGGGATCCTGGTGGCAACGGGCTGCACTGTATACCTTCAGGATAATGTCGGGAATGGCGCGGTCATCCCGCCCAACCCCCTGGGAATCCACAAATTCCCGGAAATGATTGCCTTCACAACCATTTTCGTAGGCCCGCTCCATCAAATCCTTCAAAACCGCTTCCCGGAGGTCGGCGCATTCCGCCTCCTCTGCCACTCGAAAATCCGGAGGCAAATCCACCCGATAAGCGTACTCCCGCAAAATCGTGGAGCAAAAACCATGAACTGTTGAAATCTGAGTCAGGAACAAGCGCTGCATCTGGCGCTGCAAATGCTTGTTTTCCGGGTTCTGGGCAATGCAGCGGTTCAGACCGGCGGCAATTTTGCCCCGCAGCTCCATGGCAGCAGCCTTGGTATAGGTGATAATCAAAAATTCATCCAGATGTGCTGGGTTTTGGGGATTTTGAAGATAGTCCATCAGCCGATCCACCAGCACCTTCGTCTTGCCGGAACCGGCTGCCGCACTTACCAGCAGCTTGCCGCCCCGATTGTGAACCGCCATGCTCTGTGCCGGGGTCAATTTCTCAGCCATTTTTTGTCATCTCCCTTTCCACCTGCTCCCAAAACTGCTCCGCAGTCATGGCTTTGTAATTGCGCCGTCCCTCCACACTGTCGCTGTGGCACACCTGCCCATAGGGGCAGAAACGGCAGGCATCGTGGGAACTGCCTCGGGTATAGGGATTGGGCTGCACATTGCCGGAAGCAATATCCTCCACCAATCCGCCCAGTACCCGCAGAATATACTCTTCCAGCAGCTGCATCTGCTGCCGGTCTGCCAGATAACCGGTGAGTTCACCTTTTTTCTCCTTCACAGGGAGGCGCTTTTTCTCCTCCCCCGGCTCCATGGCATCCAGCACCGCCCGGTCGTTGAGCAGCAAGCCCTGGCGCCTCCAATCCTTCTGGCGTTCCTTTTCTATCTGTTCCGGTTCCGGAACGCCGTCTGTAGAGATATAGCGCACCCGTGCCGGGAAATACTGCACCCCTGCCGGAATTGAATGCTCGTCAAGCAGGCTGTTTCCGCTCTTTTTCAGCGCAAACAGATACAGCAGCATTTGCAGCCCCACACCGTTGAACACATCGCAATAGTCAAAATCTTTTTTTCCGGTCTTGTAGTCTACGACGCGATAATATTCGCTGCCGGGGCTCTTCCAAACGTCTACCCGATCCACATAGCCCCGCAGAAGGGCATTGATTTTGCCATTTGGAATGGGAATGGCCGGGAGAGCGCCTTCTTCCCCCGTACCGAAGCCGACCTCAAAGCCCTCCGGCTGAAAGCCGGATTGGCATAGCTCTCGCCACAGCTCCTCCACCACCATATCCAGTTCCCGTAAGTTGCGGCGGAACAGGTATTCCATCCGCTGGGATTCTATTTGGTTAAAATGGGACAAGGCGTAGCGCTCTGAAAAGCCGTGAGCAATTTCCAGCGTCTTCTCCAGACTCATCGCCGGAAAGCCGCCCTGGTCGCGAACCGCTGCCGCCGTATGTTCCAGGACATCATGGACATAGCTGCCAAATTCCGCCGGGTCAACGGCTGCCGTCTTCCGCTCCTTGGCACGAAGTCCATAGTTCAGGAAATAGCTCAGGCGGCACTCTGCCTGCTTATCAACCTGGGAGGCAGAGAGCATCAGACTGGAACCATACAGCTTACGGATATGCTCTGGGCTGACTGTCCCCAGGCTGAAATCTGCCTGGGTGCGCGTGACCTCATAGGCTTTATCCACCCCCAATGCCTCAGCAATGGAGCGCTGTTTCCAGCGAGCCAGAAAAGCACCGGCCTCCTGGCCGTCTGCATCCGCAAAGCCGAGAGCATCCTTATACAGGCCATCGCAGCCGGAAAGGTTCGCCAGCCGCCGGTAGATGAAGGAGGTCTGCTTGCCGGAAGACAGCACATACACCGATTCCAACGCGCCGCAGAATACTCCGTAAATTTCCGCGAACTCCGCCTGGACACCCTCCATGGCACCGCCGGTCAAGGGAACTCCCAGCGCCCGCAGGGTCACGCGCTCCTGGTCCGTGAGTACACCGGCAGAGCCGGAATAGGCAGGCAGACTTCCCTCCTGCGCACCCAGCAAAATCAGGTGCTTCTGGCTGTGGCAGCGCATGGAGGTTACCGGACCCAGCTGCACCACGTCCAGCACCGGTGGGATGGTGCCCACATCATACTGGCTCAGCAGCAGACGCAGCAAACGCACAAAATGCTCCGGCTCCCAATGGGTCTGCCCCAGCACATCATACATCTGCTCCAGAGCGGACATGAGAATCTCCCACAACTGGTTGAGTATCTGAGATTCCCGATTGCTGCCAGTTTCATCCAGCTCCTGCGCCATTGCTTCCAGCCGCTGCTCCATACCAACCCGTTCCAGAAATTGGTACAGCGCCTCCACCTGACTGTTGAGGGAGGAGGCATCGCGAAAACCCTGGCGCAACTGCTCCAATGGTTCCATGAGCCGTCTGCGCTCCTGGTTCAGAAGCTCCAAGCGGCTTTTTGCCTCCTCCGTCCAGTCATTGCCCAGTCCATCCGGGTGATTTTTCCAATCGGATAGCCAGCGGTTGCCGCGAATGTCCCAAAGGAACGCATAATTTTCCAACCGGTCACAGGTGTCATAATCCACACCGGACAGTGCCGAGCGGAGATAGCGGAACACACTGCGCTGGTCAAAATCCCCCAGGGCGGCATCCAGGGCGGTAAGCACTGTGGCAATCATGCTTTTTTGCAGAATATCCTCGGTGCCGGACTGATAAAGCGGGATGTGCATTCTGGCAAAAATCAGTTCTGCCAAGGGCAGGTACTTGCCCATATCCGTACACACCAGAATAATGTCCCGGTAGCGGCAGCCGGACTGCACCAGCGCCCGCACCCGGTGAGCTGCGGCCATCACCTCTGCCCAGGGGCTATCCGCTTGGGCAGTTTCAAGGCAGCCCGCACAGACTCCAATTTGGATGGCTCCCTGAAACAATTTTTCCCGCATGGGGCTGAGGGCATCCTCCCGCCCCGGAATCAGCTCCACCTGAACAGGGATATTCAACCGTTGCGCTGCACGGTAAATTTCGGAAGCCGTCTGCCCCGCCTTTTCAAAGGCCAATTGGCGGGAGCCGATGCTGTCACAGTTGAGGCTCACCGTGACACTGGGACTGAACTGAATCAGATGCTCCAAAATTTCCAGATGCTGGCGGGTGTAGTCCGGGAAACCATCGATATAAAACACATGGGTCTGGGCATAGTCGCTTTCTTCCAGCTGCTCCAGCAGCCAGGTCATCTGATCGCGGGGATCACGCTTTCCCTGACTGCACAACGCATCATAGCTCTCCATGAGCAGGGACAGCTCCTCTAACTTCTGGGCAAGGCTGCCTTCCGTCTGTGCGGCTGCCGCCTTTAAGTCCTGAGCGGTGATGCAGCAGCGCTTAAACTCATCCACCGCATCAATCAGCTCCGTGAGAAATTCCGGCTTGGTTTCCACCGCGGCATAAGCCTTTAGCTTGCTCGCCAGCTGACGAGCAGCAGCGGCCATGGCAACCACCCGCCCGCCGCTGTCCAGGCATTCCATAGCGCTGCTGCCTGCCTGTTCCGCTGCGCGGCGGGCAAGGCGAGTGAAGGAGAGCACCTCGGCATAGCGACTGGCCGTATCCCCGGCAAAGCGGCAGAGCGCGCGCTCGGTTTCGTGGCTGATTAGCTCCGGGACCATCAAAATCCGCCCCTCCCGGCGGGTGTGTACGTCATCTGCCAAACGGGCGAGGATGGTATCCCGGTTTCGCGTCCAATCCGTTCCAATTAAAAGATGCAGCATAGTACCGCCTCCTTTCCGTTTTTGTAAATATATCATAGAATTTGTCCAAAAAACAGTACGCTTTCCAATCCCGCAAAAACCAAGGAGATAGGAACAGCCACCGCAGAGAAACACTGCGATGGCTGTTCATCACGGCAAGCGCAACATCCCGTCAGCCAAACCCATTCGGGCTGCCAACTCCCCAAGAGGCGGAACCAGGGGCGCTTCACGCCGAACACATTTACGGACTTTTCTATTTGGAAGCAGTATCAGACAGGTTTTGCGATAAAGACATTGGGATAATTGTCTTTAAGCATATTGCAGACCACGGCGGCATACTCGAAGCTGGGCATAATGGCATAGACAGCAGAGCCGGAACCGGTCATCTGCATTCCCAGTGCGCCATAGCTGTTGCAGATGGATTTGATGTAATTGATTTCCAGATGATCCGCCGTCACCACCGGGTCAAACACATTATAGATAAGGTCGGCAACTTTTGCAACATCCCCGGAAAGCAACGCACTTTCCATCGCCATATGGTCGGGACGCTTGGGGATGGCAACCTGGTCAATTTTTTTGTACAGCTCCGGCGTGGAGACGGAGAACTCAGGCTTACACACCACAAAGACGCAGTCCGGCATATCCGGGAGCTTGCGCAGCAGCTCTCCCCTGCCTTCACACATGGCCGTGCCGCACAGGACGCAGAAAGGCACATCACTGCCTACCTGCGCGCCCAGCTCTGCCAGCGCGAGAATGGAGAGCGGGCTGCCATAATGCCGATTCAGCGCTCGCAGCACCGCCGCCGCGTCCGCACTTCCGCCGCCCATACCAGCACCGGAGGGAATGCGCTTGGTGATGCGAATGGCGAGGCCGTTTGGATCTTTTTTCAGTCCGTCACAATAGACCTTGGCTGCTTTCCATGCCAGATTCCGCTCATCGGTGGGAATCCCCTCCTGGGAACATTCCAGAGTCCAGGGTTCTCCGGTTCCCACATCAATCTCTACATCATCCCGGATGGAGATGGCCTGCATAATGCTTTTGATGTTGTGGTAGCCGTCCTCCCGCTTGCCCAGCACATCCAGGGTCAGGTTCAGTTTTGCAAATGCGCCTTCGTATAAGGTTGTCATTGCGCGTCTCCTTTTCTGATTCATTTTCTGCTATTATAGCGCAGATTTTGCCAAATGCAATTGTCCGGTGTATTATTTTGAAAACAGGGCATGATAGGAATATCCAAAGAAAATGGAGGTAAGCACATGGATACACTAACCCTGATATTATCCATCATCGGCTGCGTCAACTGGGGCCTTGTGGGACTTTTCCAGTTTGACCTGGTTGCCTGGCTGTTTGGCGGGGCATCCAGTTTGCTCAGCCGGATTATCTACACGCTGGTGGGCCTTTCCGGACTGTGGTGCATCTCGTTTCTGTTCCGTGACCGGATATTCAATCACGGAGAATAATTTGAGCGGCAGTTCACACCGAACTGCCGCTCAACTTCGTCCATTTGGTTACTTGAGGTTGCAGCGAACCACACACTCCGCCACCTGGCCGTTGTACTCTGCCCGGATGGTGCAGATGCCCTTGCCAATCGCGGTCACGTTGCCATTGTAAACCGTTGCAATGCTGGAATCACTGGTAGACCACTTGACGCTTTCGGCGGCAATGCCGTTTTCCAGTTCCAGGGTGACATACAAGCCTCGCTTAATCAGGGTGATGTCGCTCTTTTTCAGCTTCAGCACACCGGAGCTGGGCGTTGCAACCGTGCCGGTGCCGGTGGTAGTGCCGGAGGTGCCGGTTGCAGGTGCCTCGGTGGGCGCTTCGGTCTCGCTGGCAGCAAAGCTAACAACTGCCGGGGTCTCAATGCGCTTGTCACCACAGGCAATCACAATCACCGTCTCGCCCTCGCCCACGGCAGTCACCCTGCCAAATTCATCGACGGTGACAACATTCTCATCACCGGAGGTATAGGTCACCTTATCGGTGGTATTCTCAGGGGCATATTTTACAAGCAGCCGCCAGTTCTGACCCTTGAAGGTCAATGTATCCATGCTGGCTACCAAAGACAAATCGGTGCAGGGAATGGTAGGCTCGGTTGCAATGGTGGGGACAGTGGACTCCACGGTAGCCTCCTCGCCGCCAATCACAAAGGTAGGCTCGGTAGTCACGTCTACAGGTTCTGCCGTAATGGCATCCCCCTGGGGTTTGTTGCTATCACTGCCAATCTGGCTGGGCTTCCACAATTTGGTGTAAGCAATATAGCCGCTGACGGCCAGCAGCGCCAAAATCAGGACCACCAGCACAAACACCAGGAACTTGTTGGAACCGGTCTCCTCCTCTTCCTCCTCTTCCTGCACAGGGGCAGGCTGGGGGGCTGCCGGGCGGGGACGGCGGCGTCCTGTGTTTACTGCGTCATAATCGAAAACAGCCTTCCCCTTCTGAGGTGCCGCATCGGGTTCTTCTTCATCCAGTTGGTAGTCATCGCTCATAATATCGTCAATATTCTCAGAAGAAGGGTCCAGAGTAGCACCCGGATTCCAGCCGCAAACTGGGCAGGGACCTGTGGAATCGTCATAGGTAGTGCCGCAGATATCGCATACAATCTTGCTCATTATAGAAACCTCCTGACCTGATGGGCGAACAGCCCATCCCTTTCGACATATTATAGCACATCTCTTTCAAGAAAACAAGCATAAACATATTGCAATTTTTGTAATTTTCGTATATGATACAGGGGATAAGGAGGCGATCACATTGCCTGAACAACCAAGTGTTTCTCCGCTGCTCGATGGGTTTACCCTGGGAGCACCGGCACACGGCCATGCGGGCGTTTGCTGCTGTCCAGCCGTGCGGGCGGACTCCCAGCGAAAATATATTGTAAAGATTATAGCCATCCCTGCATCCCAAGCACAATTGGATGCATTGCTGATTACCGGTGCCTACAAGGATTCGGCAGAGGCAGCAGAATACTTCCGCTCCCTGGCAGAATGCATCATCCGGGAATGCAAGATGCTGGAGCAGCTTTCCCGGCGGGGCGGATTTGTCCCTTATGAGGGATATCAAATGGAACCCATGCAGAAAAGCCGCACCGGATACGAGGTGTACCTGCTCAGCGGCTTCCGTCTGTCGTTAGAGCGATACATTCACCGCCATGCGGTTACCCATTTAGAGGCGGTAAATCTGGGTATTGACCTTTGTACGGCACTGGCTGCCTGTCGAGAGGTTGGAATGCTGTATGTGGCGCTGAAGCCATCCAATATCTTTATATCCAGCAAAAAGGAATATAAAATCGGCGACCTGGGTTTTGTCCCCCTGAAAGCGCTGAAATACACGCCCATGCCGGAAAAATACCGCAGCGACTACACCGCGCCGGAGTTGATGGACGACCTTTCCGTGCTCAATGAGACAGCAGACACCTACAGCGCCGGACTGATTCTGTACCGGATTTTTAATGATGGGATGCTCCCCCAGGATTTAACAAAGCCCCTGCCCGTCCCCTCTGCGGCGGACGAGGAAATGGCCGGGATTCTGCTGAAAGCCTGTGACCCCAACCCCGCAAAGCGATGGGAAAGCCCTGCCGAAATGCGGCAGGCTCTGATTGACTATATGCAGCGGGGCACCATCAACGATGTGCCCATCATGAATCCCATTGAGAGCGAATCTGCGGGCAAGCCCAAGGACGAGAAAACTGCTCCCGCCCCCGATGCCATTTCTGATGATGAGACTGACACACCACAGCTCCCGGCAGAAACAGAGGATGCATCCCCGGAAACACCGATACCAGAAGAAGCCGATGCACCGTCCCCGGGCGAAACAGCTGCGGAGAAAGTGGGGATGCCAGAGGATGCTCCCCCGGAGGAGACATCACAGGAAGATCCGGCAGAATCGGAAAAAACGGATGCGCCCGAACCGGAAGCACCAGCAGATGAAACCGAGGCGATACCCGAGGAACCGGTGTCCGCAACGGAAGAATATTCCTTTGAAGCGCACGAAGAAGCAGCGGAACAATATGTTCTGGACATTCAGGAGATAGCATCTCCCCCTGCCCCGGATGAGGCTCCTTTGGAAGAATTCACCACGGAGGATGCCCCGCCGGAGCCTCCGCCGGAGACACCGGCAGAACCGCTGGAGCTTTCTGATGTACTGGACGACATGGAACAGGCTGCCCAGGAAGCTTTTGGTGAATTCCCGTCAGAGCCGCCCCCCGCAGAGGAAGCGGAATCAGACACCATCGATGGTGAAGACCTGGATTATGAGCTGGCGGAATTGAGCAAGCTTCTGCGGGAATCCGAACGTCCCATTACCCACGAGCGGAAAGCCACACCCAATGTGGCACCGGTGGTGATTAAACAGCCAAAGAAGCGAAAATCTCCGCTGCGGGCACTTTTTGTGGTGTTCCTGCTGTGTCTGCTTCTGGCAGGCAGCGTGTGGGGATATATGTACTATATCGGTGAATATTTGCAGTCCGTAAGCGGCATCACCGTTCAGGAAGAGCAGGGGAAACTGGTTGTTCAGGTAACTTCCAGTGCCCGGGAAGAACTGCTGCGCGTGGTCTGCACCGACCCCTATGGCAACAGCTATACCTCCCCCGTGGAGAACGGGAAGGCAGAGTTCAGCCAGATTACCCCCGGCACCTTCTACACCGTTCAGGTGCAGGTCAACGGCTTCCACCGGCTGACCAGCAACATTTCCGAGGTATACACCACCGCCGGAACCACCAACATTGCCGCACTCAATGCCGGGAGCGGCACTCAGGACGGGAGCGTGGCGCTTTCTATGATTGTTGACGGTGCAGAGCCTGCAAAGTGGCAGGTATACTACAGCGCCGATGGGGAGCCGGAACTCACCAAAACCTTCACCGGCCACACCGTTACCGTGGAGAACTTATCCATCGGAAAGCTTTACACATTCCGCATGGAAATTCTGGACGGCATCAACCACTATCCCGCCAACGGCCAGAACACCGTGCAGTTTGTGCCGGTGCAGCTGATTGCCGCCACTGACCTGGAGGTTACCTCTTTCGCAGACGGCAAGCTGACCCTGCACTGGAACAACACCTCCGCTACAGCGCCGGAATACTGGCTGGTAAATTGCCGCGGCGATGGCTTTGAACAAACGCTTCAGGCAGCCGACACCACAGCAACCTTCGAGGGCATTTCCGAAGCAAAGGCCTATACGGTTGATGTGTGCGCCATGGGTATGACCCAAACCACCCGGCTGGAAATCTCCGCCAACCCCATTACCATCACCGGCTTCCAGGTGGATGATTCCGACCCCCAGGAGCTGCGGGTAAACTGGCAGTTCCGCGGCACTGCGCCCGAAAACGGGTGGCAGGTTATCTACACGTTGGACAGCAGCAATCTGCCCAGTGCCGTGAAGGTATACGATACCAACGCTGTTATAGCACCCCGGATTCCCGGTGCGGTGTATCACATCACCATCCAGGCTGCCAACGATATTTCGGTGTTTGGCGGAACGCAGAGCTACAGCTGCCCTGCTGCTGCGGACTATGACAACGGCGGTGTCTCCAAGGCCAACATCAATGTGAAGCTTTTGGTGACCCCCGATGATGAAAACTGGGTGGAAAATCCGGTATCCAGTGACTCCGTGACCCAGCTGTTCACCTTAGGTCAGCCCATCTCCGTGGTACTGCAAAACAACTACGGCGTGTACCTCAATGACGATGAAATCAACATTCTTTACGTCTACCGGGATTCCGCCGGAAATGCCGCCCCCGAGCTGATTGGAGAGCAAACGCTCTCCTGGCGTGAGATTTGGGGCAGGAACAGCGCCTATACAGCAAGGCTGAATGTTCCCATTTCTCCTGTTGTGGAAGGGAACTATACGCTGGATATTTATTTTAATGGAAAGCTGATTGCTTCCGCCAGTCTGAAAGTCTATTAAGGAAGAAGGGGCTGTTAAATAACTCCCCAAGAAAATCGCAGACTCTTTCCCCAACTGGAAAGAGTCTGCTTTTTCTTACCCATCAAGGCTGTGGATAACTTTTCTGCAAAAAATGTGTACACCAACCACAGCCGGAGAAAAATGGCTTTTCTTCGGCAGACTTTGGGGATGATTCAGCCAGCAGCTTTCGTTGTTTTTGCCTTTGCCAGTCGGCTCAAATGATATTTATGCAGGTTAAAACCACAGCTTATCAGGGCAATCTCCAAAATTACTTTGTTTATGCCCCTTCTTCGGAACCGTTCGTATCCTCGGTTTGCCTTTATTTCGCCATAAGTCCCTTCGGATTGTATGGATCGGTTCATTCGGAGCAGCGCACCATGAATGCTGTTCAGGTTGTCGAGAACCTCCTTGTGGAAGGAAGTCAGTTCATAGTTCAGCCGAATGATCCGGTCAAATCTGCTTTTGTGACATTTAGATCGATGTGGGCAGCCGCTGCAATCCTCGCACTGGTGAAGCTCTACGGTTCTCCCATATTGGTTGCCCTTTACCGGTTCTGTCCGTAGGAAAAGAAATTCTTTGCCGTTTGGACAAACCAGCCGCCCTGCTTCATTTACTCGGAAATTCACAGCACGATATGGATCGTCACGATATTTCTTGTCCTTGGTTTCCTTTGCTTCCTGAAATGTTTTTGTAATCTTCTCAAACTCCCAGGAATTGTGATCCGGCGGACGATGCCCTTCCAGCAGATACATGAAATTCACATTCTCTCGGCAGGCTCGTTCTATTTCTCGTGTCCTGTAAATCCCACGGGAACAGCCGTAAAGAACAATCTTGAAAAGCAGACGCGGTGAATACTCGTTTCTCCCCAGCCGGGAGTAGGTCGCTGTCAATCTTCTGTAATCCAACTCCTCTGTGACAGCGTTGAGCAATCTCACTGGTTCATCTGACGGGATAATGATTTCTAAATTCATGGGCAAGCAGACTTGATATTCAGTCCCGTATGCTGTATACTCTACTTGCGTTTTGTTTTCTTTCACACCTAAATAATACGCCAAAACCCGGCTCTACGCAAGAGCCGGGCCTTTGTTTTTTAACGGGGCTGCCTTTTAGTGAGACAGCCCCTTTCCCATGGAGGACGAGATATGATGCTGGAAAAACTTTAAAGTGGCAGTATCTATTCAGTCGCCCCTGATTTGACCGCTTGCAATGTTCCTGAATTTGCACAAACTGGGGGAAATGATTGAAATAATTTGAGATATTTGTTCTATCCGATACCCGCGACTGAATAGTTACAAGTGGCAGATTCTGCCCGGCGGAAACGGTGGTGTCCAAGGACCCCGGGAGATCAGCCGGGAAATTTCAGAGAACACAGAGCGGCTGAAAGCCCAGTTGACGCAAGCGCAATTTGCTCTGATGGAACCATTTCTGGAACAAATGACCTTGTCCCGTTCCATGGAACTGGAAAGCCGGTTCTGCTTCGGTTTCGCCGCTGGGATAAGGCTACAGCAGAAAGGAAATGCGTTCTTCTCTGGTCGAAAGCAGCTATGGTGAAATGTAAAGTTCTGCAAGTTTTGAAAGATCACGGTGGAACTGTCAGAAAGGAATTTCCTTCCCCAGGAGGCGTTTGCGATGTCTACACAAGCTGGGACAGTTCGAAATTTGTCCCCCTGGGGGAATAAATTCTGTCTGCAATAGCCTGACAAAGGCTGTCAGAAAAGCTTGCAGAGCCGTGCAATTTTCTCAGTACAGAATCTGCTCCATGTAGTTTTCGTTGAATTTGGGGTTTCCGCCCAGATTCACATGCTGGGATTCCTTGGCCAATGCACGGCCTCCTGCCTGCTGGGCGGAATGCAGCAGCATTTCGGCGGCACCGGACAGGGAGCCGTTTCCGATGATGCGCACCCGGGATGCCAGGGATGCAGGAATCAGGCCAATGGCGGCGGCGCTGTGGACATCCAGGTGGCTGCCAAATCCGCCGGCAATATACAGCTGGCGGATTTCCGATTCGGGCACGTTTGCCAGCTGGAGCAGGGTCTGGATTCCGGCGGCAATGGCGGCTTTTGCCAGCTGGACTGCCCGGATATCCTTGGGCAGCAGGCAAATTCCGTCCCGCAGAGGCAGCTCGTCCAGCTCCGCTGCTCCGGTTTCGTCAATATCCTCGGTTTCCAGGAAAGCGGCCACAGCATCAATCAGACCCGAGCCGCAGACACCCACCGCAGGCTGCTCGCCCAGGGTGTGGGCGGCAATGCTGCCGTTTTCTACCCAGACCCGGTCAATGGCTCCGGGAACGCTGCCGCAGCCGCAGGAGATGCCTGCCCCCTCAAAGGCAGGGCCGGCGGCGGTGGAGGTTACATAGAGTTTGCCCGCTTTCCACAGGGCGATTTCGCCGTTGGTGCCGATATCGCACAGCAAGGCAGTGTCCTGCTGCTTGCACATGCCGCTGGCAACCACGGCGCAGGTAATGTCCGCACCGACGAAAGCATTCATGCAGGGCGGGTAGTAGGTGGGAATGCCGAACAGGGTATCTTTCACGTCAAACAGGTGATCGGCTTCAAAGGGAGCATGACTCAGACACTCCGGATTCCGGCCCACCAGCAGGTAGAGCATGGTGGTATTGCCTGCCACCACCAGCTTTTTCAGATCTTCCATCCGGATATTGGCCTCGGCGCAGGCCTGCTGCAAAAGCTGGGTCAGAGCCTGCTGAATCTGCTCCTGCAGCTGCCCGGCCTGACCGTTCAGCGCCGCACCGATGCGGCCCATGACATCTGCGGCAATGGCCCGCTGGGGGTTCATGGCGGCTGCGGACGCCACAGCTTCGCCGGTGGACAGGTCATACAGTTTCAGTGCCAGGGTGGTGGTGCCAATGTCAATGGCGGCGCCGATGCCGCTTTGCCCCTGGTCGCCGGGATTCATGGCAGTACCGGAAAGCTCGATTTCGTTGACCTGAGTGTCGGGCAGCCAAACCTGGGCATCGCCCCAAAGCTCTGCCTGACAGGACAGACGGGTACCGGTTTTTTGCTCTGCTTCATTGGGAGAGGAGACTTCTCCTTCCAGCCGGACGGCGCACTTTCCGCACACGCCCCGGCCGCCGCAGGGATGATCCAAAGACAGGCCGTTTTCTGTCAGCAGGGTTTGCAGAAGTTTCCTACCGGTAAAAGAAAGGGTGTGCTTTTGACCGTCTTGCCAAATTGTTACTGTTGCCATATTCTTACTCCGAAAACAGGACCATGCCAAAATAGGTCACCGTGTTTTGCCCATTGATGTACTTGAGGTCTGTATCCTTGGTGGTATTGTACACGTCCACGCCGTAGCCTTCCAGGGAGGAAAGGGCCTGATCCGGAAACCGGCAGGGCTTGTCTTCCCGTTTGGCGCAGGTTTCACAAAGGTGGCAGCCGCCGCAGCTGAGCAGCAGGAAGGGCTTTTTCAGCAGCGGGGCAACCTTTTCCCGGATGCGGCCGCTGACCCGGGCGTGTCTGGCCCCGGCTTCAAACATGCCCTCAATGTCGTAGCTGTCTTCAATGTCGGAAATGGTCTGAAACCACAATCCCCTGGGGAAAGAACGCACCGTATCCATCAGCTGGTGGATTTCCCCGATATAGGGCGGACACATCCAGCATTTACCGTAGCCGCCGCACTGGTTGCTTTCACAAATGGCCCGGAAGGTATCGGACAGAACGATTTGCTGTTGGTCAAGCAAAGTGGCCTTGGCAGCGCCGCAGGACAGGGCGGCATCAATGAGCATTTGATCTTCCATGTTTGTCTCTCCTATGATGTAAAAGCGGCGGACAAGGAACGCCTTG
>ERZ772861.184-NODE-184-length-75444-cov-20.051241_pt1 | contig 75444 bp, 60 predicted proteins | sample MGYA00512135_ERZ772861 | MGnify/ENA primary metagenome ERZ772861 (study PRJEB29015, sample SAMEA2737700) | human gut metagenome | biome: human gut; feature: human-associated habitat; material: faeces | place: China | collected 2012 ...
GAGGCAAGAAGGAAATTAACGGGACGAAGATTATGATTCCAGATGTACCCAAGAAATCAGACAGCCGTTATCAGAAACAGAAAAAACATAAACTCTTCTGCAAGCGTGCAGGCATAGAACCGACAATAGGTCACTTAAAGTCGGATTACCGATTGGGCCGCAACTTTTATAAGGGTGTGGCGGGAGATACTGTGAACGTGCTTCTGGCGGCAGCGGCCTATAACTTCAAAAGAGCCATGAAAGCTCTTTTGTGCATGCTTCAAAAAATTTACGAGATACTGTGTCTGAACAATATCTCGCAAAAATGGGCTTTTTAAGGGGCGACTATTTAATAATAATGTTGTTCAGTTAGCCTTAAAGATGTAAAGGCACGGAGAAGTACAGTTGCACGCTAAGAAGAAGGATAAGAAGCCCACCAAGCACACACGGAATATTCCGGCCACGACGGCGACAACATGTACATACAATCGCATCGGAAGCCGTTTACGGGGCAGGCCGAAAATCACTGCCGGGGTGGGAAAAATGATGAAGGAAAGGAGAAGGCCCCTGCCGCACATAATGAAGAGGGTGTATCAAATTGCGATTTATTTGATACATCCTCTAACCAACTGCAATCTGACCCAACCGGCCAAAATTAAAAAACTTACCTAACTCTTATTTTCGTCACCTGCGAGCCAATTGCGGTGTCAGTGCGCACAATTACCATGCCGCTGTCAACACCGTTCAAGGTGCATGTGTAACTACCGTTGGGCGTTACTTTCTTCAGAAGTGCGCCGCCTGCCGACCATATGCTCACTGAGCGCAGTTCGGTGTCTGACGTAACTACCACCTGACGCGGAACGATAGAGCTTACGCTTACGTTGCCTTCGATGCCCGTTTCTGTTATGCCCGTTGTACCCGAGCCGCGGCCAATCAGGAAGTAGCGTCCGTATGACGAGCCGTTCAGCGTAAGCTGATAGCCCTCATAAAGCGTTGTCTCGGTCTGCATTTTTGCGTCGTAGAGGGCGGCATCCTTAACGGCTGCCACGCCGCTGAACGTAAGGGTTACCACTGAGCCGTCGGCTGCCGTAACGCCTAACGGTATGCGCTGTGCGTCCTTCAGCTGGTTTACGCTCACCGCCGTGTTGCCGGCCACCGTATAAACCTTAGGCGCGTTGTCGGCATTGCCAGTCAGTCCGTTAATCATCTGTGCGTCCTCCATGCCGAATCCGTTGCTTGCCGAAGCGGCATAGCGCACAGCCGCGCTGCTTGAGCCTTCTGCGTCTTCTGCCGTTATCTTAAGCGAAGCTGGCGCAGTAGCAGGCAAGTTTGCCGCACCTATCTCCTGCATATCAGCCTTAAACATAACAGTTACACCATCTTTAGCAGTGGCAGGATCAGCAGCCTCAACATAGAATACCGAATAAGGAGCTGCAAGATATTTTCCTTCAGACCATGTCTCAGATTCAGCATCATAAGTTACCGCTGTTGTTGGAGTAATGTCTGAATACCAATACTTCTGTGCCAACACGCCGTTATTGGCAGCAACAAACGCCTGGACATCGAGCGAAGCCATAAACGGGTTGCCAACCATCAGATACTTGCCGTCGGCAGATGGAGTAAGCGTAGCCGTAGCTACATCAGAATGAACATACGAATACGGATCACTGCGGTCAACCATATCGCTGATAAGCAGCTTGCCTGCCTTTGTACGGTTCAATGTTCCTGTACTTACATCATTATCATAACCATAACTTGTATCAGCCTTAGGTAAACGGAACAGCAATTTTTCAGTAGAAGATGGCTGTTGTCCCTGATTCAATATTCCCTTTATAGAGAATCCGCCACCTGCAACATAAGGCACGCTTGCGTCGTTGTATGCAGAGCTCCAGTCTGTATCAAATGAAACAGGAGTTTTACCACCACCAGTTTCTACTATCGTTGCTCCTGTACTCCAGCTGCGCTGGTAAACGGCAGGATTCAGACGATTATAGTCAGTTGTATTGAACGTTATATCCTTGAAATACTCTGTCTCTTGTCTTCCCGTTGCAGTAGGAGCATACCAGTCGCCGGCAACAACACCCTGCAGCGGTGTGCTTACGGCTGTCCACTGTCGCGGAGTAATCTCCACGTCTGTCCATGCCTTGTTGTATATCAGCTGCTCGGCATGCAGCATCTGTGCGCCCGGCTCAAAGTGTATGTCGCGGCAGATGTTAACGCGGTAACGCTGCGTGGTGTTCTCATAAGCCATCAGGTCGTACTGAATGTTCTCTGTCGGCAGTTCCATATAGCCAGGACGGCTTGAGTTTACCCATCCGTTACCGCCATCACCATATCCTGCTATATAAAGTTCGGCCTTGCTGTCTTTCGGCATGATTACATTAGTAAACAACATCGGCACGAAACCATTATCAGTAGTATTTTTCTCATTAGTTATATATGTGCCGTCTGTATTTTTCAAATCTGTAAAATCAGCACGCTTCCAGTTGTCATCATTGTTCCAGTTGCTTGTAGCACCGGTTCCGCTCCATACCAGATATTCAGGAACCACCTTCATAGCCACATTAAACGATCCAAAACATGCTGTACCGGCTGCACCTTCTTCCAACTTCTCCTCAAAGTGTACGGCGAATGTATATGTATAGCCCTCTTTAGGTTGGAACTGGAATCCATTCGTATTTTTTGTTGTTGTATCAAAATAGATATTCATACGGTCATTGAATGAAGAGCCCGAAGTATAAGGCACCGCATACAAGTCTGTCAGGACACCTATCGGTAATGAAAGCTGGTTAAAGTTATTATCATTAAAATAGCTTTGGTATGCCGGATCATCGCTGCCAATAAGATATATTTTATTATATACGCCAGGAGAATTTGATGTAATCATTCCAATAGACTCAGCATTTTCTGAGACTAATTTTGCACCACGCAAGTCAACTCTCAGAGTATTTTTCTCATTTGTTGAATAAATCTGGTCAAGACCTATACGCAAACCGGGATTAAAATCATCCGACGGGTACTTAAGACCATTAAATCCGGCACGAAGCTGAGGTGCCTCATTGGAAACATTAAGCTCAATCGGCACATACTCCCAGCAAATTAACGCCCACTGCTCTGTCCCTATGGTCTCATCAGGTGAATTCAATATTTCTATAGGCACCACAACCAGCTGCAGACCAGAGCTCAAAAGTGTAATATCCATATCTTTCCTGTACAACACAAGGCGCTTGTTTTTCGCTCCTTCCGGTCCGTCTGCTTCTATGTAATGTTTAATTATGTCTATTTGATTTTGTTTCAATTCTATATCTTGTCCGGTCTGATCTTTATGCGTTCCTGCAGTTATTGTATCCAAATCAACAACTCCTTGATATATTGCACGGAATGTTTTAAGCGCACTTTGCAGAGACTCATCACCATAAGTAGCATTTTCTGCCAAGAATTCTTCTTCTGTGCCAAAGAACCAGTCAAAATATACGTCCTTGACAGGAATATATGATTCTGTTCCATCTCCATTTATTATAGGCAAACGCAAATCTACAGCAAATTTAAACAGCTGCCCTTCACAATAATCCGTTGTAGGATCTACCACCTCTCCATTCAAACGAATAATGTTCTGCGCAGTAACCATAAAAGATGTATTTATACCACATTCATTATTTATATCTTCACTGAAACTCTGTGCAGAAGCTGCATCTCCATCGTTTATCTGAATCAACATCAAGTAAGGGCGATTGGCCACTAAGTCTGCAAAAAAGTCTACAACCAAAGCCTTTTCTCCATCATCATATGTGCGATAGAAGTAATACTTGCGGGAACCTTCATCTCCAACATAATTGTCTTTCGCAAGACGTGGATGGGGCTTCTCGTCATAATTAGTATTACTCTCAAAATTCAAATTAAAATAGAGAGTATTGTATTTCTGGGAATAAAAATGTTCATCATTAGGATCATTATTTCCAACTTCAACGGCAGAAGCTTCAATTGCTCCCTTATAATCAGTCGCATTGGTTGCCAAGTATTCATCATACTTTGTCTTGTCAATGAAACAGAAGTCGATTGCCGCAACTCCGTCAGTGCCTTCAGTTGCTCCAATACGCGATAACAGACGCTCCCAGTTGAGCTTAATGCTCATCATGGTACGTTCATTAGCACAAGAAGCGTCAAGCTGAGAAACAGTAGCTCTAGGCGTTGCTACATATACGCGGACATTGTCGAGATATATGTCGCCACCATTGGTAGAATAGCTGTTGTTTTCAATCTGAAGGACGTATGAATCATACTCAACATCGTTTTCATTGATAAATGAGAAATACACCTGATACCAGTCATTTTGCCCCGGTCCTGTACCAGGAATTGTTCCTGAAAGTCTTGAGGGCTTTGGTATCTGGCCTGTAGAATAAGTATAGATAGGCGTATAAGAATCTTGACCGCCAACAGCAGCTCCTTTCTTCACACCCATAATGGTCAGCAACATCGAAGCGTCATCAGCGTCTCCTTTTGCACTATTCACCCATGCGGTAACAAACAGCTCCGAACCACGACACAGTTTATCTTCGAAAGGCAGGCGCGCTATAAGACCGGGACGGTCTGACGCATCAATATACAAATGGTATGTACTTCCTTCAAGAAGCTCACAAGGGGTATTACCGTCTTTGGGAGTATCCCACTCCACCGGTCCATTTTGTATAGCATAATATCCCCATTCAGGATATTTCTTCGCATTTTTAAAATCATTACCGGTTGCTCCATCATAAAATGCGTAGCTGCTGGATCCCCATTCCAATGGGAACGGATAATATATATCTTTTCCATAAAGTTCTGCAACAGACGGGTCGTAATCGAAGTTAAGTTCTGTCAGCAGCTCATAATTCTCGTCAAAATGATTCTTGGTACGGTATGCATAGTTCAGCAACTCTGTGTTTACAATAGACCCATCGGCAATCTGTGTCAATTGCGTCTCGGTAAGCAACTGTTGCTCATTACGGAACACAAGGTTGTAACGGGCTAAATTATATGTTACGTTGTCAACAGTCTTGGTCACACAGATTACAGCATGACTATTGTCTGGAACAGACCATGTGCCATCAGCATTTGCGTTCTTAGCTTTAAACCGGATTGTACGTGTAACTCCAGTTAAACTAAATTGTTGAACTGCCGCATTGTTTGTATTAATAAGGATTATACCTGCCGTATTTTCATTTTCTACTAAGCTTATATTTACGGATTCAGAATCATCATCAGGGGCTGCGTCAGGAATAGCAAACGAACGTGCGTCTTTAGACAACGCAACAAGCTCTTGTGTATTATTTGACACACGCTTGGCCGACATGTTTATCGTACGTTCTTCAAGAAATTTCTTGCCTTCTCCATAACCACCCTGATACGCTGTCTGTTTCAAACGGCCGAATCCTTCATCCCAACTACCTGCCGGTCCTCCTGTACTGCCAGAGCCGGTTCTGCCATCAACACATACAATATAGAACAAAACACGGTGTACAAGCGTAGGCTCATAAGTCGGGCTGCCCGACTGATAAAACGTAGATTCTTTTGAATTATCATTAAATGTCTCTGTATAATCAGTATAAGCCGAAACATCACAGGCCACAATGTAATAGTTATTGTCAACCGTAGAACCTGGGAACCAAGCTTTAAATTCGTCATCCGTAGGAACATAAAAATTCATATCCATAACATTATCCGTTGTCATCGGCCTGCCCACATATCCATTTTCAAAACGATAAGGAGTATCTTTACTTGCCGTCGTCAGCAGGTCCCATACTTCATTTTCCCCTGTTTTTACGGTACGGAAAGTAGCATCCGTACGGAAGCTGTACCAACGCTGATAGGAATTAATGCTTATATTGCCCTGTTCTGTGTCCGTGGGAGTATGTCTTTCAGGCAGCGACAATTCTACGGTAGTACCTTTATGGGCATAAATCGTGTCAATATAAGTATGGGCAGCCTGAATATTTTTACCATTCAACTGATACCACTCGGTATCATCGCTGAACGTATCCATGTCTTTTGCCGCTTCTGACAAGGTTGAACGCAAATCAAACCATTTAGCCCTTTTATGTTTGATTTCTCCATAATTATTATTGTTCAAACTACCGTATAAGGTTATTTCGTCAACAGACACCTTGGCAGTACCAGTATATATCAACTTCAAGCGCAAATATTGCGTATTGACAGTATTTGGGAGGAATGCATTAAAACTTCTTACCTCATAGCCTGCAAATGTAGCAATTGGGGCAGTACTCCATGTTTCCCCGTCTTCAGATGTATAGACCTCTATCCCGGACTCCAAATCGGCATTGGTGCCGCTTCTATATATATTGAAACCAGCAAAATCCTTAGCTTCTGTGAACTTAATATCAATATTCACATTTGCACTTTTACTCGAAGACCACCAGTTACCGCCTTTACCATCAAACGCGTTCTTTATTTCTAATTCGTTATTATTATATATTCCTGATGCTTCATTACCATCTTCATATTTTGCTGTTATGTCTGCTATGGAACCATTTAAGCCAGACTCTGTATCGAACAGCTTGTATTGGTTGCCTGTAACTTGTGCGCCGGCAACATAAGCAATGTTGACAGTACAAAGCAAAAGCAGCAATCTATATATAACATTTATCTTTTTCATATTCATACGTCCTCCATTTACTTGTTTATGAACATATTAAGCATTTCATGCCTCAGATAGTCGAGACCGAACTCTGATGTACGTTTCTGTTTGCTGTAAAGCGAATAGTTCGTAAGGTCCGTTGTATTGAGTATCACATTGTATTCGCGTTCATAAGAAGCCGATCCGTCTTTCCACTTAACCAAAAGATCAAACTCAAACGTTTTGCCGGCAGATGCCGTAACGTGCCCCTTAACCGTTGCCACATCTGTAGTCTCGCCGTCGAATTCTATACCTGTAATGGTAGATGTGATGTTCCATGTACCTTTCAGGTCTGTAACATTGGTTCCGCCGCTAATGCTGCTGATGGTAAATTCGAACTGGCATCCTTCCGGCACATCTATTTCGTATGTATCCGGCTTGAAACTTACTTCTACTGACACCGGCAGGCTGCCTATCGGGCTTACCCAACACTGAGCATCGAGACCCAGGCCATAGTCGTTGAGCTGTAGCGTAAGCGGAAATATGCTGTTGCGCGGAAGCTCATCGCGCTTTGTAACGGCTGTGGCTGTATGGGTTACGCCATTAGCTTCGACAGCCTTTATTGCTACTTTAAAAGAATGGCCGGCAGGTGAAGAGTTCACATAAAAGTCAGGAATTGAGAGCCCTCCTTCAGGAACTTTTATTGAAGCAGTTATCAAGGTCTTTGACTGATCATAATTCACATCAGCAATATTTGTCCCTTCAATGAGGGCTATCTTGTCTGCATATCCGCTAAAAGTAAGCTCGGTAATGCTGGTTCCCGTCTTTCCGCCACTGCTGACATTCATCCTTATCTTGCTGACCAGACGGTCGAGACCTATGGAAATGTTCTTGGTGTCTGATGTCACTATAACATTTTCCTTAGCGCTCATAGGTATAAAATAAGTAATTAAATCGAGCTTTGAAGCCGGATTATCAAGTACAATCTGGTCGATATTCAAAGAAGATATATCCTCGTCAATCCCAATACCTGTAAGGCTGCTCCATGCGGTACTAAAATAAGAATCAATGTTAGCAAAGGCATAAGCCGTATAGCTTCCAGGTTCGAGCGTGAAACTTTCAGATAACCATGTTTTCAGGTTACCCGTCTGCGCCGCTGCATTACTACTAAGATCAGGCAAGAACTTTTTAACCACCTTGTTATTTTGAACCAAGAGCACAAGCAGGTTATGCATATACTCGCTGTCCTTACCTTCTTCATAACCTTCTGCCCTTGTGTTAAGGTCGCCTTCCTCACGAGCCGTTATGCTCAGCTGCAGCGTGGCGGTGTCGTCGCCGCCCTGGTCAATGTCGTCGTCGAACGAGCATGAGGCGAGAGGCACGGCGCACAGCCATGGCAGCAGCCAGAACATTGCCTTATATATATGTTGTTTTATGTTGTTCATAACGTCAGTATTTTTTCGTTAAAGTCATTTTATCACATAGGCAGAGTCTCAGGTTCGAGCAGCAGCCAGTCGTTTACGTAAACATCAAGTATTATGTTCTCGCCATCGCCGGGCACGTCGTCTCCGAGCGAATAGATGCTCTTGACCGTGAGTTTATAGATATTGTTGCGCACAATGGCATACTCCATTATGCCTTTACTTGCATCATCATTGTCGTTGCTGTGGCGCACCCACCATGTGTAATAGCATGTGGCGTTTTCGTATGTGCGCACTCCGTAAGGCTTCAAGGCTTCACGGGTAGAGATTGCAGCGTTTTGGTCGAGCGTTACAGAATATACGTTGTTGTCCAGACTTGCTGAATAGCCGCACTCGCTGAACATGTATGCGCTCCATTTCAGACCGCCCTTTTCTTCTTCTGTAAGTGTAAGACTCTCATCTTTACCGTTCAATTGTTCATTCAAGAAAGCCTTATAGCCTGACGGGTCGTTGTCGAGCAGCGATGCCGCAAAGGTCTTTACGGTCGCCCAGTCGGTGCAAGCATCTATATTACTGTCAAAATCATCAAAATCTTTGCCATATACATATTTCATCATGTCTTCCATTGACGCAAAGAGGTAAGTGCCAAGGGCAAAGAATGTTGCGCCGTCAGTATAGTTTGCCACGCCCTGCGGATGAAACTTAGCCTTAAACACCACGCCCGTGCTGTAAAGCTTTCCTGCCTCTTCGGCATCTGTGGTATTTTCGAGGGTGTAGCCTATGCGCTGCCATGTTTCAGCTCCGTCTGAGACAGGAGTTCCCTGCTGGACATAAGCATCCCAATAGTTTGGGTTTTGCGGAATGTTGCCAAACCATTCGCCGTAAAGGTCTTTAGCTGTTTTATTAGCTTCACCGCCAATGGTAAAGCTGTTGTTGGCTGATGTCTTGCCTGCCGTCCACGGGTCGAGCACGTAGTTAGTCTGTACTCCTGCATCTGGTGTTTCATTACCGAGATATGTCGGCACACCGTTAACATCGTCAGCCACGCGCTTCAACAGATAGCTGCCTGCAGTAAGATTGTTCACCAGGGCTGCGCCGGTTATCTCTACAGTGGCACCAGAATATGCCGGGTCAGTACATTCATAAGAATCTTTTGAATTCATATAGTCGAGTCTTGCAGCCATGCGCTCTACGTCTACCGTAGCAGTGGCAGGATCATCTTCTGAGTTAGATTCAAGCGTCAGCGTGGCGTCGGCAGCTGATGTCATTACGAAATCAGAATAGTCTGAGCCTGAGGCTGTCCATGCCGTGGTCTGTATATGATCGCGCACTTCGGCGAGCGTGAGCGACTGGCCTGTCCACCAGTCTGCGCCCGGATTTGCCACCACGAGCACGTTATATGTTCCGTCGTCGAGGTCTACCTGCTGCGGCGTTGTTGTATATTTGCGGTCGATGCCGTTGCCCGGCTCGGTATAGCTTCTAACGTTAAATGTTGCTACAGCCATGATTGGAGTTGTACCGCTGCTGTTCACTCCGTCAGTGCCGCTGCCCTGATAGAAGAAGGCCACGGCCGACTTTATCTCATTTTCTTTAACTTGCCCTTTTTCCTGTCCGTCGCCCGTTTCGCCTCCTGTCGGATTAGCCCTCGTAGGCGTGCTTTGCGACGAGGCGAAGCTGAGCGAGACGTATGAAGAAACCGACATGCCGCCTCCGTCATACGGAGCGGTGTCGATGTCTTCCTGCGCACAGCCGGCCGCAAGAGATGCCATAAGCAGGCATCCCGCAACGCCCTTAACCGTATATAAAATATCTTTGTTCATAGACATTCGTGATTTTTAGGTTGGTTGGCTGTTTAAATCACAGTTCCTCAAACTGCACCCGCTTGCTCCATCCCAGCACGCTGATGCTGATATTTACGTAAGCCAGGCGGTCGCCCTTGAGGTAGAAGTCGAGCTGATAGTCGTAGCCGCGGTCGAGGAATTCCTGTTCCGAGTAGCGGTATATCTCCTCGCTCGTGCGCAGACGGCTGAGCAGGTCGGGCAGATTGACGCGCACCACTTCCATGTTGGTGTTTTTGTTCACTATAGACAGTATGCCGTCGTCCTTTGCATCGGCATGATACAATATGCGCGATGTCATAAAGTCGGCATGAGCTATCTTGCCCACTCCGTCTATCGGGTCGCCGTTATGGTCGAAGGCCGGCGTGCGGTCGTCGGTGTTCCATGTGGCGTGCGGCGTGTAGATAACGGTGTTGGTCTCGTCGAGCGAGTTGTCCCAGAGAATGTGTGAGTTGCGGTCGGTGATGGTCATGTCATATTTGGCAATGTCCATCTGTGTGGGGTCGTCGAGTTCGCGCAGCGTCACGTTTATTTTCTTTGTGTCGCGCATGAGCGAGATTGTGTGATAAGTAGGTTTTTCAGCGAACACCTCCACCGGCTCAACCTCCATGCCGTGCCACAGCGTGTCGAGGGGCAGCCCGTGATTGTCTACGAGGAGCACATTGTTGCCCTGCGGCGTTGTGTCGAGTTTGATATTCATTGCGGTCATGTCATCGCCCGCAGTAAGGTCAGAGCGCACAAAGTGGACACGGCCAGACTCCATCTGCTCTGAATAAGAGTTTTGTCCGGCAAGCACGATAAACTTATACTTGCCCGGGTCGAGGTTCATATGCATAGAATAAGCCGGGTCGGCCAATGGTCGCGAACTGCCTACATTGGCCTCTGACTGGCGTGTGACATACTTGCCATTTTCGTCGAACACATAGACATCTACAGCTCCGACATGGTCGTTGAACATGTCAGCGCGCTCAAGGTTATAGTCATACTTGAAGTTGAGATACAGCCCCATGGGACAGTCGTCTCTGTCTTCGGTCATCATGTCGCACGATGTGAACACCGGTGTCGACAAAGCCGCAATGCACAGCCAAGTCAGACGCTTTATTGAAAGATACTTCATAAGCATATATATTTTTTGTTTTTATTTCCTTTATCCATATTTAATTGTTGCATTGTCTTTGCGCGGCGACATTGCTGTCTATCCCCGCCGGGCCAGCCCGGATGCCTATCTGTCTGTGTTGCTTAAGCAGATGTTTAGCCTTGGGCTGTCGCTGTTTATGTTGTGGGCACTTGCCCTTGAGCGTCGTGCCTCGTTGTTGTCAGTTTTGGTTTGCGGCAACATTGTTCCGCAACGGCTCCTCTCTCTGTGCCGGAGCTGCACCCCGCCGTATCTCATGGTGTCTCTGCGGGCAGACTTACATGCAGGCCACACCTCTGCGGCTTCTGCCTTTTTAAGAAAATGTGCGGCCGGCCCATACCGGCCGCACACAGATGTTGTCAATTAACTTTAACTTTTATGAAGTTCAATCTTATTAGAGACCTACGCTCTGGCTGCGCTTAGCCCAAGAGAGAACGTTGATTTCAACAGAAATGTAAGATTCCATCGGATCGTCAGGAGTACCATAAACTTCAGGAACATCAGCATAACCGATATCTCTAATTCCAGTTACGTTTATCTCATACCAGTTGTTACGCAAAACGCCATAACGGCCAAGGAAGTTATTTTCATTTCCGCCGTATTCAACATTGCTCCATGGAGTCTGGTTATCATCGAAATGTCTGATCATTACCGGATAGTAAGCAACACCGTTTGCATAGCAAGAAACTTTCTTACCAGCATTTACTGCTGCCAAAATAGCATTATTAGCTTCTGTACCAGGTTTCAGAGCATCAGGAATTTCATCACCTTTAAAGTCACCAGCTTTATCAGCAGATATTTCAATCTTTGTAACAGTCAAATCACCTGCAGCTTTATCAAATGTCACTGTAAGGTCGGCTCCTGTTATTTTTTTATCTGCACCGTCCAAATTTGCTGTCAACGCTGCTATTACAGCCTGATTGCCAAGATATTCTGCCTTAATTTCGTTTTCAGCTTGTTCTTCATCATAAATAGCACCCTTATTGTTATTCACGATATAGAAAGTATTACCTGCATTCAACGTAGCAGCTACAATAACACGTGTTGTCTGGTTCTGATTCTGATTATTTACATTAAATGTATTCTCAAGACAATAACCAGCAGTAGTCATTGCTGTCATACTGCTTGGAACTGGAGTAGCTCCAGATATCATATTGAAGTCAGCAGGAATATAGTCCCCTTCACCATTATAATTCGGGTCAACACCCCAATATGTACGATAAAGATTAGGACCAACAGCTGCAGAACCAACAAAGCGATAGTCACCATTTACGTTATAAGCCCACCAAGTATTGGCATTAGTCATGTTGCGAACAAGGTATGTCTTTTTATTAGTAACATCAAATGTCCATCCACTTAATGTATAACTTATACCTGCATTATTTCCAAGATTACCATCAGCACCAGTCACTGTAACCTTAGCAACAGCTCTCTCCACATAAACACTTGCTGCAGGATTATCTTCAGCTTCATCTGCTGTAGAATATACATTTTCAGCATTAATCAACGTAAGAGTTGACAGCGTGCCACCAGTCGGCTGAGTTACGCCTCCAGGAACACTATAAAGAGGAGCATTGGTCATAAAGAAACCATCGCCTTCATCAGTTGTATCATACAATTTCTCTGCAGCAATTTCTTGTGCAGCCGCACTAAATGCAGCTAATGTAGTTGATGTGCTAAGATCTGTTCCATTCAGTTTCCAGGTTGCACCTTGATCTTCTTTAGTTAAAATATCGCCACGGTTAACCACTACCAAAGCATAAAGATCACCATTTACCGGTTTTGTAATTTCTTGGGTCACTTTAAATGTTGATGTGATATTACCGCCTACAGGATTCGGAGTTATAGTGCCAAGGTCATATCCTCCTGCAAATTTTGCCGATGCCTCATCTGTACCTTCGAATATTAACAATGTAGCATTTTTCACAGCATACTCTACAGGAAGGCCATCATCAAAGTTGTCATTTGCACGTGTACTTGGTGTTGTCGGCAGATTGATTGCAAGGCTGATATAGCCCTTTTCACCAGGTAATACAGTTCCCTGTCCGCCATTGTCAATAACATCCTCGCTTGAACAAGCTCCCAGCATCAGCGCTGCCAATGCGAAGGAAAATAATTTTACTTTTTTCATAATTTAAAAAATTGAGTTGGTTAAAAAAAAATTTTATCAATTCTCGTGTTTTTACATGTCGAGTATCTGCAGGTTTTTGTCCACTCCCTGTGCTCCGGCCTGCTTAGCCTGATTGAGCAGCTGGCGTGCCTGGCCGGTGTTGCCCTCGAGCATGGCCATCACGCCCTTGGCGTGCAGAGCCTGCGGCGAGTTGCCAGTCTTGGCCAAATAGCGTTTGGCGCCCTCCAGGTCGCCGTTTTCCATGCGTGTGCATGCGGCATTGATGTTGGCCGTCGGGTCGTCGGGATACATGCGCACGGCAGTCTCCATAACCTCGTTGAACTCGCGCGAGCCGGGCTCGTAGGTCTGTGCCACCATGTACATCTCCTCGAGCGAGAGCTGCTGCGGCTTGGTCTTGAGCACCTCCTTTGCCTCTTCAACAGTGAACGGGCGCACGCTGTAAGTTATCACATAATCAGAGTGGCGCAGTGCGGGATACCATGTGTCGAGCATGAAGCGGTAGTCGTCCGGGTAAGTGAGCTTTATCTTCCACTCCTTTGCGTCAATATCGAGCGATGTGTCGTCTATAAGTTTAAGTATGGCGTCACGGTTCTTAAGATTGCTTTCTACTACATACATTCTAAGTCCGTCCCAGTCTTCAGGCGTAGACGATACGGAGAAGAGGCGGTCTTCTATACTGACGAGCTTGCGCACATAGTCCTTAAGCGTCTTGGCACGATTCTCGGCCAGATAGGCGTTGTGTTCGTAAGGCGATTCGGGCGAGGCGTATCCGTGTATCTCGATATTTGTTATTGTTGTGTTCTTGTCATTCTTCACGAGGTTGATAGTGCTTACAATCTTCTCGAGCTCGCGCGGGTTTTGGCGGTATTCGGGATAGAGGGTTATTTTGTCAACCGGGAAGTCGATAAACGCGCGTCCTTCCTCATGTCTTACCTTCTGTGCCTCGGCAGCGGGACGCATGTAAGGCATGAACGGCGTGCGCAAGCGTTTCAGTTCAACGGTGTTCTGGTCTTTCACGTCACCACATCCGCAGAGGTCTTCAGCCACGATGAAATTAGAGTTTTTCATCCAGTCTTCATACGGCAACACGGCGCTGTAGTGGAGCGTCTGCTCTGTGTTATTCTTACGCCTTACGGCCACCACGTTTGCAGGAAAGTCCTTATGTCCGCCGCGGCGGTAAGAGATGTCCTGCTTGCGTCCGTTCACTACTATCTGCGGCATCTGCCTCTCCTCGGTGTTGTTAGTGATGATGGGCGTGAAGACGAGCCTCATGTTAGAAGGCAGCTTCAGCGAGTCCATATTGAGGTCGAGGTCAACCACCATAGTCTGGTTAGTGTTCTCTACCTTGATATTCTCTACCGTCACCGTCCGTCCGGCCAGCTTAGGCTCCACGCTCTGTGCCTGCAGCGCGAGCGGCGCGGCCAGCAGGCATGCACAATATATAGATAATCTTTTCATGTCCTTGGTGGTTTATAGTATCAGAAGATGTAAATAAGACTCAGCGCGGCCTTTGTCGGGCCGAAATAGTTGGTGTGCGACGACTTGAGCTTCTCGCCGCAGGTTCCGCACTTGTATTTGTCATACTTTATATAATCGTAACCCAGACCTATGGATGCCTCAAAGTTCCAATGCTTTGACATCACCCACTGATAACCTGCGGTTACGCCTCCCCCGGCAAACCATCCTTCATACCGGTGGTCTTCAAGCTCGGGGAAGAACCCGAAAGGCAACTCAACGCTGCTTGCGTTGAACTGTCCGCCCATGAGGTGGGCACCGATGAACCAGCCATTGAAGCTCTCGCAGAACCAATAGCGGTATTCAGGCATAACAAGCCAGTGGCGCAGACTCGACTGGTCGCCGCCCGACTGTTTCCACGGATTAAGACCATAGAACAGCTGCAGCGTGCTTTTCTTACCTACTGAGGCTTCAATTCCCAAGTTAGGAGTTGTGGTAGCCCAGTATAATGCATTGGTCTTCAACGCCACGTTCTGTGACAGCATTGTGGCTGAAGTTGCCAACACAAATAGTGCTGTACTTAATATGCGTTTAATCATAAATCATGTAAATATTTTAGTTTTTTATTTTCAGTCTATATATTTAGCTTACTTTATCCCAAGATATCGGCATTCATGCCGGTTGGTCTATCCGGTGAAACTGCATTCTCAGAGACGTACCCAACAGGGCATATATTTTTTTACAGCAGTTTAGTTCCAACTATCATTCAGATTTTCTATTAGTCTATTAGGTGGATTTCACCGTAATTTTCCATTTTTATCAATTTTCACTTTAGTTCGAAATGCAATACCATTCAAGGTTAAGCTGGTCCAACATTTTATGTTATAAATTCTTCGCATGAAAGTGACCGTCTGCCAACGAAACACTTAAAATTTGAGAATTTTACTTTTCATTCTTCTAATTGCAAAAATAACAATAAGTAATTACATTTACCCCCCCCCGTGTTAAAAAAGTATAATTAAACATTTTTTTTGCATATAAAGTTTGCATGTCTAAAAAATACTATTTAGATATATTTTAGTAACAAACAGAACACTTAAATGACTAATTATTAAGTATTTAAGAACCATGCCGAGAATGTTGAAACAGCAAGACAAATAAAAATACCAGTAAAAACATTTTGAACACAAAAAAGCATAAATACTTACATATCGATTTAGCATGACGCATTCATACTGCAACATTTGAAATTTATAATCTCTTGGCCGCAAAAACGGGCTGTTTTCGTGTGCAAACACAAACGGCTAATATTCAATATATTACATCATAACACAGCAATATGTGCAATGTTTTTCGCCTTAAAACAGACAGTTTTTGCCTGAAATGAGGTAAAAAACAAGGCAGTTTGCGATTAAAAAGAAGCCTGTTTTTGATATAAAAGTGGCCGAGTTACGGTAAGAAAGTGTGCTGTTTATGCAATAATGTAAATATTGTTTACCAAAGCAGCATGCCTGTCAACTCCATTTTTTCTATTTCGGCAGAAAACCAGTACAAAAACATAATGACATTTTGACAGGCAAAACAGCAAATATAATGACATAAAGAAAATATCGGCCAATCAACAAAAGGCTGCACCACTTCGGGGGAGTCAAGAATGGAAAATTATAATTACTTTTGTGGATGTATTCTGTTTTGGACGTAAATGCGCCAGAAGTTGTCTCCGGAGGGTTACACTTCAGCAAGAAGGTGTATCAAATTGCAATATATCCAACACAGCCCCCTCCAATAAAAAGTCAGGGCAAAGGCGCAGGGAGAAGCCACTATCAAGCACCCTTAGGGGGTAATAATTTAAGCAGACGGCAATAATAGGGAACCAATTTTTATGTTAATGAAAATAAACAAATAAACATAAGTTCAATTTTATCGTTATTTTACACTACCTTTGCAGGAAACGAAACAATAAACTGACAAATCATGAATAAAAAACTACTGACAAACGCCTTGGTGTTATTCGCAGCCATGCCTGTATTCTCCCAAAAATCATTTAACATTACGGTCGTTAACGACTACCAAAAGCAGAAGGCCAACGTACCCGTCATACTCGAACTGAAAGAATATGGAATGAACGTTAAATCGGCAACGGTAAAAGACGGCGGCAAAGAGATACCATGCCAGATAGACGACATAGACCAGAATGGAACAGCTGACGAACTGTGCTTCATAACAGACGTTGACGGCAAGTCTTCAAAAAAATTCGACATCACGTTATACGAAACCGGTACACAGAAAGACTACAAGCCACAAGTGTATGTGGAAATGCTGTTAAGCAACAAAAAAGTCAAGGAGAGCAACAAGCAAAACCTCTATATCTCAGAGTTGACAGTAAACAACGGTACGAATCCTTACTGGACACTACACCACCACGGAGCTGCGTTTGAGAACGAGTTGGTAGCTTACAGGGTATATTTCGACCACCGCCAGACTGTCGACATCTACGGTAAATACAAGAAACAACTTGAACTCAAGGAAACACAATTCTATCCTGACGAAAACCAAAAGGCCGCACAATACGGCGACGACGTGTTATGGGTAGGCTCAACTTTGGGCTTGGGCACGTTAAGAGGTTGGAATGGGCAACAGCCAACTATGCTCGACAATGTAGACAGAAGAAGCCAGAAAATAATCTCATACGGACCAATACGCACGATAGTCGAAGTAAAAGACAAGGGCTGGACTCCTAATACAGGCAAAGAAGGTACCCAACCAATAGACATGACTACACTATACACGCTGTATGCCGGCAACAGGGCATGCCACGTTAACGTTAAATTCAACAAGCCCGCTGGTGACTATCTGTTCGCAACTGGATTCATCAACGTTAAAAATTCAACTGAATACTCTGACAAAAAAGGCCTGAGGGGCTGTTGGGGTACGGACTGGCCTGTCTCTGCAAAAGATAGCGTAGGGCACAAGCGTGAAACAGTCGGACTCGGCATATGCATACCGCAAAAATATATTGTAAGCGAAGAAACCGCAAATAAGGACAACTACGCTTATGTAATAAAAACAGAGACCGACGAACTGAATTATCAGATAACGTTCTGTAGTGACAACGAAACGTTTGGATACCACAGCGACAAGGAGTGGTACAACTTCTTGAAAGAATGGAAAGAAGATGTGTCGCATCCTGTCAGAATTGTCAGATAAAAAACTTAACACATAATAAAACAAACCGGCTGATAAGATATTCTTTCTTATCAGCCGGTTTGTTCTTATTTGCATCTAATGATTATTGTACGACTTTAAACCTTATCCTGAACATATGTTCTTCTTCGTTCCAATTTGTTCCGAGCAGTTCAAACCGTCCAATCTGCAATGTAGTACGTACATGTTTGCCGATACACGGGCATACGTCATAATCTCCAATGCGCACAAGCCTCAATGTTTCTGAAACATCTTCTGGCAACTTGTCTAGTGAAACGTCTTCTGGCACGTTATCACGTGTGACGTATTCAAACGTCACAGGCAAATCCTCTTCAATCAGTTCATTCATGCGCCTTTCTATCTCCTTTTCATCACGACGGTCAGGCTTATGATCCAATTTGTAGCTTATCTTGCTCTTCTTACGTTCAATATGAGCGTTAGTTGAACGTTCACAACCAAACATTCGAACCATTGTCTGATTTAACAAATGCTCAGCAGTATGCGCAGGCGGAAACTCTTCCTTATTGTGGGCATTCAGATTGTATGAATCTTCCATGTCATCAAATTTTAAATTTGTATATCCTACCGCTAAATTCCTTTATCGAAACTTTTACCGTACCATCAGCAAGCAGCATCCAATCCTGCGGTCTATCATCTGATAACAAGTCCGTTACCTGAACCCGTTTCTCGGGTAAGCCAAGATATTCGAAAGCATGGTAAGGCAAACGTATGCCGCAATCGACCGGCGAATCGGAGAAGTTTACGGCAATAAGCATTACTTCATTACCACATTTTCTCATAAAAGCATACTGACGTTGCGGGTCAAAATAATTACTACCGTCATTGTTCGCATACATCAAGTCGAAGAACAATCCGTCAGACACAGCTTTTTCAGATTGCACAATATTCAAGACCTTTGTGTAAACACTTTCCAACAATTTCTCATCTGCAGACAACTTCCTCCTATTAACGTATCCACGATACAAAGCCGGCACTGTCCAATAATCGAATATCGTAGTCCTTCCGTCGCATCCGCTAAAGCCTTCTTTATCCATTCCCCGCTCGCCAAATTCCTGTCCGGCATAAAGCATGAAAGGATTGGTATTCATTAACGCACTGACAATCAAGGCCGGGACACCCCGCCTACCCTCACAAGCAAGGAAATCACTGGCAATTCTAACTTCGTCATGATTTTCAAGGAAGTATAGCATGTGTTCCTTTATATCGTCAACAGACTGCCACTGCCACGTAATGGCTGAAGCCGGACATGTACCACGCATGACTCCACACAAACAATCATACATTCCGACCTTGTCATACAGGTAATCGAAACCGCTCTCAACATAGCGTCGGTAAAGCGACGGATTATAGACCTCGCCTATAAAAACAATATCCTTAAACGAGGTTTTAATTTTACTTATCACCCATGCCCAAAACTCAGGAGGTACCATTTCGGCCATGTCGCATCTGAAGCCATCAATTCCTTTCCCTGCCCAAAAGTTCAAAATGTCTGCCATTTTGAACCATGTGTCAGGAATTGGGTCAAAATGAGATGAACGACCGCCAGCGTCACAATAGTCAACTCCATAATTAAGTTTAACCGTTTCATACCAGTCGTTAACTCCCGGATGGTTGTCAAAATGGTCATTACCTGTCGCCTTGGCTGGAAATTCCGTGTATGGATACCCCACTCCACCAAGCAAATCAAAATAAGGCTCGAAAGGTATGTTCACACAATAATAGAAATTATTGCGTGGTGAGAATCCCATGCCCTTGTCGTCATTCTCACCCAAATCGTAAACGCCATCGGGCTTAGATACAGACTTATATTGGCGAGCTACATGGTTTGGAACAAAGTCTATTACGACTTTCATGCCAATCTTATGAGTCCTTTCTACAAGAGCCTCAAACTCACTCATCCTCTTGTCAACATCTTCAGCCAAATCAGGATCGATGTCGTAATAATCTGTTATGGCATAAGGTGAGCCGGCATTTCCTTTAACAACAGCGGGATGTTGCTGAGGAATACCGTAAGACGAATAATCGGTCTTTGAGGCATGACGTATTATACCTGTGTACCAAATGTGTGTAACTCCAAGTTTCTTGATTCGCCTCAACGTCGTGCCATCAAAAAAGTTCATTTTGCCACAACCGTTATCAGACAAAGTTCCGTTTTCCTTACATACATTTGTCTTATTACCAAAAAGACGGGTGAAAACTTGATAAACTATTACTTTATTGTTATGGTTCATGGGTTATTAGATATAATAACAAAACAAAAGGCCGTAAAGAGATCTGTCAGGAACAGCAATTGCAGCCTTCCACATCTCCTTACGACCTCAAATTTTATCGTACTTATGAATAAACACAGCCTTATGCTATGCCATGGGCGGCTACATTCTTGTCAATACGGGCTATCATACCCTGAAGAGCCTTACCGGGACCACACTCTGTGAAGTCGTCAGCTCCATCGGCAACCATCGACTGTACACACTTAGTCCACTTAACCGAGCTGGTCAGCTGTGCTATAAGATTAGCTTTTATTTCTGCCGGATCAGTATGGGGCATTCCGTCAACATTCTGATATACAGGGCACTTTGGAGCATGGAAATCTGTCTTCTCGATAGCAGCCTGAAGCTCGTCCTTTGCAGGTTGCATCAATGGCGAATGGAATGCTCCACCTACTTTCAAGGGCAGGGCACGCTTTGCTCCTGCAGCCTTAAGCTTCTCACAAGCCTCATTTATTGCATCGATGTTACCACTGATTACCAGCTGTCCCGGACAATTGAAGTTAGCAGGTACACATACATATCCATCCTTGTTTACCTCTGCACAAATTTCTTCCACTCTCTCGTCTGGAAGACCAATGATGGCAGCCATCGTCGAAGGAGAAGCCTCACATGCTTTCTGCATGGCCATGGCACGGGCGTAAACCAACTTCAATCCATCCTCAAAACTCAATGCGCCTGCTGCGACAAGTGCTGAAAACTCGCCCAAAGAGTGACCAGCAACCATTGACGGAGCAAAGTCATCGCCCATACACAATGCGCTGATAACACTATGCAGGAAAACTGCCGGCTGGGTAACTTTTGTCTGCTTCAGCTCCTCATCGGTACCGTTGAACATGATCTCGGTTATGTTGTAACCAAGAATATCATTAGCCTTCTCGAAAAGTTCCTTTGCCAAAGGATTGTTGTCGTACAGGTCTTTACCCATACCTACGAATTGCGCTCCCTGTCCGGGAAAAACAAATGCTTTCATATTAATAAAAAGTTTAATATAAGATATTTAGCGTGCAAAGTTAGCACTTTTTCACCATACATGCAAACAATGAGCCATATTATCAAAAAAATAGTAGCCAATTTTATATTGGACATGTCAATCTGTTAGTATAAATCATCTGTTTCTACTTATTTTATTTTGCATTTAAAGCAAATTGCATTATCTTTGCACTAAAGAATGCAGTGTTCCGGTCTGTCGCTTGCGACAATATATCGCAAGAGGAAAGTCCGGGCAGCATAGGACGCTCCACTTCTGAAAATGGAAGCTGTCGGCGACGGCAGGATAAGACAGAAGAAAATAACCGCCGTACTTAACAGTACCGGTAAGGGTGAGAAGGTGGTGTAAGAGACCACCGGCTGCCAGGTGACTGGCAGGCCGTGTCTTCTGGAGGCTGCAAGTTCATGTAAACCATCGTCCGAGGGTTGTCCGCCCGATTTCAACAACGATGGAGGGTGGAACGCTTGAGCCGTGGAGTGATTCACGGAGTAGATAAATGACAGACGACGCCATGTCCTGCAAAGGCTTTGGCGGATACAGAACCCGGCTTACAGGGGCACTGCTTTCTTTTCATTTTTTTATTCGATACCGGCAATATCTTACCAGATGAATTCCGGCTTTATCATTCGAACCAAACTATAAAAAGGCACATATTTCCATGATAAAACGAATAATGCAGATTATCAACTTCCTTAAGGTTGGTATCTGGCACGTCAAACGCAAAGATGTATCCACCTTCCTGTATTTTTTTTACGGTGTAATAAAAAAAGTTATTCTTGCTGTTGAACGTGCCACAACAAAACGAATGGTCAACTCGGCTTCGGCACTTACATATTCAACCCTTCTTGCAATCGTCCCTATAATGGCCGTTGTATTCGCCATTGCACGCGGATTCGGTTATAACAAGTATATCGAAGATTGGTTCCGCGAAACACTGTCGAGCCAACCACAAGCTGCAGAAATAATAATAGGATTCGTCAATTCGTACCTGGTTCATACAAAGAGCGGCATATTCCTGGGTATCGGACTTATATTCATGTTATGGACGGTTATCATGCTTATTAACAACATCGAGCAGACATTCAATTATATCTGGCAAGTTAAAAAGCCCCGAAGCATATTCCGTACGATTACTGACTACATGGCAATGTTCCTGCTGATGCCGATAATAATAGTAATAACGTCAGGTTTTTCAATATTCGTCGCCACACTGTCAGACAACATTGAGGGATATGCGCTTATAGCTCCGGTAATACGTTTTTTTATCGCATTAATGCCTTACATATTCATGTCGGCCGTATTTGTTGCACTATATCTTTTCATGCCCAATACAAAAGTGAAATTCAGCTGCGCACTCGTTCCAGGCATATTAGCTGGTGTAGCCATGCAAGGGCTCCAGTTATTCTACATCCATTCGCAAATATGGGTAAGCAGCTATAATGCAATCTACGGTTCGTTTGCAGCATTGCCCCTATTCATGCTATGGGTGCAAATATCGTGGACGATATGTTTATTCGGTGCAGAACTGTGTTATACGAGCCAGAACTTGGAGGATTACGCCTTCCGCGCGCAAACCGAAGACATAAGCCACCGGTATCGAATGATGCTTAGCGTGATATTGGCAGGTAAAATATGCAAGCGTTTCGAGGAAGGAGGAAAGCCCTACACAGCCCTGTCTCTCAAGTTAAACACAGGCATACCTGTACGCATCGTTAACGACTTATTATACGACATGACAAAAATCCATGTACTTATTGAAGTCACAAGTGACGAAAAAGGTGAAGAGAGCTTCTACCTGCCGGCAGAACCTACATCACGTCTAAGCGTTGGAACATTAATCGACAGGCTTGAATCACTCGGCAGGTGGACACTGGAACTTGACATGCACATGCTAGATTCTGCGAATTGGAGAAACATAATAAAGGCTCGTTCAGCCTATTTGGACAGTCAACATGAAATTCTGCTCAAGGACATCGAGAATTAATCATCAGTGAAAACGTCAACCCGAAAATATATTGATCCATAATATTTGCCCGAGTTTGACAACTGACGATTGGAGAATATGCAAGGACAGACAAAATCTGCCAGATTTCAATCAACGGCATATTACATTGCAAAAGGATACCTTTGACACGCCAAAAGGTATCCTTTTACAGTATAATATGTAACCTTTTACAAATGCAAAAAATTATATTGCGGCACTGGAAAACACAAAACAGCAGTCAGACTTATAACACACTGGTTTTCAATGGATTGCGCAGTCGCATAAAAGTTAAGCACGACAGCACGGGACTATGCATGCCCAAACTAGCATGCTTAGTCCTCGTTTATCCTGTTTGTGCGAATCAAAGCCTCGAACCTATCGTTGATTTCCAACAAGTCTTCGGGCAACAAAGTTTCACAATGCTTGATAAGTTCTTTTTGCGTAGCGTCTAAAGAATACTCTTTACGGTAAATTCCAGCCATCGAAATTGCACATGCCATGCAGCCAATCGTGTCAGAATCGCCTCCCATTGAAATAGCGAGACGCAATACGCCTTCCGTATTTTCACGCTGCAAGAATGACATTATTGCAATGGGAACACTGCCCTGGCATGTCACGTCAAACGAATATCCTGGACGTATTGTCTCCAACTTCACATCAAGATCGTACCCGAATTTAGTTTCAATATATTCTTTTATTTCGCTGTTTGACGCGTTCATCTTTTTCAAATACACACATGCGGCAACAGCTTGTGCCCCTTTTATCCCTTCTGGATGATTATGCGAAACTGAAGATGCCAATTTCGCGAGATGCAACGCTTCGTCAAGCGACGTTGCATACAACCCGACGGGGCTTACACGCATTGCCGAACCGTTGCCAAAACTGCCGTACGGACGGGGATTATCAGACTGCAGCCATTTCATGAACATGCCTCCGTAACCTGCGAAGGGATACTTACGCCCCAACTCCTGCATGCATCTGACAAGAGTACCAGCACCTTTAGCAGAATCGCACATCAGCCATTGGGCAACGGCCAAAGTCATTACTGTATCATCTGTAAAACGACTTCCACTCGGAACGAGTTCGAAATTTTCCGTCTTTATGTTGTTCCATTCACGTGTAGAACCAACAATGTCTCCAATAATAGCTCCTAACACAACTATAACTAAAATAAAAAACTGGTTTTAATATTACCTTTCCGATATTATCCGGATGTAAAACTAAAACCAGTCAAATTCATATTATCATACAGTCTGATGATTTATGCAAATGCCAAGCTTATACCATTCGTAAAGTTTGTGCACTCCTTCGTCAATCTCAACCTTATGGTGCCAACCGAGTCCATGTAGCTTGGATACGTCAATCAACTTACGTGGCGTACCGTCTGGTTTTGACGTATCCCAGCGCAACTCTCCTTTGAAACCGACTTCGGCGACAACCTTCTCGGCCAGTTCGCGTATGCTCAACTCTTTACCCGTGCCAACATTAATGTGACAGTTCCTTATCTCCTTGTCAGCAGGGTCGTAAGTGTCCTTGAAATCAACGTTAAGCAATACATGTACACTGGCGTCAGCCATTTCCTCACTCCATAAGAACTCGCGCATAGGACTGCCTGTTCCCCACAAAGTAACGGCTTGAGGAGTTATTCCGAATTTTGAGAGCTTGTCCAAAATCTCGTCCTCGCTGTTACTTCCATTAACGCCTTCAACAGGACGCAAGTCCAAATCCTTTCTTACATCATCCCACTTGCCTTCATTCAAGCACTTAGCCAAATAAACCTTGCGTATCATTGCGGGCAAAACGTGACTGTTCTCCAAATGGAAATTATCATTAGGACCATAAAGGTTGGTAGGCATTACAGCTATGTAGTTGCAACCATACTGGATGCTGAAACTCTCACACATCTTCAAGCCGGCTATCTTGGCTATGGCGTAAGGCTCGTTGGTATATTCAAGTTCAGAAGTCAACAAGGCATCTTCCTTCATTGGTTGCGGTGCCATGCGGGGATAAATGCAGGTGCTTCCGAGGAACAACAGTTTCTTGACATTGTGGCGGAAACTTTCGCCAATGACATTTTGTTGTATCTGGAGATTCTGGTAAATGAAGTCTGCACGATAATTCAAGTTAGCCATTATACCACCTACATGTGCAGCAGCCAATACGACAGCGTCAGGACGTTCGTCATCAAAAAATTTCTTAACAGCCAGAGGGTCAAGAAGGTCTAGTTCCTTATGACTACGACCTACAAGGTTATCATACCCTCTTGACTTCAGGTTATTCCAAATTGCCGAGCCCACAAGACCGTGGTGCCCAGCAACATATATCTTAGAATTCTTTTCCAACATAACCTACTCCGCCATTTGGGCCTTGATATAAAGCTTCTTGACAAACTTCATATCATGCTGAACCATTATCCTAACCAATTCGTTAAATGATGTTTTTGTCGGATTCCAACCCAATATCTTTTTAGCTTTTGCCGGATTTCCGAGCAATTGATCAACCTCGCACGGACGGAAATACTTAGGATCAACCTCAACAAGAACTTTTCCTGTTGCCACGTCTATACCTTTTTCGTTAACACCTTCGCCCTCCCAGCGTAATTCCACTCCAGCTTCCTTAAACGCTAAAGTACAGAACTCACGGACAGTATGCATCTCACCGGTTGCAATAACAAAGTCGTCAGGTTCAGGCTGTTGAAGTATCAACCACATACACTCAACATAGTCACGGGCGTATCCCCAGTCTCGGCGTGCATCAAGATTACCGAGGTACAGCTTGTCCTGGTACCCCTGAACAATTCTACATGCCGCAAGCGTTATTTTTCGTGTTACGAAGTTCTCGCCGCGGCGCTCGCTCTCGTGATTGAACAAGATGCCGTTGCAACAAAACATGTCATAACTTTCACGATAATTCTTCATTATCCAAAAACCGTAAAGTTTGGCTACCGAGTATGGTGAACGTGGATAAAACGGCGTTGTCTCAGTCTGCGGAACTTCCTGTACTTTACCGTAAAGTTCGGATGTTGAAGCCTGGTAAATCTTGCATGACTTGTCAAGACCGCATATACGAACAGCCTCAAGCAAGCGCAATACACCGACGGCATCTGTGTCAGCCGTATATTCTGGAACATCAAATGAAACCTTAACATGGCTCTGTGCAGCAAGATTGTATATTTCAGTCGGTTTCACTTCACCGATAATACGAATTAACGAAGAGGAATCCGTCATGTCCGCCCAATGAAGGTTAACAAGACGCGATTTCTTCATATCACGTACCCATTCATCCAAATACAGGTGTTCAATCCTACCCGTGTTAAACGATGAAGAGCGGCGCAACAATCCATGAACTTCGTAACCTTTCTCAATAAGGAATTCAGCCAAGTACGAACCGTCTTGACCGGTTATTCCTGTAATCAATGCAACGTTTTTTTTCATTTTTACTTTAAATAAGTTTTTATATGCTGGTTTTTATTTATCACTTTCCGAGAATTGCTTTATTCGCTGTTCCTCTGAAAGTTTGCAAATTAATAATTTATCGTCTTTCTCGGCTATTATATATCCGTCTAGTCCTTGTATGACGACCTTTTTCTTGTCTAACGTATGGACTATACAATTATGGGAGTCGTATAAAGAAACATTATTACCTATGACTCCGTTGCCATAAAGGTCTTTCTTTGTCTGAACCAGCAATGAGCCCCATGTGCCCAGATCGCTCCAACCAAAATCAGCAGGACAGACAAAAATCTCTTCAGCTTTTTCCATTATCGCATAATCGACAGAAATATTCTCGCATTCAGGGAAGCGTCGGTTGATTTCCTCCTGCTCTTGGGGCGTGCCGTATATTGGTAACATGCCCTCGAAAATCTTACTTATGGAAGGTTGATATACTCTAAATGCATTAACAATAGTATTAACACTCCAAATAAAAATACCCGCATTCCAAAAATAGCTCTTGTTCTTAATATACTTCTGAGCTGTTTCCAAATCCGGTTTTTCCCTGAATGAATCTACCCTGAATATTTCTTTGTTACGTGGAGAACTTGAAGACAAATCCGCTTGAATATAACCATAACCCGTTTCCGGACGTGTCGGTTTCATTCCAAGGGTAACTATGGCGTCGGTTTCGTTCGTAAACTTCAGGCATTGGGTAACGACTCGTCTGAACTCTTCAACATTCATCACGACATGGTCACTAGGTGAAACGACAATGTTTGCGTTTCTGTCCTTAGCCTTTATTCTCCAACTAACGTAAGCAATACACGGCGCAGTATTCCGTCGGCATGGTTCACACAGAATGTTTGTTTCAGGGATTTCAGGCAATTGTTCCTTAACAACATCTTTATAATTCACACTTGTCACAACCCAAACATTCTCAGGACTACATACTCCTTTAAACCTATCAAAAGTAAGTTGTAACAAAGAACGTCCTGTTCCTAATACGTCTATGAACTGTTTAGGTTTTTCTGCTGTACTCATAGGCCAGAAGCGGCTGCCCACTCCACCTGCCATTATGACTAAATGATTGTTCGAATAAGCCATAAAACTTTAGAACTAATGAAAATAATAATGCCACAAAGTTAGAAAAAAAAGAATAAACAATAAAAAAAAATAAGAAAAAAGGCGGAATTTTTATTCCGCCTTTGACGCATATTAAGTTTTTGTATTATTTGCAATACCAACTTACAATAGTTTCATAAAGTTCCTGCTTTCCTGAGATCTGTTTTGGCTCTCCTGCATTCTTTGCGTATGCAACCAAATCTTCAAGTGAAAGCTTACCTTCTTCAAATTCTTTTCCCTTGCCTGAATCAAATGAAGCATAACGTTCGTTGACCATCTTGCAAAGTGGTGAATTTTCAATAATATTGGCAGCATTCTCAAAAGCACGTGCCATAGCGTCCATACCGCTAATATGGGCGATAAACAAATCTTCCAAGTCTGTTGAATTACGACGTATTTTAGCATCAAAATTAGAGCCACCATTACCAAGTCCACCATTGCGTATGATTTGCATCATTGCCTGAGTAAGTTCCCAATTATCAATGGGGAATTGGTCTGTATCCCAACCATTTTGGTAATCGCCGCGGTTCGCATCAATGCTGCCAAGCATGCCATTGTCAACAGCAACAGCCAACTCATGTTCGAACGTATGGCCGGCAAGAGTGGCATGGTTTACCTCTATATTCACTTTGAAGTCTTTGTCCAAACCATTTGCACGAAGGAAACCGATAACAGTTTCGGTGTCAACATCATACTGATGTTTTGTTGGTTCCATTGGTTTCGGTTCAATCAAAAACGTACCTGTAAAACCTTTAGAACGCGCATAATCTCGAGCAGCCTTCAACATATTGGCTAAATGGTCTTTTTCACGTTGCATTTGGGTGTTCAACAAACTCATATAGCCCTCACGACCACCCCAAAATACATAATTTGAGCCACCCAACTTAATTGTTGCATCAATAGCGTTTTTAATTTGGACAGCAGCACGTGCTACTACATCAAAATCCGGATTAGTTGCAGCACCATTCATATAACGCTTATTGCTGAATACGTTTGCCGTACCCCACAAGTTCTTTATGTTTGTGCCCTTCATCTTTTCCAGCGCATAATCTGTAATAGCTTTCATGCGGGCTTCATACTCTTCGATTGTGTCTCCTTCTTCCACTAGGTCTACATCATGGAAACAGAAATACTCTATTCCCAGCTTCTCCATGATTTCAAAACCAGCATCCATCTTATCCTTTGCACGCTCGACCGCATCGGTCTTAACATCCCAAGGATAAACTCGGGTTCCACCACCAAACTGGTCACCGCTTGCCTGTCCCAATGTATGCCACCAAGCCATAGCAAACTTCAACCAATCTTTCATTTTTTTACCCATTATCACTTTCTCTGCGTCATAATAATGATAAGCTAACGGGTTTGTGCTATTCACACCTTCAAACTGGATTTTTCCAATTTGCGGAAAATACTCTTTTGCCATAATCAATAGTTTTATATTTTATAGGTTATTAATTTGATTTATAATCATCGTCAATTCAAATTAAATGAAACAGTTTTTCCTTCCACAAAGAATATGCCTCAAGATATTCACCCCTATGTTTCTCATCAGGCTCAATCACTGCAAGTTTCTTCAAGGAAGCAAATGCCTCATTGTTATCTTTATATATACCACATCCCAAACCAGCACCTTTGGCAGCCCCTACGCTTCCATCTGTTTCATAAAGCTCAATTGTCGCACCACTGACACCAGCCAACGTATTGCGGAAAATATCACTAAAAAACATATTGGCCTTGCCTGCATGTATTTTTTTGATATCCATGCCCATCTGCTGCATGACTTCCATTCCGTAACAGAAACTAAATACAATTCCCTCTTGTGCAGCACGCATGACATGAGCTTTTCCGTGTTTATTGAAATTAATTCCATGTATTGAGCAACCCACCTCTTTATTCTCAAGCACACGTTCTGCTCCGTTACCGAACGGTATGATTGTCACTCCTTCGCTTCCAATAGGTACTGTTGACATGATTTCATTCATTTCTGAATATGAAATTCCTTCTGGAGCAACATTCCTACGAATCCATGCATTAAGGATACCTGTACCATTAATACATAATAACACGCCGAGGCGATTAACGTCTTTGGTATAATTTACGTGTGCAAAAGTATTCACACGACTATGTCTGTCATAATTCACATCACCAAGCACACCGTACACAACACCAGATGTTCCTGCTGTCGAAGCAATCTCGCCAGGATTAAAAACGTTCAAACTTAAAGCGTTATTTGGCTGGTCACCTGCCCTATAACTTATTGGTGTCCCAGCTTTAAGCCCTAATTCCTCTGCAGCAGATGCGCATACTTCACATTGCACACCAAATGTAGGTACTATGTCAGCAATAACACACCTATCAAATCCAAAATAATCAAGTAAAAATCCTGCCGTCTCCTTATTCTTAAAATCCCAGAACATACCTTCGCTTAATCCGCTGATCGTAGTATTAATTACTCCACTCAACTTCATTGCTATGTAATCTCCTGGTAACATGACTTTATAAATTCTCTCAAACAACTCAGGTTCATTATCCTTAACCCATGCTAATTTTGCAGCAGTAAAATTGCCAGGTGAGTTCAATAAATGAGACAAACACTTGTCTGAACCTATTTCTTCAAAAGCCTTTTCACCATAAGGCACCGCCCTCGAGTCACACCATATAATTGAAGGTCGCAAAACCTGCATTTGCTTGTCAACACATACAAGCCCATGCATCTGATAAGAAATGCCAATGGCTTTTATATCTTCACCAGTAACCGAAGCGTAATCCATAACCTTCTTCAAGCTCAGTTTGGCATAGTTCCACCACATTTGCGGATCTTGTTCTGCCCAACCCGACTTAACGGCTATTATTGGCGCCTCCTTCTCAGGATAAAATGCCGATGCCATACACACTCCACTATCTGCATCGACTAATGAGGCTTTAACAGACGAACTTCCAACATCAAAACCCAACAAATATCTTTCAGACATACTTACTTTGTTTTAATTAGATTACTACAGACAAGGTCAAACTTAACAACCAATCACAACAAAATGTCTTAAGATAGTTTAGAACAAAGATAAAGATTTATCTTCTATTGTTTTTCGTTCATTTGTTATCTCTATCTCCTCACTTTTAAAATCAAAAAACAGTTGTCGTGATGTATTAGATTGATTTAAACGATATACTCCACGGATACTTGTCCTCTCAATTATTGAATCATTCGATTTGCTATTTCTTTTCAGATAACAGGCAACATAGTGGTACACGTCTTCAAAAGGTACTACATCGAATAAGCCATTACAATTGTTAAAAACATGACGGGCTATTTTCTTTACACTAAGCCCCTTTTCTCCAGCTTCAGTAAGAACAAAAAGTATCTCGCTATCGTAATTCATAGGATTAGAATGAAAGAAGGACCGGTGAGATGTTCGCCAGTCCTTCTTTGGTATCGTCTCAAAGGTCAAGCCAAAGTAATCTTGTTTTCTTCTGCTTTGATCTTACCTTCCTTAAAGAGCCAGCCCATTCCAAGCAGCGTTTCCTGTTCACTAATTTTAGCAGCTTTAGCTATTTCTACAACACTAAGAGACTTATCTGCTGTAGCAAGAGCCTGGTAAACGTCACCAGCTTTAAAGCCTACCGTCTCTGCATTGATTTCAAAATCAACTTTCTTTGCAGCGCACCTTTTCGGTGCAGCTTTCTTCTCTGCCGCTGCTTTTGTTGTTGCGGTCTTTCTTACTGTTTCTTTCTTTTCTGTCATAATCAAAGTAAAATCACATTAAAGATAAACTTTAATAATAAGTAGATAACAATCCTCTTATAATCCAGTGCAAATATAATGTATTTATTTATAATACAAATATTTTTACATGAATAAAAACCAATAAAAGAACCGTTTTCAACTACAATTCTACTTTTCTTGATTTAAATCAACTTTAATTTGCAACTCATCAAGCTGTTTATGGTCAAGTGACGATGGTGCATCGAGCATCACATCACGTCCGCTGTTATTTTTGGGGAAAGCAATACAATCACGAATACTGTCAAGCCCTGCCATGATTGATACAAAGCGGTCTAATCCGAAAGCCAATCCCGCATGAGGAGGAGCTCCATATTTAAAGGCGTTAATAAGGAAGCCAAACTGTGCCATTGCACGTTCCTCCGTAAATCCTAAAATGTTAAACATTTTTTCCTGTAATTTACAATCATGTATACGGAGGCTTCCACCACCGACTTCGATACCGTTACAAACAAAGTCGTATGCTTTAGCACGCACACATTCTGGATGTTCTTCAAGCAAAGGTATATCGTCAGGATTAGGCATCGTGAACGGATGGTGTGTAGACATCAAACGCTGTTCCTCATCACTCCACTCAAACAAGGGGAAATCTACAATCCATAAGCACTCGAACTTATTTTTATCCCTCAAGCCAAGCCTGTCACCCATTTCCAATCTCAAGCTACAAAGTTGGACACGGGTTTTATTAGCCCTATCACCACTTAAAATCAGCAATAAGTCTCCGTTATTGGCTCCTACTTTTTCTTTCAAGCCCTGCAGTACATTGGGTTCATAGAACTTGTCAATGCTGCTCTTTACGCTACCATCCTCGTTAAATTTAACCCATACTAGACCTTTTGCACCCACTTGTGGACGTTTAACAAAATCTGTCAATTGGTCAAGCTGTTTTCTTGTATAGTTTGCACACCCGGGAACACATATTCCACCGATATAGTCTGCATCATTAAATACGCCAAATGTACCTGTTCCTTTTAACACGTCCATCAATTCGACAAACTCCATACCAAACCGTAAATCAGGTTTATCGCTACCAAAACGACGCATAGCTTCAGCCCATGTCATCTGTTGAAGCTTGGCTGGAAGATCTACACCGCGTATTTCTTTGAACAAATGACGGCACATGTCTTCGAACAAGTCTATGACATCATCCTGATCAACAAATGACATTTCGCAATCTATCTGAGTAAACTCTGGCTGACGGTCAGCACGCAAATCTTCATCACGGAAACATTTTGCAATTTGGAAATAACGGTCAAAGCCACTAACCATCAACAATTGCTTAAGTGTCTGTGGGCTTTGTGGCAATGCGTAAAATTGTCCGGGGTTCATGCGTGAAGGCACAACGAAATCACGAGCGCCCTCAGGGGTACTACCTATTAAAATAGGTGTCTCAACTTCTATAAAATCCTTGGAATCCAAGAAGTTCCTTATAAGAATCGTCATGCGATGGCGCAATTCAAGATTCTTCCTGACACACGAACGGCGCAAATCAAGATAACGATATTTCATCCTTATGTCGTCACCGCCGTCGGTATTGTCATCTATTGTGAACGGTGGTGTAAGGCTTTCGCTCAATACATTGAGCTTCTTTGCCATAATTTCAATATCGCCAGTAGGTAAATTAGAGTTTTTACTTTGACGCTCATTCACAATGCCTTCTACTTGAATGCAATACTCACGTCCGAGCTTGTTTGCTTCGGCGCAAAGATCAGCATCGTCATTTTCGTTAAATACCAGCTGCGTTATACCGTAACGATCGCGAAGGTCGACAAATGTCATACCACCCATCTTACGACTGCGCTGCACCCACCCTGATAGAGTTACCAGGTTACCAGCATCAGCAAGGCGCAACTCACCACATGTTTTCGTTCTATACATACAATTAAACTTTTATTTCATGGAGGTCAGCAACTGTCAACATTATGTTAATAAAAAGTATCAACATTTCTGTAATACCGTAAAATTTACATATTTTCGCAATTGACAGAATGCCGACAAACATTCTTTAATTTAGATGCAAAAATACAAAATAATATATAAACAAACAAATATATATAGGTAAAATGAAGGATTCTATTCTTCAAAAAACATCCCATTACATGAACAAGTAAATACGACATTGTATTTTTGGGGAAAGGCTTTGGCAAGCACGAAAAAGTCTCGTTTTTCTTTAGCCGTTTTATTTTCCACTATTAATACGTATTTGAAATGCTTTTATCCATTATGTTACACTCGCAACATACAAACATTAAAGGAGGATGTACCGTTTAGGCACATCCTCCCAGAAGATCAAATAAAGGTTGTTTGTGATTTGTAAAAACATCACTAAGCCTATACCACCTTATTATTTAATAATTTCACGCCCGGCCTTGATTGCCTCCATGTTAAGAGGAATAAGTCCATGATGACGCTCGGGAAGAGTTTTATAGAGAGCCTTCTCAACACCCTTGTCGCTCACTACCGGACAAACCTTAAGCAATCCGCCTAAGACTATCATGTTGAACACCTTTGAGTTCTTCATCTCAACGGCCTTGTCCAATGCAGCGATAGGACATACTGTAATATCCGTGCGCTTTGGAGGATTGATTATTCCTGATGTGTCATAGATAAGGAAGCCGCCCTTCTTTACTTTCGGCTCAAATTTATCCAGTGAAGGCTGATTGAGCACAATAGCGACATCATATTCACTCACGATTGGAGAAGACACGCGCTCGTCACTAACGATAACAGTAACATTACACGTTCCACCACGCTGTTCAGGACCATATGCCGGCATCCATGTGACTTCCTTGTCCTCCATAAGTCCAGAATAAGCAAGAATCTTGCCCATAGACAGCACACCCTGTCCGCCGAATCCTGATATAATAATTTCCTTTTTCATAGGTCTGCTTTTTATTTGTCCTCTGTTGTATCCTTGAGGTCGCCCTTAGGATAGAACTTGAATAAGTTTTCTTTCATCCACTCGTTAGCCTTTACAGGTGAAAGTTTCCATCCGCTGTTACATGTACTTACCACCTCAACAAGGCTTGAGCCCTTGCCAGCCATTGATGCCTCGAAAGCCTTACGTATAGCCTTCTTAGTTGAGCGGATAGCAGCCACAGTTTCAACGCTCTGACGTGTAACATAGCATGTACCTTCCATTAAGGCTGCCATTTCTGTTATCTTAAGCGGATATCCGTGCAGTTCAGGTGTACGTCCGTAAGGACATGTAGATGTCTTCTGGCCGATAAGTGTGGTAGGAGCCATCTGACCGCCTGTCATACCGTAAATGGCATTGTTGATGAATATTATAGTTATGTTCTCACCGCGATTAAGAGCATGTATTGACTCTGCAGTACCTATACAAGCAAGGTCACCGTCGCCCTGATAAGTGAAAACCAGACGATCAGGCCATACACGCTTAATTGCAGTTGCAACAGCAGGAGCACGTCCGTGAGCAGCTTCACTCCAGTCAATGTCAATATAACGGTATGCGAAAACAGAACATCCTACAGGGCATACACCCACTGTCTTGTTCTCCATGCCCATTTCCTCAATAACTTCTGCAACCAACTTGTGAACAACTCCATGAGAGCAGCCCGGGCAGTAATGCATCGGGGTTTCGTTCAACAATGCAGGTTTTTTATATGCTAAGTTCTCCGGAGAGATTATTTCATTCTTATCCATGGCTTATTTCATTAATTTGTTTTTTAAGGCTTCTACAATCTCGTCCGGTCCTGGCACGATACCACCAAGACGTCCGAAATGCTCAACAGGAACTTTACCATTAACGGCAAGACGAATGTCTTCAATCATCTGTCCTGCGTTAATCTCAGCAGAAAGAATACCCTTCTTTCCTTCAGCAAGGGCTGCAATCTCTTTTTCCGGGAAAGGCCACAAAGTAATAGGACGGAACAAACCGACCTTGATGCCTTCTTCGCGTGCCAACTCGACAGCTTTCTCTGCAATACGTGCTGCACTACCGAAAGATACGATTATATATTCTGCGTCATCGCAGAGGGTCTTCTCATATCTAACCTCGTTGTCCTTAATCTGCTGGTATTTACGCAGCAATGCGAGGTTTCTCTGTTCCATCACCTCCGGCTGCATCTCAAGAGATGTCATGATATTGGGCTTACGTCCGTTAGTGCGTCCCATTGTAGCCCACGGACATTCTTTTGCTATTTCCTCTTCTGTGCGGCGTGGCTTGTAAGGCGGAAGAACCACCTTCTCCATCATCTGACCGATTACACCGTCAGAAAGAATCATTGCCGGGTTACGGTATTTAAATGCAAGCTCAAAGGCCAGATCAACGAAATCTGCCATTTCCTGCACACTGTTAGGAGCAAGTGTGATAACGTAGTAGTCGCCATTACCGCCGCCTCGGGTAGCTTGGAAATAATCGGCCTGTGAGGGCTGGATTGTACCAAGACCGGGACCTCCACGCTGCACGTTCACAAACACACCGGGAATTTCCGCACCGGCCATGTAAGCGATGCCTTCCTGCATAAGGGCGACACCGGGACTTGATGACGATGTAAGCACGCGCTTACCAGCACCGGCCGCGCCATACACCATGTTGATTGACGCAACCTCGCTCTCAGCCTGAAGAACGACCATACCGGTCTCTTCCCATGGCTTCAGGGCGGCAAGTGTCTCTATAACTTCACTCTGCGGAGTAATCGGGTAGCCGAAATAAGCATCAGCACCGCAACGGATAGCCGCATGGGCAATGGCTTCATTACCCTTCATCAAAATCGTCTCTTTCTCTGCCATTTGCTATTCCTCCATCTTTTTCTTGTAAACTGTGATGCACCCGTCAGGACATACGATGCCGCACGATGCGCATCCCGTACACTCATCAGGTCTTACGGCCTCAGCATAGGCGTATCCCTGCACATTCACGCAAGTGGTTGTGAGCTCTATGACCTTCTTAGGACATGCTACTACACATAGCGAACATCCCTTACAGCGCTCAGTGTTAACCACAATAGCTCCTCTGATTTTACTCATATTTATTATATTTAAGGTTTTTGTTAGAAGCTGCATTATTCATACACGCCCCAAAAATCTAATTATATTTTCTTTATTACTTTATCTGCAAAACACTTTAATGAGTGCCATTGCGATAATCATACGTTTTCACACAGTATCAAACAGGCATCACCGGATGAAGACTTCCAAAGACTCTTAACTCCGGAACAGCCTGACAATCAAGGGTTATACATGTCTTTACAATAATAATTCAATATTCTGTCCAACATGCGCTTGGCTTCAACGGCCGGACTTTCGGGGTCAAGCTCTATTGCCTTGAGATAATTATTGATGGCCATCTGCATATTCCCTTTCCGCCGGAACTCATTTCCTATCTTGTAATATTCTTCAGCTGTCATCACTTGTAGTATTCTTTTTTACCCGCAGCCAAAGTGTTCTTCATCAGCGAGCATATTGTCATTGGCCCAACTCCTCCCGGTACAGGTGTAATGTACGAACACTTACCTGCCACTTCGTCAAACTTGACATCTCCGTTAAGGCGGAAACCGCTCTTGCGTGTGGCATCGGGAACCCTGGTCGTACCGACATCTATTACCACAGCACCGTCTTTAACCATGTCTGCCGTTACAAAATCAGGACTTCCTATAGCGGCTATCAATATATCAGCCTCGCGGCACTCTTGTTTCAACGTTTTAGAATGGCTATGGCATACTGTAACAGTAGAGTCGCCATACTGTTTCTGCATCATAAGCTGAGCCATTGGCTTGCCGACAATATTACTTCTTCCTAATATTACGCATTTCTTCCCTGACGTTTCGATGCCGTAGCGGCGCAGTAGAGTGAGAATGCCCAACGGAGTTGCTGATATGAAACAAGGAAGACCTATTGCCATACGCCCGACGTTGACCGGATGAAATCCATCTACGTCTTTCCTATAGTCGATAGCCATAATTATTTTTTGCTCGTCAATATGCTTGGGAAGAGGCAATTGTACAATGTATCCGTCGACATCGGGATCCTCATTGAGTTCCTTCACCTTTGATAACAGTACATCTTCTGTCACATCGTCTTCAAAACGTATAAGAGAGCTTTTGAAGCCACAAGCCTCACAAGCTAAAACCTTGTTTTTGACATAGGTCTCACTTCCACCATCATGACCGACAAGAATTGCCGCCAAATGCGGACGCTTGCCACCAGCAGAGACGATAGCCTCAACTTCTTGAGCTATTTCCCCTTTTATCTTAGCTGCAGTGGCCTTGCCATCTATCAATTGGTAACTCATAATATTTCTATTTTGTAAATATTCTACAAGCAAAAAGTATCACACATGCCAATATGGTAAACGTACACATACGACCATGAAGCACGAGAACACATACTTGCCCATCAACAACTAAATCCTGTACTTATGATTACTTCATTCTCCCTCTCATGCCTTTCATAGCACCCATCATCTGGCTCATTTTTGAGCCTGTGACCATCTTCATCATCTTGCGTGTTTGGTCGAACTGCTTTATCAGGCGGTTGACATCTTGGACGTTTGTTCCCGATCCCTTAGCAATCCTAGCTCTACGGCTAGTATTTAAAATTTCGGGATTAGTTCGCTCTTTGGGAGTCATGCTCAAGATAATGGCCTCGATACCTTTAAATGCATTGTCGTCAATATCGATATCCTTTATGGCTTTGCCTACACCAGGTATCATGGAAGCAAGATCCTTGATGTTGCCCATCTTCTTTATCTGCTGTATCTGACCGAGGAAATCATTAAAATCAAATTTATTCTTTTGTATTTTCTTTTGCAGACGTCTAGCCTCTTCCTCGTCAAACTGTTCTTGGGCACGTTCTACCAGGCTGACTATGTCTCCCATTCCCAATATACGGTCGGCCATTCGCGACGGATGGAATGCATCTATTGCCTCCATCTTTTCACCAGTACCAACGAACTTTATCGGCTTGGAGACAACAGTACGTATGCTTATCGCAGCACCGCCACGTGTATCACCATCAAGTTTAGTCAACACAACTCCGTCGAAGTCGAGCCTATCGTTAAACTCCTTAGCAGTATTAACTGCGTCCTGACCGGTCATGGCGTCGACAACGAACAACGTCTCATCTGGATGCAACGAGTTTTTAAGCGTATAGATTTCGTTCATCATTTCCTCGTCGACAGCCAAACGTCCCGCTGTATCGACTATAACAACATCAAGACCTTTTGCTTTTGCTTCCTTTATAGCGTTTTGAGCTATTTCCACAACGTCCATGTTTCCAGGTTCTGAATATACTGGGACATTAACTTGTGAACCAACGACTTTCAACTGTTCAATAGCAGCCGGCCTGTATACGTCACATGCCACAAGCAACGGCGTCTTACGATGCTTGTTCTTCAGCATGTTGGCAAGCTTTCCACTAAAAGTTGTCTTACCAGAACCCTGCAGGCCTGACATCAATATAACAGACGGGCGACCGTTCAAATTAAGCCCGACACTTTCACCGCCCATCAATTCGGCCAGCTCGTCATGTACAAGCTTAACCATTAGCTGCCCTGGCTTCACAGCCGTAAGGACATTCATTCCAAGAGCTTTCTGTTTAACCGTATCAGTAAACGTTTTGGCCACCTTATAGTTAACGTCCGCATCAAGCAAAGCCCTACGCACGTCTTTAAGGGTCTCAGCCACGTTTATCTCGGTAATTTTGCCCTCACCTTTAAGTATTTTAAAAGAGCGTTCAAGCCTGTCACTTAAGTTCTCAAACATAAGATAAAATAAGTATTCTTTTTAATCAAATTAATTCAAAATGTAAGCTATGCAAAGCCCTACAAGCGGATATGCCTATATTGACACCCAACAAACATGTTCTCTGCAAGAACCACGCCTGACAAAATGACACCAAGACACAATCATTCCGCATTTCGGCTTATGCTTTGCAAATATAAGCATTATATAGTAAAACCAACAACAAACAGACGTGTATTTAAAATATTTTAAAACACTTAACCATAAAACAAGCCATAACTTCATGTGGATGTTCATTCCACAAAAATGTAACTTCTTTATTTACTTGATTATATAGTGATGAATGCCTTACTTACAATTTTCAATACATCTACTACAAACTGACGAAATTACACACATCAGACTAAATTATAATATAGCAAATCCTAGACTTTAAAAGATAAGAAAACGACGCCTTGAATTGGAATCAAAAACGTGACACTTAATATAAAGTATGATACTAACCATACAAAAGCAGATAGCAAGACATGGTGTTTTACAATCCCCAAAACAACCTTTTAGGAAGCAAAATGCGGCATTTTACCAAGTAAAAGACCGCATTTTACAAGCTCCTGAATATCAACTTGTTAAATCAGACCAAACATTACATGACGACTTTACAGACTATCACAAGTTTCAATTTAAGCAAGTAATGGTATGCAACATGGCATACAGACGCTCACAAGCTAAAATGCAAACTATGCGTTTAACAGCCGCAAAAATACATTTTTCAGGTAAGTATGTGATTTATAGGTCTTTTTAAGCTCCAAATTAGCAAAAAAAGCAAAATAAATTTCCGTTTAACGGCAAAAACCACTATATTTGCAAGCTCAAAAAAGTAAAGTGCTAAATTCGACAACAGTAATTACAAAAAATAAAAATGACTAAAGCAGATATAATCGAGGAAATCGTAACTTCAACAGGAATCACGAAGAAAGACGTTTCTGCAACCGTGGAGGCGTTTATGGAAGCGATCAAGAACAGTTTGCTCGAAAAGAAAGAGAACGTATACCTGCGCGGTTTTGGCAGCTTTGTAGTAAAACACAGGGCAAAAAAGACGGCGCGTAACATATCAAAAAATATTACGATAGAAATTGCTGAGCACGACTTTCCAAGTTTCAAGCCGGCAAAAAGTTTCGTAAATAAAATGAAAGGTGAATAATTTATTAGTTTCTACAAAAACAAAATATTTATAACAACTTAAAATTAATAGAACTATGCCAAACGGTAAGAAAAAAAAGGGCCACAAGATGGCAACACACAAGCGTAAGAAAAGATTAAGAAAGAACAGGCATAAGAGCAAGTAAGCCTACTGCCTGAAAGCTTGCAAAACACAGGCTGAAAGGGCATGCCGATACCATGAAAATAATATTTGTCGGCATGCCCTATTCTATGACAATTGAAGGAAGGTTTAACGTTTTTCAGGTTAATGTAACTCAAGACTTACAATAAATAAGATTTGAGCATTATCATAATAACAAAAGCAACATAACCTATATACTTCATATAACTAAGTTCAAACAATCGGAAATGACCAGCGAATTAGTAATTGACGTCCAACAGAAAGAGATATCGATTGCCCTGCTGGAAGATAAGAATCTGGTAGAGTATCAGACCGAGCAACGCTCGGCGTCTTTCTCTGTTGGCAACATCTACATGGCAAAGGTTAAGAAACTGATGCCTGGGCTCAATGCCTGTTTTGTAGATGTAGGATTCGAACGCGACGCTTTTCTGCATTATCTAGACTTGGGAAGTCAATTCAGCTCTTACGAAAAGTACTTGAAGCAAGTACAAAGCGACAGGAAGAAACTTTATCCATTCTCAAAGGCATCACGCCTGCCCGACCTGAAAAAGGACGGTAGCATACAGACGACTCTGAACGTCGGGCAAGAAGTGATGGTGCAAATAGTAAAAGAACCAATATCGACAAAAGGTCCGCGACTTACTGGTGAGTTAAGTTTTGCCGGACGCTATCTGGTCCTTATACCATTCAATGATAAAGTTTCGGTTTCTTCAAAAATCAAAAGCGGCGAGGAACGTGCACGACTGAAACAACTTATCAACAGTATAAAGCCGAAAAACTTTGGCGTAATCGTGCGCACCGTAGCGGAAGGCAAACGGGTAGCCGAACTCGACACGGAACTGAAAATCCTCTTAAAACGATGGGAGGATGCCGTTACCAAAGTACAGAAAACAGAAAAAAGGCCTCAACTCGTATATGAAGAGACTAGCAGGGTCGTAGCATTGCTGCGCGACCTGTTCAACCCATCATATGAAAACATATACGTGAATGACGAAGAGGTTTACAAGGAAGTTAAACACTATGTTACACTAATAGCCCCTGAAAAGGCAAACATAGTGAAGATGTACACAGGAAACGTGCCAATATTCGATAATTTCAACATCACAAAGCAGATAAAATCGAGTTTCGGCAAAATAGTAAACTACAAACATGGAGCTTACCTGATTATCGAACATACGGAAGCACTACATGTTGTAGACGTAAACAGTGGCAACCGCACACGCTCGGCAAACGGACAAGAAGCTAACGCACTTGACGTTAACCTTGGAGCAGCAGACGAATTGGCACGGCAACTACGCTTAAGGGACATGGGTGGAATCATCGTCGTCGACTTTATTGACATGAATCTTGCCGAAGACCGTCAAATGCTGTACGAACGTATGTGTAAGAACATGCAAAAAGACCGTGCCCGGCACAACATCCTTCCGCTAAGTAAATTCGGACTTATGCAGATAACAAGACAAAGAGTCCGTCCGGCAATAGACGTTAACGTTGAAGAAACATGCCCTACGTGCTTTGGCACAGGCAAAATTAAGTCAAGCATCCTTTTCGTTGACCAATTGGAGAGAAAAATTGACCGACTTATCAACAAGATTGGCGTCAAGAAATTCTATCTGCACGTGCATCCATACGTGGCCGCATACATAAACCAGGGTTTTATAAGCCTGAAACGAAAGTGGCAAATGAAATACGGACGCGGGATACACATTGTTCCTTCACAGAAAATGGCTTTCTTGCAATATGAATTTTATGATAGTGAGAAACACTTTATTGACATGAAGGAAGAGATTGAGACCAAATAAGAAAACCGGTTAGCATGTATTTTCATGCGACCGGTTTTTTTATTCAGCCCACTTGCAGGACAATATTATTATAAAGTTCAGCTTATACGCAAAAGTCAAACATCCGTTTCAGACAGACTTTTCGTCAAAACCAATCACAGCCTTAATATATTCCTCGATTCTCGAATCATAAATCTTCTTCAAACGACGCTTGTCAGATGCATGCATCAACATAAAGTATGCAAGCATCAGAACAACGCCAATAAAAACGCCTAACAGCAAAAGGACAACTCCGTTGCCGAATCCCGACAGTATTATTACAGGCATTACAAGTATTATTCCAGGAACCACCAAATTCTTGCTCCGTTCTTCCTCCCTGTCAAGTATACGTTGCTTGTCATAAACATAGTCCCTGACTTCTTCATCTGTCGTTCCATACTCTTCCGCACGTGGAAAATCCGGATTATCCTTATAGCTTTCCATTATACCGGTCACCATATGTTCGAAGTCGACGACACATCTTGGTTTAATTGAATGTAATATTGACATTGTATTATAATTAATGCATATAAAATTCACCAAATAATTTTAATCACTACCTTGTAGCCCTGAAACTACACATGTTCTTATAACGACGGACCATAAAGCGCTTGTAGATATTTCTTATCCATAACTTATGCGTTAGGATGAAAGCCAAACCTACAACAAGAAGCACGATAAATACAAGATCTTCACTTAACAGGCCTTTAAGTATAGAAATAATCATTACAGGACAAAACATGGCAACAAGTTCTGCAATAACCTGAAAATAATTACTCTCAACATTTCCCTTACTTATAAATTTTGTATTCAACGGTATTGTCTGTCTGTTGTAAACAGCCATCTGCATCAACAGGCAATACACAGGACCCGCAGTAAAACACATCATTGAGAGCAATGCCAATAATGAATATTTTCCCATAAATACAGTAGGGAGCATCAACAACAACGGCAAAAACAATATTGCCGTATAAAAATAATACTTTGCCCTAAGCAACTGTATTATGTTCTCTTTGTGAATCATCAGGCAATCTATATAATTACCTTCCGCACTCATAATCTTTATCAGTTGAATAGAGCCATACAATACAAATATGTAAACAATCCAAAATACAGTGAAGAAATCGTCCTCGTACAGATCTGTAAATGAAATGACAAGGCTTAACATTATAACAAAAATTGTTGCAAACATGAAAGACTTACGCAAATTCTTATTACGCATAAGACTTTTTGTCTCTAGCTTCAAATATTCTCCTATTTCACCATAACGGTCAAAAGCCCGCAATTCTGAAACATTTTTCATCTTCGTTTTTTCTGTACCAGAACTTTCAACATAGGTAAAATGATACTGGACGCGTTTGTTCAATTCTACAAAAGCAGCAAGTACAAAAATAATAAGTAAATAATTCAGCGGATGCCAATAAGCGAACCCGTCACCTGCGGAAGAATAAAAATTAAACAAATAGCCAATGTCTTTCAAGTATAAAGGCATGAAGACCAGTGCATAAAACACGACAGGCAAAACCCACCATTTCACCGTTTGGTTGATCAAAGTCCTTACAAGCATATACCATTGGCTATTTATCGTTACAAGAACTTGGAATGAAACAACAACTCCAAGTGCTGCAAATACACCTTCACTAAACAATACCGTCATAATAGCATAAGGTACAGTAACGGCTGTCCATAAAAGATTATTTGGTGTAATAACGCTGGAATATATAAACATCTCTACGCAGGCATACTTGGAAATTGGAAGAAGCGAATATGGTTTGATTAACTGTACTGGAGTCTGCTGCCCAATAAATCTAATAATAAAATCAGCCACAAGAAAGAATGGAGCCAATCCGAACAATAGCTCGTATGGAGTATACGAACTTAAGTTGTTTGCGATCAGGGCCAAGATTATGGCAATGAACATAAGGTAAACTATAATAAAAGCTCCTCCTATATACAGAAACAGTTTTGCTATTTTATTCTGCTCATAGGCAACACTTCGTTTCTCGGCCAACTTTATATGTTTGCGCAACACCCTTAGCAACTGCAACTTATTCATGGTATTATCCAACACGTTGAATATTCAATAATCTTCCTGTGAATGTTGTTTAAGGCAAAAAAGTCTTTTATCTCAAATCTATGACTTCTGCATTAGGGAAATCCTTTGCATTAAATCGGAACATTGTGTCAGCAAGGTTTTTCGCCTTAAAATTAGTCACTTTTATCGTTGTCCAACCGTTACTTTGCCTCATACGTATCGTCTTTGGAAGATAATTTTTACCTACAACTATGTACATTTCCTTTATCGTACGCTTTTGATTAGTTGCATAAAGGTGAATCTGCCAACCTTCACTGACATTCTTCATTCCGAGTTTAAACCCATTCTTATAAATACTTATGAATTTATAAGGATTCATTGACTGTTGCTGGGCTTCTGTCGGTGTACTTACATTAACCTCCTGATTCTTCTTCATATAAGTCCACTGGGTCTTTCCGTCATACCAAACAATCGCCTGTGGTGTTTTTGCATTGAACTTATTTCCCTTTATTGCAATTGTACCTGATGAATTCCCGTATTTACCGCTTATACTGAAATTTGCAACAGCACCACCCTTCCGTCCTATTATCGAAGCTGTCTTATCTAATATTTTACGAGCTTGAGTAGCGTTCTGTGCACTGATGCTAACTGTCAATACCAGTAGCATGAAGATTATTGATAGTCTTTTCATAAACATTATATGTCTTTTGGTTGTCATTTTCTTAATTGTGAAAACAGATTTTCAAGACTCGTCTCGTCTTGTATAAGAACTTCACGCGGCTTACTGCCTTGCGTCGCTCCAACGATTCCAGCTTTCTCCATCTGGTCCATTAATCGACCAGCCCTGTTGTAGCCAATTGAAAATCTGCGTTGAATCATACTGGTTGACCCCTGCTGGCTCAATACTATTGCACGTGCAGCTTCCTCAAACAAAGGATCCATATTATGCACATCCAAGTTTCCACCGCCCATGTCTCCACCGTCATCTGTAGCAGGATCGGGCAGTTCCATTGGCTCCAATGGACCAGGTTGGGCGGCTACATACTGATTAATTCTTTCTATTTCAGGAGTATCAATAAATGCACATTGAACCCTGACAGGATCATTACCGTTAAGGAAAAGCATATCACCACGTCCAATAAGCTGATTTGCGCCAGGACGGTCAAGTATTGTCCTCGAGTCAATCATTGCACTAACCCTGAAAGCCATTCGACCTGGGAAGTTAGCCTTAATGTTTCCTGTAATGATAGAAGTTGTAGGACGTTGCGTTGCTATTACCATGTGTATTCCCACGGCGCGTGCTAGCTGTGCAATTCTGGCAATAGGCAATTCTATTTCCTTACCAGCCGTCATTATCAAGTCGCCGAACTCATCTATTACGACAACAACATATGGCATATACTCATGACCGTCAGTAAGCCTGAGCTGGTGGTTTATATACTTTTTATTGTATTCCTTAATATTTCTGGCTCCGGCTAATTTAAGCAAATCATACCTTGAGTCCATTAGCTTGCATAAGCTGTTCAGCGTACGTATAACCTTAGAAACGTCTGTAATGATTGGTTCTTCGCTATCATCAGGCACTTTTGCCATGAAATGTTGGGCTATAGGTGCATAAACACTGAACTCCACTTTCTTTGGGTCAATCAAGACCAACTTTAACTCATTAGGATGTTTCTTATAAAGCAATGAAGTTATTATCGCATTCAATCCTACCGACTTACCCTGTCCGGTAGCTCCAGCTACAAGCAAGTGAGGGAGCTTGGCAAGGTCAACCATGAATATCTCATTGGTAATCGTTTTACCGACAGCAATAGGCAGCTCCATCGTTGTCTCCTGGAAGCGCTTAGAATTCAAGACACTTTCCATCGACACAATATTCTGCTTTTTATTCGGCACCTCGATACCGATTGTCCCCTTGCCTGGAATAGGCGCGATAATACGTATACCGAGAGCAGCCAGGCTTAATGCTATGTCATCTTCAAGATTTCTTATTTTAGAAATCTTCACACCTTCCGCTGGAGTTATTTCATACAAGGTTATTGTCGGACCAACAGTAGCCATTATCGTTTTTATCTGAACGCCGAAACTATTAAGAACCTCGACAATACGATTCTTATTAGCATTCTGCTCCTTCATATCAATATATGGTTTCCCGTCGTTCTCATACTTTTTCAGCAAGTCAAGCGTCGGATACTTATATTTTGTCCAAGGCTCCCTAGGATCAATTGGAGTGGACAAATCCTTATGCCCGGAAACATCTTCAGAATCAGCCTTAACTTCCTTAGCCCCCTGGGTTATTATGATATCCTGACTTTGTCTTGCCGGCTCCTTATCAACGTTGGACAAATTATGAGGTTGGGGCTCACCTTTCTGCACTGTATCATTATTACTAACCTCGGCAGCATCGTCAAAAACAACGGTCTGAGTCTCAGGATCGTCGAACACTTCCGGGTCATCAAGTGTCTTTATCGGCTCAACCTGTTGTTTGCCACTTTTATCAGATACATTATTCTTGATGCCAAACTTCACATTTCCAGATAATTTCCCTACTGGATTAAGAATATTACGGACAACATTTATCGTTTCTTTGCTCAAATATGTCAAAAATATTATTGCTGACAACAATAATACAGCTGTAAGCCCGTAAACTCCAATTACATTCTCAATAAATTGTGAACAATATAGTCCGTGGTCGCCGCCAGGATTAAAAATCCGGCCCCCCATTACAGGAGTAAGTAATTTTGCGGCAGCAATCGACAACCAAATCATCGCTATCATAAGGCAAACAAACCACTTCAGAAGGTTAATATTGTATGCCTTAACTAATTTAAGTCCTGCCAGCCCCATAAAAACAGGTATTATAAAGGCAGGAATGCCAAAACTACGTGCTATGAAAAAGTATGATACAAACGCGCCAAACGAACCACAACTGTTTTTAAATTCCCTGTCCTTGTTAAGCACTTCATGCAAACTATGATCCAATATAAGACTTTGATCATATTGTCCAGTCGAAAAAAACGATAAAAATGCAATAATCATGTAAATCGACAAGAACACCAGAGCTACACCTATAATAAAATTAACAATATCATTATGGAGTATATTTTTCAGTCCGACAACATCAAAGAACGTCCTATCAGTATGTTTGTTTTTTTTCTTACCCATCTTTATTCTGGATTTTTTTATTTGCAAAAGTAATTGAAATTTGTCAGAACAAGCCACAAACTCATCATTTTTTTATATTTTTGCACACCGTTCGTGAAGCACGGGGTTTGGCTCACTTGATTGTGAAAACATGGAAAAGATCATATACAGTAAATTCGACAAGAGTGACATTGTGGCATTGCCGCGAGCCGTATTCGATGGCCGCATATTCGTCATCAACACCGAAGCCGAAGCCGAAAAGGCTGTAGCATACTTGTTGGGACAAGACATACTAGGCGTTGATACAGAAACGCGCCCCTCTTTCAAGAAAGGGCAAAGGCACAATGTCGCATTACTGCAAGTGTCGACACACGACACTTGTTTTCTGTTCAGGCTTAATCTCATAGGCATGCCTCCAGCCATAATCCGTCTTCTTGAAGACATTAACGTACCTAAAATAGGGTTATCATTGCACGATGACATATTGTCACTGCACAAAAGAGCTGATTTTACTCCTGGTAATTTCATTGATTTACAACAACACGTAGGAGAACTAGGTGTAAAAGACCTCAGCCTTCAGAAACTGTACGCCAACTTCTTCCATAAAAAAATAAGCAAAACTGTACGCCTCAGCAATTGGGAGACCGACGTGTTGAGCGACAGTCAAAAAACGTACGCTGCAACCGACGCATGGGCGTGCATAAAGATATACGAGGAACTAATCAGATTGGAACGTACTGGAGATTACAAACTCGTAGTGAATAATTAGGTATAACCGCTACCACTACAATTAATGCCGTTAATTGGTTTTGCAATAATACATAACGAAAAGAAAATACCATCATAACTTAAAAATTAAATCAAGAATGTATCGTAACATATATTTAAAAAAGGGAAAAGAAGAGAGTTTAAAGCGTTTTCATCCCTGGGTGTTTTCAGGAGCATTAAATAAAATAGACGAAGGCATAAACGAAGGCGACATTGTGCGTGTATTTTCAAATACTGGAGATTTCCTTGCCGTAGGCCACTTCCAGATAGGAAGCATTGCCGTGCGCGTGCTCTCATTTGAAGATATAGAAATAAACGGCAAGTTCTGGGAAGAACGTCTTGCATCGGCTTTGGAAGCACGTAAAGCCATAGGAGTGGCTGATAACAACTCCGGTGATACATACCGTCTGGTGCATGGCGAAGGCGACAACCTGCCCGGATTGGTTATAGACTGTTACGGTAAAACTGCTGTAATGCAAGCACACAGTGTAGGCATGCACACATGCCGCCACGAAATAGCCAACAGCCTCGTAAAAATAATGGGCGGAAATATTGAAAATGTTTATTATAAGAGCGAAACAACACTGCCTTTCAAGGCTGAACTAGGACAGGAAAACGGTTTCATAATAGGCGAAAGCAACGACGACACGGCCGTTGAAAACGGACTGAAATTCCATGTAGACTGGCTGAAGGGGCAAAAGACGGGCTTTTTCGTCGACCAAAGAGACAACCGCACACTACTTGAACACTACGCAAAAGGACGCAACGTTCTCAATATGTTCTGTTATACAGGAGGTTTCTCCGTATATGCCATGCGTGGAGGGGCTAACCTAGTCCATTCGGTTGACAGTAGCGCAAAGGCCATTGCCCTTACGGATGCCAACATGGCCTTAAACTTCCCTGACGACAGCCGCCACAAGTCTTTCTGCGAAGATGCATTCAAGTTCCTAGATGCATCAGAAAACACATACGACCTCGTCATACTCGACCCACCGGCGTTCGCGAAACACCGTTCGGCTTTGCACAACGCCTTAAAAGGCTACACAAGGCTTAACGCTAAGGCTTTTAGCAAGATTAAGCCGGGTGGCATCATGTTCACATTCAGTTGCAGCCAGGTTGTAACAAAGGACAACTTCCGCGCAGCCGTATTCACTGCCGCCGCAACGGCCAACCGTCGTGTAAGGATATTACACCAACTGCACCAGCCGGCCGACCATCCTATTAACATTTATCACCCGGAAGGTGAGTACCTTAAAGGTCTTGTATTATATGTTGAATAAGAGTTTCATACATAAAATTGAAACATACATAGCCGAAGGCTCCCTGCTCGACAAACACGCGAAACATATTGTGGCTTTATCGGGCGGGGCCGACAGCGTAGCCCTGCTTTTGGCATTAAAACAACTCGGCTACGATGTTGAGGCAGCCCACTGCAACTTTCATCTTCGTGGGTCCGAATCAGACCGTGACGAACATTTCTGCACAGAACTCTGCAAATCGAACTCCACACCACTCCACATCGCACATTTCGACACCACAACCTTTGCGCGGCTCAGACATGTCAGCATAGAAATGGCCGCCCGACATCTGCGTTATTCATACTTTGACAACCTAATAAAAGACATCGACGCTGTCGACATCTGCGTTGCACACCATCAGGACGATTCTGTTGAAACTGTCTTAATGAACCTGATACGGGGGACGGGCATACACGGTCTGAAAGGCATCAGTCCTATAAACGGGAACATAATAAGACCTATGTTGTGTGTTACGAGAGCGGAAATTGAACATGCCTTAAAACTAGCCGGGCAAGATTATGTTACTGACAGCACCAACCTGATCGACGATGTTACGAGGAATAAGATAAGGCTAGACATCCTGCCACTGATGCGGCAAATTAACCCGTCAGTCGGAAACGCCATTGCCAAGGCCGCCGAGAGTGTGGCGCGCGCCGTTGGAATTGTGGACAAGATCATAACAGACGGAGCCCAAAATGCCATTACAACTAATAGCAACGGTACAACCATCATATCGGTAGAACGCCTGTTAAACGGTCCGTCACCACAGGACGTGCTATTCCATATCCTACAAGCACATTCGTTCGCACCGACACAATCAGCGCAGGTGTTCCGCGCCATACGCTCCGATGCAACTGGGCGCATTTTCAATTCATCTACACACAAACTGCTCGTAAACCGCGGAACAATCGTTATCAAACCTATTGACAACGTTCCTGCAATACGTGCGATACGCATCCCAGAAGACGGATTATACGTATATGATGACACAATCAAAGTTAAGATAGAAACCCTGCCCTGCCCACCCGCCGACCGTACATCACTGCTTGACAAAAACTGTTGCTACGCAGACGCAGCCAAAACAGAATGGCCCCTAACCATAAGGACTGTAAGAACGGGCGACAGATTCGTACCATTCGGAATGAAAGGGTCTAGACTTGTAAGCGATTTTCTTACAGACCTTAAACTCAACCTGTTCGAAAAACAAGACCAAACAGTATTATGTGACAATAAAGGGCGAATACTTTGGGTGACAGGGTTGCGCACGGACAACCGCTTTAGAATATCTAAGGAGACAACAACCACTATAAAAGCAACCATAATCAGAAACTGACAAATGCCCTTTTTGCTTCATTCACTATGATACGAAAAGGCATGTTCAGGCCACATATTCGCCAATCTACACACATAAGTCCGAGCGGAAAAACAAAAGTCGGAAACAATAGGTTACCTTTTGCAAAGCAATATGCCATCTTTTACAAAGCAAAAGGTAACCTATTGTAATCTAAAAGACCATCTTTTACAAATCAATTAAAACAATATCTGTAAAAAGGAGACAACTGCCCTAAATTAGACATCACATCATCGCATGATAATACATTATAAATCAACGTATTACAATATTGTATTCAACAATAAGTTTATAAGCGAAATCAATATATTCTTTGCATTATGTGCAAGACGAATGAATTGTAAAACCAGGAGTCAATGCCATGTAAAAAACACTGAAGCCACACAAATGAATGTATGGGAAACATACAAAACGGACAAATAAACAAACCAGCTTAAACAAGACTCGCGTTAAAATAGGATTATTGATTTGTTCTTTCAGAAATTTTATTATACCTTTGCTACATTAAAAAGGATAAAATCCAATAATAATAACAATGCGCATATTATCATCATTGTTATTGGCAGCTAAAATAAACCATTAATTTTAAAGGAAACATCATAAAATCAGAATAATATGAAAACCTACAAAATCCAAACCAATGTTTCTGGAACAAGAAGCATGATGGTAAGCGAAGAACATCTTAATACAATAAAAAAATACTCTCTGTTGAAAAATCTCATTGACAGTAACGGTATCATTGACGAATCCGTACTAGACAAGTTAAAACTGAACATCAGGTCGATTCTTGAATCTGAACCTGAAACAAGCAGGGAGCTGCTCGACCTATGCCTGGATGTCATCTACAACAACAACATGAAGGCATTCGGATTGCACCAACTTGTATTGCTCTTCATTAAATGGGACGACGAAGCCAAACAAGAAAGCGAAGTTGACGATAAATCAGATGAATAAGTTTAAACTTTCAGACTGGCTGCCTACAACAAAGAAAGAAGTCGAGTTGAGAGGATGGGACGAACTGGACGTAATACTTTTTTCGGGAGACGCATACATAGACCATCCATCGTTCGGCGTTGCCGTCATCGGCAGGACGTTGGAAGCGCAAGGGTTGCGTGTCGCCGTTGTGCCGCAGCCCGACTGGCACGGTGACTACCGAGATTTCAAGAAACTCGGCAAGCCACGATTGTTTTTCGGCATAGCACCCGGCTGCATGGACTCAATGGTAAACAAATATACGGCAAACCGGCGGCTCCGTTCGGAAGACGCATACAGTCCTGACGGCAGGCATGATTGCCGGCCCGAATACCCTACAATAGTTTACAGCAAGATTTTACGCAGCCTTTTCCCTGATGTGCCAATCGTGCTGGGTGGAATCGAGGCTTCGCTCAGGAGGTTGACGCATTATGACTATTGGAAAGACGAATTGCAAAAAAGCATATTGTGCAGCTCGGGTGCTGACATGATAATTTACGGCATGGGAGAAAAGCCTGTCACAGCCTTATGCAACGAGCTTTTGGCAGGAAAACAAATAAACGAAATCCGCGATATTCCACAAACTGTCTATTTGTGCCGCAAGGACGAAATTCCGCCAGGGACGCCGGCGGGCGACATTACACTTCACCCGCACGAAGAGTGTTTGCGTGACAAAAAAGCCCAAGCCGAAAACTTCAGGCACATTGAAGAAGAATCAAACAAAATGCACGCCTGCCGTCTGATACAGGGAGTAGACGGCAGATATGTCGTGGTGAATCCGCCGTATCCTCCTATGACGACGGAAGAGGTTGACCGCTGCTACGACTTGCCGTACACAAGACTTCCCCACCCTAAATACAAAGACAAGCGCATACCCGCATATGAAATGATAAAGCATTCGGTTAACATCCACCGAGGATGTTTTGGCGGATGCGCATTTTGCACAATAAGCGCCCACCAGGGTAAGTTTATCGCCTCAAGGAGTAAGGAAAGCATAATCAATGAAGTCAGGCAAATTATGGAAATGCCTGATTTCAAGGGATATTTAAGCGATTTGGGAGGTCCTTCAGCGAACATGTATGGTATGAGCGGAAGGAACAAGGACATTTGCGAGAAATGCAAGCGTCCGTCTTGTATAAATCCGCAGATATGCCCCAACCTAAATACCGACCATAGCCAACTGCTTGAAGTTTACCATGCAGTTGACTCCCTGCCTGGAATAAAGAAGAGTTTCATCGGAAGTGGTGTGAGATACGACCTGTTGCTGCATAAAAGCAAAGACGAGAAATGCAACAAAGCGGCAAGGGCATATACTAAGGAACTTATATGCAAACATGTTAGCGGAAGGTTAAAAGTTGCTCCGGAGCACACGTCCGATAACGTATTGAAGCTGATGCGCAAACCGTCATTCAAACAATTTGAAGAGTTCAAGAGAATTTTTGACGACATCAACACCAAGGAAAACCTGAGGCAACAGATTATCCCTTATTTCATAAGCAGCCATCCCGGCTGCAGGGAGGAAGACATGGCAGAACTTGCCGTAATAACAAAGAATCTTAACTTCCACCTTGAACAGGTGCAAGATTTCACTCCCACCCCAATGACGGTAAGTACCGAAACATGGTACACAGGATTCGACCCGTACACATTAGTGCCCGTATATTCTGCAAAAACACAACGCGAAAAACTGGCCCAAAGGCAATTCTTCTTCTGGTACAAACCTGAAGAACGGCGGAATATCGAACATGAACTTACAAGAATCGGCCGGCAGGATTTGATAAAACGCCTATATGCAGGTGTGCCTTCTTACAAAAAAACGTATCATAAAAACGATGAATATAATAGAACAAGCAATCGTAGGGAAGAGAAACCAGCAAGAATGCGAGGACGGAATAGCCGTAAATGACAATTTCATAGCCGTTATTGACGGAAGTACAAGCAAAACCCCGCTGACAATAAATCCAGGCATGAGTAACGGCCGTTACTGCATGGAACTAATAAAGGATTATATTAATAAAGCCCCAAAGGACATAGATCTCAATGGATTTTGCTTGAATATAACAAAAATAATATATTCTGAATACGAAAAGAAAGGATTAGATATAGACCGCTTGCAGCAAGCCCCAACAGAAAGGCTTACTGCAAGTGCTATTATATATTCTCATTACAGGAAGCAAATATGGATGATAGGCGACTGCCAATGCATCGCAAATAACACATTTTACGAAAATCCCAAACCACAGGAACAACCACTTGCCGAGAGACGAAGCGCATTCTTACATGATGTTATAAAAAAAGGGATGAACATAGAAGACATACAATCTAACGACCCAGGAAGAACATCTATTATGCACGACCTGATTAACAGCTGTAAAGAACAAAACATCGCTTATGCCGTAATCGACGGATTCGGAATACCATACGATAAAATCAAGATAATTGACGTTGTTGACAACGATAAGGATATAATACTTGCAAGCGACGGTTACCCAATATTAAAAAACACACTAAAAAAAAGTGAACATGAGTTAGCAATACAATTAAGCAAAGACCCGTTATGCATCAACCAATTTAAAGCCACAAAAGGATTAATGAAAGGCAACATCTCGTTTGACGACAGAAGCTATATCAGATTTAGAGAATAGTAATTACTAGTTATCCTGAAATTCAGTCCTTTACAACAATGGTCTTAAACCAATCCTTCAACACTCCTGCGTATTGGTTTTGAGAGTCACTAACAAGAATTATTGTTTTGCTACCATCTGTCAGTGTCGGTCCCAAACACATACCTTCATAATTTGCAATGGAATTGTCAAACAGTTTAAGTTTTGTAACAAAAGAATGTATCAAGCGTTTAGGTAGGAATGTCACATCCCGGTTAATTGTATCACCTACAGGCATGGCATAATCGTCACTAGGTTCAGTCTCATACAATTTACATAAAACAAAAGCACCAACTTTCGTTTTTGGAACATAGAACTCACGTTCAAGAACCAATAAGCGTCCATCTCCCAAGGACAACAGTTCACTTACACCCATGGCATATTCACTTGATTTCTTGTGCGCTGTTGGGGAATCCATCAGATATGCATATTGTGATTTAGGTTTTAAACTTTCATCAAAAGATAATAATCGCAATCTGTTGGCAACACCGTTTAATGAATTTGCCTGTCTACCGTCTACATATAATGTACTCTCACTTATTGTCCAAAACAAATGTGACTGTTCATCATAAGCCAACGACTCAAATCCATAATTACCCATTCCTTTATATAAGGACGGTATCTGAAGCGCTCGTCCGGTAAGTTTTCCACGACTGTCATATTCAACAATCGACGCATCAGCCTCCCTGCTAATAAAAAAAGTAGATGCCTTCTTACAAAATGCTATCCCCTCACAATCTCCGCCACACAGACTGTCGCCATAAAAATCCTCGTATTTTACATCAATCAGCTCGCCTGAAATGGAATCTACATCTATACTGAAAACAAAAAAACCGTCGTTTGGTGACTTGTCTGAAACTACGGCATATTTATTACCTTCAATATGAGCAATACCACTATAATTTCCCGCCGGCACTGTTTTATGAAATTCTTTTTGCTTACATTCACGTACAAAAACAGTCTGTGAGCTAGCATTGTATCCAAACATAACAGATAACACGACCGACAACAACCTAATACTTACACAGTTATTCATATTAAATAAGCATAATACCTTACAAACAAAAAAGGAATATACCACATAAATGTGACATATTCCCTATTCTGTCGGGGCGACAGGATTCGAACCTGCGACCACCTGGTCCCAAACCAGGCGCGCTACCGGGCTGCGCTACACCCCGAAAAACGTACCTTCCCGTTTTGCGAATGCAAAGGTACGTTATTTTCGTCTAATATGCAAATTTTTCTACAATTATTTGATAATTCCCTGTTCTTTGAATATTTTTTTCAACGCCTGCACTCCACGTTCAACTTGCTCTTTCGTATGTGTGGCCATAAGTGCAAAACGTACCAACGTATCTTGTGGTGCACATGCAGGAGGTATCACAGGATTAATGAATACACCAGCATCAAAAGCAAGTTTAGTCACAAGGAATGTTTTATCAACATTACGCACGTACAATGGTATTATTGGGCTTTCAGTATCACCTATTTCAAAACCTTCTTCCTTAAAACGCTTTAATGCATAATTGGTTACTTTCCAAAGACGCTCAATACGCTCAGGCTCATTTTTTATGATATGTAGCGCTTCCATTGCAGCAGCAGTGGCAGCAGGAGTATTTGAGGCGCTGAATATATAAGTACGGCATGTATGGCGGAGATAATTAATTGTATCCTTATCACCGGCGATAAATCCACCTATGCTGGCAAGACTTTTTGAGAATGTACCCATTATCAAGTCAACATCGTCAGTTACACCGAAGTGGTCGCACACACCTCTTCCATCTTTTCCGAATACGCCGAGACCATGAGCCTCATCAACCATGACGGAAGCATTGTATTTTTTCTTCAAACGTATTATCTCGGGCAAATTAGCTAAATCGCCTTCCATTGAGAATACACCATCAACAACAATGAGCTTGATTGAATCAGGACGACACTTCTGAAGTTGCTTTTCCAAATCGTCCATATCATTATGCTTATATTTCAAGCATGTTGCAAATGAAAGACGGCGGCCATCAACGATACTAGCATGGTCACGATCGTCACAAATTATATAATCTTCGCGCCCGCAAACTACGGACAACACTCCAGCATTAACCGAAAAACCTGTTGAAAAACACAAGGCCTCATCTTTATGCTCAAACTCTGCAAGCTCCTTCTCCAACTGAACATGAAGATCAAGTGTTCCATTTAAGAACCTGCTACCTGCACATCCTGTACCATACTTGTCCAATGCTTCTTTTGCCGCAGCTTCTACACGGGGGTCACCTGTAAGTCCTGTATATGCATTTGATCCAAACATTAGCACATTGTGTCCTTCCATTTGTACTTCAGTGCCTTGTTTGCCAGTTATCTCACGAAAATAAGGATAAACACCTGCTTTCATGAACTTCTGAGGTTCACGATAATTCTTGTATCTTTCTTGTAATAGTCCCATATATGAAATATGTATAGGTTTTAATGTGCAATAATTAACTAAATTTGCCGTAATGATGACGTTATCACCATACAACAAATCCGCCATAAACATTCACATTTCCAAATTAGACTGCAAAGATACAAAAAAATGCGAAATCTATAAGAAAAAAAATAGAAAAGTATTTTAAAAGCTAAAATATTACAATGACAGAAAAGAAAATATACCAAATATTATTATTTTTGCAGCACAATGGCTAACAAAAAAAGAATAATATTCATAATGAATCCTATTTCCGGAACCATCAGGAAATCTGGGATACCTAAGATTATTGAGAAAACTCTCGATAAAGAATATTATGAATTTTCAATAGCTGAAACCAACTACTCAGGACATGCATATGAAATAGCAAAAGACGCTAAAGAAAAAGGCTTTTACGCTGTAGTAGCCGTTGGTGGAGACGGAACTGTGAACGAAGTGGCGAAAGCAATTGTTCATTCCGATACTGCACTCGGTATCCTTCCATGTGGTTCTGGTAATGGTTTAGCACGCCATTTAATGCTTCCGCTCGACATTCAAAAAGCCGTAGAAGTAATTAATATGCATACGGTGCACGATCTTGACTATGGTCTCATAAACAACATTCCATTTTTCTGTACATGCGGAATGGGATTTGATGCATTCATAAGTATGAAATTCGCTGAAGCCGGGAAACGCGGACCTGTAACATATCTTGAGAACATACTTCGTGAAGGACTAAAATACAAACCTGAAACGTATGAGATTATAGATGAGAACGGCACTTCAATACGCCGTGCGTTCTTAATTTCATGTGCTAACGCATCACAATACGGAAATAACGCCTATATTGCGCCACAAGCTTCAATGAGTGACGGTTTGTTGGACATAACAATAATGGAACCGCTTGATATGATAGAAGCTTCACAAATAAGCATCGACATGTTCAATAAAACACTCAACAACAACTCAAAAATTAAGACATTCAAGACAAAGCACATACAAGTACATAGGGAAAAGGCAGGCTTCATACATTATGACGGAGAACCTGTAATGACAGATGCAGATGTTGACATTTCCGTAGTAAATAAAGGTATTAAAATTATAGTAAATCCTTTAGCTCAAAAATACAAACGTGAACCTAACATGATGCAGACAGCATTCAGTGTATTTTTCAACGATATTATGAATGTACGTGCTGATAAGAACAAACAAGTACGTCACATACAGACATTAAACAAAATATTACTGAAAAAGCTCAATAATCTGTAACAAGATTATGCTTCCAATCACAAATTGGTAACACAATAAGAATTCGGCGTCCTAAATTAATCAAATACCAAGTAGGCATTGAATTGAACAAGATAATGATTGAAACACCTAAAAAAAACAATTCCCAGCCGGTTGTTTTATTTGAAATCATCAATTAAACAGTAAATACAAAACAGTTTGTCTGAGATTACATTTAAGTAATAAGAATCATCCTTTTAATTTCTCATAAACAATTTATCTTATTATTATTAAATGCAGAGGCACAATTAAACATTATTAAGCAAATTTATTGTGCCCCTGTTAGTGCTAAATATTATTGTAGAGAATACCGATCAACATATTTCTGCACCAATTCCTTATAACTTTCCGATACAGGTATAAAAACATCTCCGATAACTATACGCCCACGGTCTATCATGTTGATTTTGTCCATATTTACAATAAATGAACGGTGAACACGCATAAACTGATAATGTGGAAGACTATCTTCAACCGTTTTCATATTCATAAGTGTCATCATCGGCTTACGATTACCACTAAAATAAAATTTAACATAATCTTTAACCCCTTCGACATATAATATATCATCAAAATCAACACGCACCAATTTGTATTCACTTTTAACATATACAAATCTGTTTTTCATCATTGATTCCTGCCGCGTTATGGTGCGTAAAGAGTCAGCTACACTATTTACAGCCATGACGAAATCATCATAACTTATGGGTTTTAACAAATATCCAGCAGCTTTCACCTTATAACCGTCCACCGCGTAACGATCAAAAGCAGTTGTAAATATAACTTTTGTTTTCGATGGCAAAAGACGAGCCAATTCCAATCCATTAAGTTCCGGCATTTGTATGTCGAGGAAAAGAATATCTACAGGTTTTATCCTTAATTCCCCCATTGCTGTCACAGCACTTTCATAAACACCAACAAGATTAAGCTCGGGTATTCTTCTCGCATAGCTTGCCAAGAGTTCAGCAGCTAACGGCTCATCATCTATTATCGCACAATCCAACTTCATAAATAGTTATTTTTGAATAATATATATTTTCATGTTCGTCCAACCCCTTTTGCCATTCATATTTACCGGGATAAGCCAATTCTAGACGTTTTGCAACCTGCTCAAGCCCTATTCCATGGCCACTTTTATCTGTATCATTCTTAGGGTAATTACTATTTCTTATGTCACATATTATTTTACCAGCTTCATACTTTAAGGAAATAAATACAAAACTATGATTTGTAGCACTTATACCATGCTTAAAGGCATTCTCAACAAGTGAGATGAATATAAAAGGAGCAACTCTTATATGATCTGAGCCAGGCACATCGACAGATAAATCAATATTAACATTCTTGCTCAATCTCAATTTCATTAATTCCACGTAATTACGGATAAAATCCACCTCGTCCTTCAAACTGGCCGAATTATCTTTTCCTCCATAAAGCATCTTGCGCAACAAAGCACTTAACGACAATACTGCACGCTGAGCCTTATCCGTGTCAAAAGAAATTAGCGCATAAATATTATTCAACGTATTGAGTAAAAAATGTGGATTTATCTGATTGCGCAAATTACTCAATTCCGCCTCGGTTTTTTTCATTTCCATTTCACGCCTTTCCGTTTCCGCTTTATGCCACCTCATCGACAGACGCAACGATGCAGCCAATACTACCGAAAGCAAGAAAGGGAACATTTTCCGCATGAAACCAAAAAACAACGCCATAGGTTCCGGAGCTGGCCTTGGAGGTCTGTGTGCTATCCACCCTGAGCTTTCCTCCATTGAATGCATTTGATCCATAAGGACATCCAACCCGAAAGCAAACAAAATTATCAAGAGCAGGTTTATACAAATATACACATTTATACGCCGCTTCACAAAATAACGGGGTACAAGCCACAAATAATTAATATAAAACAAGATGCACAATGACAGCGGCAAACACAAACGCATGAAATACATTAAAGTCGAATGGCGCATATGCAACGGCACAAATACAACCGTGGGCAATGCGACAAGCAACCAACATACGACATGGAAAGCTACTGTGTATAATTTCTTTCTCACCATTCTGAAACAATCAGTCCCAACTTATCATAATCTCTTCTAATCTACATGCAAAAATAAAAAAAATAAAGCATTAGAAAAAATAAAATGGATACATGCCTCCAATTAATAGAGACATATATCCATTTTGTCGATATACATTTAAATATTTAATATATTTTAGCAAAGACCTTGCTAAAATTCCATACAACAAGAACAAACCGGTTACACATTTGTTTGTAATTGGCTAAGCCTTGCTATATATTTCCCAAGAATATCAAACTCAACATTCACTTTTGAACCTATCCGTATCGAATTGAAATTTGTATGTTCAAAAGTATAAGGAATTATAGCGACCGTAAATTGCGATGCCGTGGGAGAGCACACTGTAAGCGAAACACCGTTAACCGTAACACTTCCTTTATCAACAGTAAAATATCCTTTGCGCGCCATTTCCTTGTCAAACTGATATTCAAAAGTAAAATAAGTACTGCCGTCAGCGTCATTTATAGCCACGCACTCTGCTGTCATATCCACATGCCCCTGTACGATGTGTCCATCAAGGCGGCCGTTCATTAACATTGAACGTTCGACATTAACATTGTCGCCGACTTGCAACAACCCAAGGTTAGATCGTTCCAAAGTTTCTTTCATCGCCGTAACCGTATAGGTATCGCCGTCAATGCGGACTACGGTCAGACATACACCGTTATGTGATATACTTTGATCCACTTTAAGTTCAGACGTGAACGGGCACCTCAATGTAAGGTCAATGTTACCCTTGTCCTTCTCCACCGCTACTACAACAGCGGTATCTTCAACTATTCCAGAAAACATATATTTTTAATATAAACTATTTTATAAAATATGGGCAGGAACCTATGTCCTGCCCATGTATTATGAAAAAAGACCGTACCAGTGATGTGATGAAAACTCCGAGCTATATAAGATTTGAGAGCTCTCCGCCTTTGTAATCCACCGGCTTTACAGCTATGTCTTGCGACATTGTGGCCCGCCATTGACAAGAGAAGTCATCTCGGTTTTCGTTTTTTTATTGATGAGTATCCCGATCGAACCAATACGGTCTATGTTTCACCATTTTGATGTTGCAAATATATGAATTAAAAGCCAACCTTGCAAATATTTCAGTATTTATTTTCGCCTTTTCATTCCTATGCATTCAGACAAATAAGTTTACGTTGCTGTTATCGGCCCTTTCCATATAAGTCGCAACCCCTCCGACATTGACACAGTCAAGCAATTCCTCACGTTTAACACCCATTACGTCCATCGACATCTGGCATGCAATAAATTCAACTCCATTATCAATAGCGGTTTGACGAAGTTTTTCCAAAGAATCAACACCTTTTTTACCCATGACATGACGCATCATCTTCGAACCAAACCCGCCCATATTCATTTTTGACAATTTCAGCTTACGCGAATCCGACGGCATCATCATTCCGAACATTTTACCGAACATATCTTTCGAAACTTTAGGCTTACACTCTTTTTTTATAGCATTCAATCCCCAGAATGTAAAGAATATCGAGACCTTCTCACCCGTAGCCGCAGCCCCATTTGCCAATACGAAAGTAGCCAAAACCTTGTCCAGGTCGTCACTAAACAAAATGAGAGTCTTGCCTTTACCGTTGTGCGCAGAAGATATGCCATTAGTAGTCTTTCTGTCCAAGCCTTTCTTCACGAGGACAGAATATGTTCCTCCGTCTACGTTTGTTGACATAAGAGTGTTGCCTGTCATTTTGCACCATGATTCTACATCACGAAGAAATCCTGCATCTGTTGCCTTTATCTCCAAACATTTACCTTCTTGAAGTTTTCCAACACCCTGTTTCAATTTTAATATTGGCCCTGGACATTGCAATCCGCATGCATCTATCCGCACAACATCATCCAACCCTTCAACTGTGTCATGACTGCAAGAGCAACTTCCTTCTTGTTTATCTATGTCGCAAGGCACGTTCATACTCGCCGTGGCAGCCTTGTAAGTCTTAAATCCTCCAATCAAATTATGGACATCCTCGTATCCGTTATCCTTAAGTATGTTTGAAGCCAGATATCCACGAAGGCCAACCCCGCAATACAACCATACAGGACGATCCTTGGGGATCTGCCCCATACGCTCACGCAATTCGTCAAGCGGAATGTTGACCGCACCCTTTATAGCCCCCAAAGCAAACTCGTCACTTGTACGCACGTCAACAAATGTAACCTTGTTTAAATCAGCATCCTTAAGTTCTCTCCAATAAAGTGGGAACATCTTTCCACTTAATATGTTAGTTGCGACATAACCGGAAACTGCGACAGGATCTTTAGCTGACGAAAAAGGAGGTGCGTAAGCATGTTCAATACGTGTAAGGTCGTAAACAGTACCACCTGTCTTTATAACATATGCATATTCGTCAACACGCTTGTCCACGCCTTCACGTCCGACTATCTGTGCTCCATACAGCCGTCCACCATCAGGCGAGAACGTTATCTTGATTGACATCATTGATGCGCCGGGATAATAGCCAGCATGCGACATTGGATGAACTGTTGCCGACAGACACGGTATGCCTAGTTGTTTAAGACGCTTAGCCGGCATGCCCGTAGACGCGACGGTAATATCGAAGATCTTTGCAATAGACGTTCCTATCGAACCTTCATATTTAAAATGGTTGCCAAACACGATGTTGTCCGCCACAATACGCGCCTGGCGGTTTGCCGGTCCTGCAAGAAAATTGAGCCAAGGCTTATTTGTAATCGGATTAGGATACTCAATGACATCGCCGACGGCATAAACATCGTTGTCCGATGTTTGCAAATATTCATTTACATAAATGCCACGGGCCTCGCCTATCTTCAGTCCGGCATCATTTGCCAGTCCCGTCTCGGCACGTACACCTATCGACAATATTACAATGTCAGCCTTAAGAGCAACACCAGACTTCATGCTAACCACCAACTGGCCGTCTTTTCTACCAAACGATTCAACAGTCTGGCTAAGGTACAAGCCAACGCCCTTTTGTGACAAGTGCTCGTGTACAAGCGCTGCCATCGAATAATCAATAGGTGTCATTACCTGGTCGGCCATGTCGACAACCGAAACCCTAGCACCGGCATGAGCTAAGTTCTCGGCCATTTCAAGTCCGATGAAGCCTCCACCTACAATCACGGCGCGTCGAATATTATTCGACTTTACATAATCTTTTATCCTGTCAGTATCATCAACATTGCGCAAGGTAAATATCCCAGGGTTGTCAATTCCAGGCAATGGCGGACGTACGGGCGAAGCACCTGGAGACAGCAATAACTTATCATAAGACTCGACATACCCGCTACCGTCACGTTTCCGTACCTTTACGCTCTTGCCTTTCAAGTCTATTTCAATTGCCTCGTGTCCTGTACGCACATCTATGTTAAAACGCTTGCCGAATGCTTCCGCTGTCTGAACGAACAACTTGTCACGATCAGAGATAACACCACCAATGTAATAAGGCAAGCCACAATTAGCATAGGAAATATAATTTCCTTTTTCCAGTAATATAATTTCAGCTTTTTCTGTATTTCTACGTATTCGCGCCGCCGCCGTTGCTCCACCGGCAACACCTCCTATTATCAGAACCTTCATAATTAAATAACTGTATTATTTTTAATTATACTTATCCGCATTAAAATGAACAACATCATTGATGTAACCATCGCACATGAATGCAGACTCATTATTTCATAATTGCAAAGAAAACATTTTATTTCTGATTTACGAAATCAGGAATCCATAACCACCCTGTTTTTAATAATATTTTTCATAAAAGCTGCAATACAAGCAACGTTGAACGGATATGACTGCCAACAGAAACAAAGGCTGGCGCATTCCACTACAAAAATATAACAAAACAAAAAAAAGTTTGACTAATTCTGTTTTCTTACAAGAGTATAATAAATTTGCATCAGACATCTTTTTTAATAACTTAAATCAAGACAAAATGAAAAAGAACAGAATCCTTACGCTGGCTATGGCGACAATTACCGGATTGACACTTTTCTGCGACAAAACAATGGCTCAAGACACGATGTTGCCAACTCCAACAAAGACAAGTGCAGACGGTAGTCTCAATAAGGCATTTCAGGACCGCCGCTCATCACGGACGTTCACAGACAAACCAATATCTAACCAAACTTTGTCAGACCTGCTTTGGGCTGCTAACGGAGTAAACAGGGCTGACGGAAGACGTACCGCCCCTTCGGCACGTAACAAACAAGACATTTCCATCTATGTCGGAAAAGCCGACGGCACGTTCAGATATGACGCCCAAGCCAATAAACTGGTTAAAATTGGCAATGGCGACTTACGTAAGGCTGTATCCGGCCGCAACCAGTTCATACTGACGGCACCCGTAGTGCTCGTGATTGCGTCAGACACTGAATTACAGGGCGGCAACATGGTTCTAAGCGGCATAGACGCAGGCGCCGTAGTCCAAAACGTCTATCTGTACTGTGCAGCCAACAAGCTAGGTACAGTTTGCTGCTATGCCGGCGAAAACACAGATGAAGTACAAAAATTCCTTGGTATAAAAACAAATATCAAGCCACTGGTTTACATGCCGGTTGGATATTGACGATAATTTATCAAACTAATTAAGTTTGACACAAGGCATTAAACAGTACTTACGCGTTCGGGATACAACCAACAACAAATCAACTTAACATCAAACGACGGACGTGGGAATTTGCATTAAGCCTCACGTCCGTTGCTAACACACTAACGGCAGCAACATATATATTGGTGATTGTCAGGCAATTAAGGCTTTAAATATCAACAACACGTTCATGTATGCCAAATATCGTTTTGTAAAAGGCCACCTTTTAGGTTTCAAAAGACAACCTTTTACCCGACAAAAGACGGCATATTACAATGCAATACATCATCTATTGCTTTTTAGTCATTTTCCACTCATTTCCATACACATAATTTATATAAAAAAGCCCTACGTAAAAACTACGGACAATACATTTTCACCCCACCCCGCGCCGATACCCCGCAATCACCCCCAACGGTGCATATACAACAGGCATAAAAGTGTTATAAACAACACAAATTACAAAGAAAAACATGCACGACCTTGGAAATCTTTAATAAAAACATTAATAAACTGCATTATATGTAGCTTTTTAGAAGTTTAATTAGACTTTTTTTTTGCCGTTATCAAAAAAATGCTATCTTTGCATTAAATAAATACATAATCTTTGACATAACCCTAAAACAAGTCCGGCAAATCTTCTTGCAATATGCGTCTACGACGCATGAAAATATAAAAAGAAGACAAAAACACTGTTTACTAATTAAATAATACTATAAATAATGAATGACAAAAATCTAATGAACAAGGCAGCGGACAACATACGTATCCTTGCTGCGTCAATGGTAGAGAAGGCCAAATCGGGACACCCGGGCGGAGCCATGGGCGGTGCCGATTTTATAAATGTCTTGTTTTCCGAGTTTTTGGTTTACGACCCTGAGAATCCATCATGGACAGGACGCGACCGCTTCTACCTTGACCCGGGACACATGTCTCCGATGCTTTATAGCGCATTGTGCCTCCAAGGCAAGTTCACACTTGACGAACTTGCAGAGTTCCGCCAGTGGGGTTCGCCTACACCAGGCCACCCGGAACGCGACATTGAACGTGGTATAGAAAACACGTCAGGCCCGTTAGGCCAAGGTCATACCTTCGCCGCAGGAGCCGCTGTTGCCGAGAAATTCCTCGAGGCTCGCCTTGGCAAGGAAGTTATGCAACACAAGATTTACGCCTATATCTCCGACGGAGGCATTGAAGAGGAAATATCTCAAGCTACCGGACGTATAGCAGGCATTCTGGGATTGAACAACCTCATCATGTTCTACGACTCTAACGATATCCAGTTATCAACCGAGTGCAGTGAAGTGATGAACGAAGATACAGAAGCAAAATACAAGGCATGGGGTTGGAATGTCATGAAAATCAACGGAAACGACGTTGACGAAATACGCAAGGCACTCACAGAGGCACAAAAGGAGCAGCACCGCCCCACGCTTATCATCGGTAAGACAGTCATGGGTAAAGGTGCGCTCAAAGAAGACGGCTCAAGCTACGAGCACAGCATAAAGACCCACGGCGCACCACTCGGCGGCGAAGCTTATGTCAACACGATAAAGAATCTCGGCGGAGACCCCGAAAAACCATTCCAAATATTCCCCGAAGTAAAGGAACTTTATACCCGCAGGGCTGAGGAACTGAAGAAAATCGTGGCCGAACGCCGTGCAGTCGAAGCTGAATGGGCTAAAAAGAATCCCGAAAAGGCAGCACAGCTTAAAGAATGGTTCAGCGGGAACGCACCAAAAGTTGACTGGAGCGCATTGGTACAGAAAGAAGGTGCAGCCACGCGTGCAGCGTCTGCCGCATGTCTCGGCGTACTGGCAGAGCAAGTACCTAACATGGTTTGCGCCTCGGCTGACCTTTCAAACAGCGACAAGACAGACGGTTTCTTGAAGAAGACCACGTCTCTGACAAAAGACGATTTTAGCGGTGCATTCTTCCAGGCCGGTGTAAGCGAACTTACAATGGCTTGCATGTGCATCGGTATGTACCTGCACGGTGGCGTAATACCTGCATGTGGTACATTCTTCGTATTCTCAGATTACATGAAACCGGCAGTACGCATGGCTGCGCTCATGGAAGTGCCCATCAAGTTTATATGGACCCACGACGCATTCCGCGTAGGCGAAGACGGTCCTACCCACGAGCCTGTCGAGCAAGAAGCCCAGATACGCCTCATGGAGAAACTGAAGAACCATCACGGTAAAGACAGCGTACGCGTATTCCGTCCGGCTGACGCCGACGAAACAACCGTTTGCTGGGCCATGGCTATGGAAAACATGGAGACACCGACCGCACTCATCTTCTCACGCCAGAATATTGCCAAGCTACCTGCCGGCAACGATTACGAACAGGCACGCAAGGGTGCTTATGTTGTAGCCGGCTCTGATACCGACTTTGACGTTATCCTGTTGGCAGACGGTTCTGAAGTGTCTACACTTGTAGCCGGAGCAGAATTGTTGCGCAAAGACGGAATCAAGGTTCGTATCGTCAGCGTTCCGAGCGAAGGATTGTTCCGCAGCCAAAGCAAGGAATACCAGGAAACTGTTTTGCCAAAGGGAAGCAAGATATTCGGAATGACAGCCGGACTGCCTGTTACGCTCGAAGGACTTGTCGGCGCCAACGGAAAAGTATTCGGCATGCCTAGCTTCGGCTTCTCGGCACCTTATAAAGTACTCGACGAAAAACTCGGATATACAGCCGAGAACGTATATAACCAAGTTAAAGATTTCATGGAGGAATAAGTTATGGACATCAAGACTGTAGGAATAGCTTGCGACCACGCTGGTTATCCACTTAAGAAATTTGTAGTAATGTATCTGGAAGAGCACGGCTATCCATATAAGGACTTTGGCACGTATAGCGACATGAGCTGTGATTATCCGGACTTTGCACACCCCTTGGCAGAAGGAATAGAAAGCGGCGAAATCTACCCCGGCATTGCTATATGCGGCAGCGGAGAAGGCATGGCCATAACACTGAACAAGCATCAAGGTGTGCGCGCAGGCCTGGCATGGAATGCTGAGATTGGTGCGTTGATACGTCAGCACAACGATGCAAATGCGATTGTCCTGCCCGGACGTTTCATCGACAATAAAACAGCCGAAAAAATCCTTAATACATTCTTCAAGACCACATTTGAAGGTGGCAGACATCAGCGTAGGGTTGAGAAAATTCCTGTAGGAAAGGCCGAATAATAAGCTTATTAAGCATCCCCCTCAATAAGCAATACATGAACGGACCGACAAATGGGATATGCCTTATTGGCTAATCCACAAATGTCGGTCCGTTTAATTTTTATACAATTCGTACCTTCTATATAATCAGTACATAACGTATTGAATAATATAACTGGACGGCTAAAATATAAATAGGAAAAAGCGAAGACAGTTTGTAAAATCCGACATAGAGCCCCTCGAATATTTCATTTATATCAGAATACCTACCGCATGCGACACCGTAACTTATTGAAGAAGCGACAACGATAAAAGCACACACCGGAACTATCGCCGAACTGAACGCACTGGGATACAAACTACCTGAAACACCAAGAAGAACGGCATGAGGCACAAAGGAAAGGGCAACAACAACTATTAAAATAACAACTGCCACAGTTAATGCAACATAAAAAGCATGTCGTTGCCTGTAATCTGCAATACCATTTACGGCAAACACCTCTTTAAACCTACTATGCGTAAATGTCCCATATGCCATAACAAAAAGAATAAGCCAAACAAGTAATGGGCTGGACACATTGTCAACAAAACTACCCATAAACCATCTTATTCCTTCACTGCTCAACATCGATCTGCATGGCAATGAAGGGATTGCGGATGAAACAATCCATGAGAACAGGACTGTGGCAAGCTGTAAAACAGCCAATACCACAGCCATGACAGATAATATGCTTTTCTTATTACACATGAACTCAATTATCATCAGGACGAAGGTTGTCGGCATCAAGGATATGGAGTTCTATGGCCTTGGTCACAAGACGTGTGGCATTCACGCCAATACCGCCGTTACCTTCAGGGAACAATTTCCTAACAAGCTCATTTTGCCTTTTTTCCAAACTCTTGACTCCAAAAGGCATTCCCCTAAGTCCTGTTATCTGCTCTTTCGTATATCCTAAAGCCAAATGACGCAAAAAGCGCTCGTCATACTCGTCAATCTCATAATTAACTAATGCTTCTTGCCTTAATATCTGACTGTTTACACTATACTTGAAACGCTTGATTATTTTCTCTAGAATCGGTTGATTAAACACAAGCTTACGGCCGCTCATTACACTGGCAATGTCTCCACGCGTCAGCAGTTCACCGCTTTTGAGAATTATACCGTCACATCCAGCGTCAAGTACGTCAACCCACAACTTCTCATTGAGTATTTCACCTGTAAAAATCAGAATCTTTATATCCGGACTCATCTCTTTGGTATGTCTGCATAGCTCCACACCTACGGTAGTAGAACCACCAAGCCCCAAATCCAGCAATACAAGATCAGGCTTCTGTTGTTTTAACAACGGCCAATATTCAGTTTCAGAACTTGCGGTTCCTATGATTTCAGCCTCAGGAACATCATTCTTTAATATACCCTCGGTACCTTTAAGTTCCAACGGTACATCCTCAACAATTATAATTTTGAACTTATCCATAACTGTAATATCTTCACATTTGCAAAACTTATTGTTCCATTTCTTTTGATTTCAATTCCGTAAACATATGTGCCCGGGCAAATGTCATGTAAACAAACGTGGCACCACATCCTTCAGATACGACCCTCAACCCACATCCGTGCATGTTCGTAATTTCTGCAATTTCACGTATTATCTGTCTGCATATCAAAAAAGGAATGTTTTGCACCAATGGTGCGAAGTAATCAAAGTTGCCCGTATCAGTATGATTAATCTTATTACATGAAAGCCGTAGTGTAAGATATTTTCCGTCTGCATTTGCTACTATTGTCTCGGAAGCAATGTATCCGCAACTCTCTTTCAACACGTCAAACAAATATGACAATAACACTTCGTCGAACAGAACAAAGTCATCAACACAAACGTAATCCTTCAACGATACTGGAGCACAATTGAACTTGGCTTCATCTGCCTGTGACTTCACCTGACCATATAAAATAGTATAAAGCTCCTTGTAATAATAAACAAGCTCTTTCACACTTTGCATATCCATGTCAACATTGTCAACCAACTGTCTGATTCTGGCAGGATAATACATGGTTTCGTGCTTAAGAGTACTCAGACAATTATCGATTATATTGTTACTTATGTACACTTTCTCTGTTTCGTATATAACACGGTTCAGTTCATCTTCCTGATATTCAAGGCTTAAACGTCTTGGTTCATCATAACTAACCGAACGTATCAATGTTTCCTTAATTTTATTAACAACATCTTTCAATACGACAGGATATTTTGAAACATCAATACTTCCAATGTAATTTAACTTAGACTTATCATCAATGTCTGACAATAATACATTATTAGCCTTATCTATCCTTTCTACGCAAAACCTAAAATACAAAACATGACGATAATATAGAAAATAAAATGCAAAAACAATTCCAACGAGCAACAGAGCAAGAATAATAATTGCTATAATCTTATTTGAGCTGCTTGCCTGCATAGTCTGGCAATAATCATCAAGCCCCTTGTCTGCAGAGCGTTCCTTAAATAAACTTGTATAAACTCTGTTATTATAAACATACAAATCCCATTCATTTAATGCCAAAGCTGCAACGGCACATTCATTTCTAATGTCTAAAATTATGTCATAATTGGTTTTCACACCATCATGAAACCATTTCAGTTCCGCAGGCATGGAGTCGCTACCACCTTCCATTACCATAAATGACGTATTGCCGGGATGCAATGACCAATAATGCCTGTTAAGATAATAGAGTGTAGAATCGGCGAATACAAGAGTCTTATCAAATTCCCCTCTTACATTATTATAATAAGCAGAATCGGCGAACGCTCCAGCCTTTTGTAAATTATCTGGAACAGCATTAGTCACTTTACCTGCATGTACATTAGCCAATGTAACGAGGCAAAAAACAAATATGGACAAGCAGCGGGCCACACCATAAGGTAATCGGAAATAAAAACGTGAACCTTTACCTTTTACGCTTTCAGCAAATAAACCGCAAACATTGAATATATTACTAACCTTCTTGTACTTATCAATTATACCCTTACAATTCAACAATCCGAAACCATGACCGTTGTATACCTTATGATTGAATATGTTTGCAAGTTCATCATCAGAAAGTCCGGCCCCCGTATCTTTCACAGAAATCTCAACATAGTCAGAAGTTTTAACGGCATTAACACAAACGCGACCGCCTTTAGGAGTAAACTTACGTGCATTGTCTGCAAGGGTATTCAACATAAACAAAGTCAACACCTTATCAGCTTTTACCATAACATCAGAAGGTTCCACCTTAAAATTTATGCCTTTAAGTTTGAACGACATTTCCGACTTGGCCAACACATCAAAAACATCCATCAGGTTAAAGCTCTCAATCTTAAGATTTATTTGTCCCTGCTGGAGTTGTATCCAATGTGTCAGGACATCATTATATTCGTTTATCTTTCCAATAAGTTCGTTCACATAAAGCAAACGTTCACTACGTATTTCATCTGTATCCTTACCACTTTCCAACTTTCTGACTTCATTAATTATCCTGTCAATATATGGAAGGACATTACCAACAAGAAACACCTTTGCCTTATTATCAAGACTCCGGCGTTTATATTTCTCTAACTGAAGTTTGCTTAATGCCAACTTCTCACTCATTTCCTCTGACCTGTCGTCCAATTCCGCCATTCTGGCCTTATCAGCCTCTTCCCATTTTCTTAACGGCAAAAGCAACTTCTCAATATAAGCATCGCGCTGTTTACCCTTTCCTAGTTTATTGAAAACAAAAAACAGTACAACCGCAATTAAAATTAATGACAATATGAATATTATCAATAAATTTAGTTGTGTTGATACCCGCCCAAGCTGTTCAGCCCTTGCCTCAAGTTGCCGGTCTTGCCTTGTTTCCTCTTGTATGTCCAAATATTCATTACGGTTTATGTCGCTATTGTTCTTATCATTCATGGCCGAATAGACAATACTCAAACATTCCCGAATACTTGCAATTTGTGCGGGAGCCTGCTTTATGGCCTTATTCCTGGTAAGTGCACGCTCAAGACAAATCAAAGAGGAATTATAATCCCCCAAATCCCAATAACAAAAAGACAAAGTACGGTAAGCACCGGCAATCTGGTAAACATCGCCATAATCTTCAAACAACACAAGCGCCTTCTGCGCCAAATATCCAGCGATAAGGCTGTCCGGCATATCATGGTCGTTGAGGTAAACTATTGCAGCTTCATTATTGGCAATCAGACTATCCCCAACCTCGCGGTCAAGTAGATGTTCACTTATTGACTGCAAGGAATTAGCCTGCCAATACACCATGCCGCTACGCTTGGCCAAGATATAACATTCAAGCAAACACTCAAGTTCCTTCTGTCGAGTCATTAAACGTGTCTGCCGGTTAATTAACCCGCCACTACCCAACTGGTATAAATAATTCAAATACTGGGCAGTGTCTCTTTGAAGTTCACCGAAAAGTTCAATACTCTTTAATGACTCAACAGCATACTTGTTCAACCCTACATAATAATAATAGGTGGAACTAACAATAGAGAACTCTGTTTGGGCATACAAGTAACGCATCTTCATGCGTTCTGACAAAGTGGAGCGTTCCTCCTCAATACGCCTCATGCGCCTTATCGCACGTTCCCTGTAATAATAAAAGTCTTTATTTTTTGACTCTCGCTGGCACAAACGCATGTTCTGGACATCCGCCACCAACAGTTCAACTTGATTATCCGTAAAAAGGCTTACACTGTCAAGACACGAATATGCCTCAGGATACTGCATCTTTGCAATATGTACAAAAGCAAGATTGTTGTAAGCCTCAGCCTTTCCCGATGAATAACCATTAGACAATCGAAATGCCTCATGCGCATACTTTGAGACAGAGTCAAGACTGCGGTAATGGTACGCATAAGACAAAGAATTCAGCTCGTCTACCCTGCCGTTATCGTGAGAGGAACAAGCTGAAAAAAATAAAAGGCTCAATATGCCAATAAGCCACATTGAGCCTTTAACCATATATCCGTTATCCGCGAATCTTGGCAATGTAACCTAAAGCCTCCTTGCACTTATCGGTAATAGCCTGCCAGTTTCCTGCGGCAACAACATCTTTCGGGAAGAGTTTTGAGCCCATGCCCACACAGAATACACCAGCCTTGAACCATGCGGTAAGATTCTCCTCATCAGGAGATACGCCGCCGGTAACCATCAACTTTGACCATGGCATAGGGGCAAGCATACCCTTAACCAACTTTGGACCGAGCACGTCGCCAGGGAACACCTTGCACAAGTCGCAACCAAGCTCCTGGGCAAAACCTATCTCTGAAACGCTTCCGCATCCCGGAGTATAAGGGATGAGACGACGGTTGCAAACCTTAGCAATCTCAGGATTGAACAACGGACCTACTACAAAATTAGCTCCGAGCTGAATATATAATGCTGCAGTAGCGGGGTCAACGACAGAACCAACACCCAATGCCAACTCCGGACATTCAACAGCCGCATACTTTACTACCTCACCAAATACTTCGTGTGCAAAATCGCCACGGTTGGTAAACTCAAAAGCACGAACACCGCCGTCATAACATGCCTTAATAACTTTCTTTGCTACTTCGACATCCTTATGATAGAACACGGGCACCATTCCGGTTGAACCAATCTTGTCCAACACTGCAATTTTATCAAACTTAGCCATTATTTTCCTTTTCTCTTTTTAATATAACGTAAAACCCAAAACAATATGAGCATACAAGCTCCCAGCCTTCATCGCCCAACTTGTCAAGGGCTTTTTCTTCGTTCTTAAATGATAAATTTACGACTTTATATTCAAAACGCTTCATACATAAAAAATAATTAGCGCTGAACGCGGCCTGAAGCATCTCCACCGGCAAGATTCTCAACCTCGTCAGCCGACATAAGGTTGAAGTCGCCAGGTATGGTGTGCTTCAATGCCGAAGCTGCAACGGCAAACTCGAGAGCCTTGCCCTGGTTGTCAGGATAAGTCAGCAGGCCGTGGATGAGACCACCTGCGAACGAGTCGCCACCGCCAACACGGTCGATAATCGGCATAATGTCGTAATGCTTGCTCTGATAGAACTCCTTACCATTATAAATAAGAGCCTTCCAGCCGTTGTGGCTTGCAGAGAGAGACTCACGCAGAGTAGAAACGACATACTTGAAGCCGAATTCCTGCATCATGCCCTTGAAGATTCCGTAATATCCTTCAGCGTCTGTCTTTCCGCCTTCAACGTCGGCATCCGGCTTGAAGCCAAGGCAGAGCTGTGCGTCCTCCTCGTTACCGATGCAAACGTCAACATACTTCATCAAAGGCTTCATGATACTCTGTGCCTTCTCTGAAGTCCACAGCTTCTTACGGAAGTTAAGGTCAACACTTACAGTTACTCCATGACGCTTTGCAGCCTCACAGGCAAGGCGTGTAAGTTCGGCAGCCTTGTCACTTATGGCAGGAGTAATGCCGCTCCAGTGGAACCACTGTGCGCCTTCCATAATCTTGTCGAAATCGAAATCCGACGGGTCTGCTTCTGATATAGAGCTGTGGGCACGGTCATAAACAACCTTTGACGGACGCATGCTGGCTCCGCTCTCAAGATAATAGATACCCAACCTCTCACCACCACGGGCTATGAACTGGGTATTAACGCCATAACGGCGCACTGCGTTCAACGCGCACTGGCCAATCTCGTGCTTGGGCAATTTAGTTACAAAATATGCGTCATGGCCATAATTAGCCAAACTTACGGCAACGTTGGCCTCGCCGCCTCCATATACTACATCGAATGTATCACTCTGAACAAATCTCTTCTGACCCGGAGAAGAAAGGCGAAGCATAATCTCGCCCAACGTTACAACTTTAGCCATTTTTCTAAATTTTTAGTTTTTTGAATGTTAATAGATTTCGTTTTTGTCTTTTCGTTCACAAAATTAATATTTAAATTGACACAAAACAAATAAAACAGCAAAAAACCATGTTTTTTACAAAAACACAAGCATATTCCATCCATCCTGCCCAACTCAACCAAGCAAATCATTTTGACTACCCAAACTAGTATTTTAATTACATTTTGATTTTACCAAATATCACATAAAGGCCATCGTTGCAAAAAAATATATTCTTGGACGTGTATAAGGCACTTTTTAGCGTGCAAAAATAAAACGCTGTAATACAAGCATATAGATGTCGTTGTGTACTAAATGTGCAACTGATGACAAATCTTTTCCTTCATAAAAGGCCATGTTTTAAGCGGTAAAAGATAACCTTTTAGCATCTAATAGGCCACATTTCTCATTGAAACTAGCATGTTTTTACAGCAAAAACAGACAAGAAAATGTCTTTTCCTGAAATAGGTTGACAGTTTTTGTTTAAATAAACTACATTATTTTA
>ERZ772861.186-NODE-186-length-75348-cov-22.969121_pt1 | contig 75348 bp, 59 predicted proteins | sample MGYA00512135_ERZ772861 | MGnify/ENA primary metagenome ERZ772861 (study PRJEB29015, sample SAMEA2737700) | human gut metagenome | biome: human gut; feature: human-associated habitat; material: faeces | place: China | collected 2012 ...
AATGATTTACAGAATAAAAAACTGTATTTTTAGGATAATGCTGGGGTTTGGATAATTGCTTCTGACCGTCCTAAGCTACAACGTGGGGCAAGGGGTGCTGCTCGGTCATGGCGGGCATCCGAAAAGCGGGCTTGTCCGCAAGCTGGAAGCCGGGAACAGGGACATTTACCGTGAATACACAGCCTACTGCCGGTACAAGGGCAAAACCGTCCGCTCAATAGAGCGGCGGCGCAAAATGGAGTTCCTGCTGCTGTATGAGCCATGAGGCTATGGTTGGCTGTAAAACAAATGAAATCCGATGGAGCCTTTTGTGGCTTCACCGGATTTTTCCATATTATCGAAGATGGGAACAACGGTTTCTTTGCTACTTTCTTATCCGCCTGTCCTGCTCATGAAAGAAAGTAGCGGGCGGCAAGAGTGCCACCCGCCAAAGGGTCATCCTGCCATCATACGCTTCTGTATGCGTTCAAGGGTACGCTCGGCAATGGGGCGTGTGTCCTTTGTCCAAAGGTCATAGTCATGCACGGATATTCCCACGCTCCGCAGGTCACGGATATAGCCGGACACATAATCTCCCGAAGGGAGGTAAACGAACTGCATCCATGCGTCCTTGCCATCTGTCAGTATAAAATAGTATTTCATGATGCCTTCTCTTTTAATGGTGTTGGAAGTGTGGGCGGTGGTGTCCACCGCCACGCACTCAAAATTCTCTCATATCAGCGATAGTCGTACAGTGTGTGAGCCATTCCTTTACGCAGGGCATGTTGTATTCGGAAGTGATGACTGCCGTATGCTCGTTTATTTGCGTAAACCTCGTACTTTCATAGTCCTCTACCCATCCTTTGAGAGTGTCCGTTCCCCATGCGTCCGCATCGGAAAACATATTGTCCAATACCTTGATTGGGTCGCTGAACGTAACTATCAGCGTATCATAGCCTGCTGTCATAGCCTGTCCTCCTTCGCTTTAATCCATTTGTCACGTAACCGCCTACACTCGTCCAGCGTGGGCTTCACGCAGGAAAACAACTCTCCGTCTGTATGGCGATAGTCGTATTGCACGAAAGTGCGCCTTTTCCTGCCGATACTCATTTGGAAACTCTCGTATTTCTCCGTTCCCGCCGTTTGGCAGGTGCTTACTCCGTTAATGGTCATTCTCGTTGTCATAGCCTTATCAATTAAAATTCAACAATCAGTAATCTGTTCTCCAAACATTGGTCGGGGTCGGATGCCTTCTTCTGCGTCACCCATAAATGGTGTGCGCCATACCCAAAGGCGAAAAGGACATTGAAAAGTTCCTTTCGGGCGAACACCTCCATTACACCCCTTACATCCTGCTCGTTCTTTGTCAGTACAAGCGTGTTCAACAGTTCAAGGAACATTTTGGGCAGTTCCTCGTGCCATCCGAAAACCATATTTTCTATTTTCACTTCCATATCATTAACTATTAGTTTGTTATACGATTATGCCACCTGCTTCATCCGCTGCCGTATCTGCTCGGCATTGTCCTCCACCAACTTGATGATGCGGTCGTGGTATTCGGTGTTGGAGTTGCATACGCCACGGCTCTGCACCACTTTCAACGTCTGTAAGTCCACCTCCACCGTTTCGATGCGCTCTCCGTCAATCCGTGCGGACAGTATCAGAGAGTTTTCATCATTGTAATAAGCATTGGTATAGACGCAATGGTGCATGGCTTTCCCTTCCTCGTAAAACTCGTCCACGCTTTGCAATACCTTTACAATGATAAGTCCGTCCGTCAGTACAAGGTTGAGGAAAGCGGCTTTCTTTCGGATATACTCGTCTTTCTCTTTCGTCATATCCTCCAAACGCTTCCGCTCACGCTCCAACCGCTCGGCTTCCCATATCATGCGCCGCCGTTCCCGTTCACGCTCCAATTGGGCTTGCCGTTTCTCCATATATCTGTCGTGAGCCGCCTTGAGGTCGGTCGGGCAAATGAAATGAGGGTTGCGCAAGTCTTTTCCCAATTTCTCCAACAGATATAGAAGGTCGCACCATAATGAAATGTCGGTTATGGCATATTTGTTCCGCATAGCTATCTTGTACGAGTGCCAACACCTGTCAAGTGCTTGCGGCTTGGAGAGGAAATAGCGCAAATGCTCGATGTTGCCCGACTTCATCAGGGTTTCCGCACGGCTGTCTGAAAGAATAGCCGTGAATAAGCTGTAAGGCGGTATGCCGTGCAGATAACCGTCAAATCCGTTACGCTTGATTTCGGGGATAATCCGCTGACGTGGGTAGGTGCATATCGGGTCTATGTCGTACACCCTATGTTGGTTGTTCTTGCGGATTTCCATCGGACTGTCCTCAACCCACAAGTCATAGTAAAGGGGCGACATGCCACGCAGTCGTGCCACCGTCTCGGACTTGCCGTCGGAGGCTATCCACCGTTGTACCACCTCACAGATAGAATACTCCGCCTTTTGCCCGACTTTCTGACGGCTTCTGACGAAAAAGAAACGTATCACTTGGTAGCCTTTGCAGGTGGCGAGGATAGAGAAATACTCATTATCCGTGAACACCCTCTTTCGGGTGTCCACGATTTCCAATGCCGTTCCGCAGTTCGGGCAGGAGCATCCGCAAAGGGTGTCGGCAAGGCTGTGTCCGCTTTTCCATGCGTGTCCGCACTCCGTGCAGGTGATGATACCTTTTGCCGTTCGTCTGCCGTAGTGCTTGAAGCAATGTCGGAAAGCGTAGGTTCTCTGTGCGTCTGTCAGTTCGGGCAGGTTTGCGCTCAAACGGATGATTTCTTTCTGTATGGATGTCTTTGGTTTCATAAGTTCAGAATAATGAGAGTTCAACTTGTTGTACATTTGTCTTTTGGCTCGCCTTAGCCTTGTTGCGGTTCTGCAACTTGCGCAGTTCCTCGGCTTGGTATTGGCGGATGGCTTGCTGCCGTGCTTCCGCCTTTTCCTCGTCAGTCAGTTCTACCGTATGGTTCACGACTACTTGGCATTGCTGTGGCTTGCCCACTTCAATGTCGTTCTCGTCATAGTAGTGGACGGCTTGGGAATAGATTTCACCGTCCGTAAAGCCGTTGCAGCCGCTTTTCTGTACCCAATTGAGGATATAGGTCACGCAATCGTCAATGTTCTTGTTAGGCTTGTTGTAATTTGCTGCAAATAGTTTGTCCTCCGCTGCACGGTTGTCCAGATAGGCTTGGATTGTACGCTTGAAATGGTCTGTTGTCTTGTTCATATCGTCAGATTTTAGATGTTGTCATTCGTGTAAAGTATGTCGCAGTCCTCCACTTCGGAAGGAAGTCCGAAAAGGGGATAACGTGAGAAATAGGGCTGTGCGTTGCCTTCTTCGTCCGTAAGGGGTGAGACAACCTGCACGTTCCACTTGCTCTGCCACTCGTTAATCATGCGGATTTCCTCGTCCGTCAGTCCCGTCATGTCACCGTTGATGATGTACCCCAAACTCCATGTGGGTATCTTTTCCGTTGTCTTGTTCATAAGGCTGTCAGTTGAAAAGTGTTCCGTCTGATAAGAATTCATATCCGTTGGCTTCGCAATCATGTTCAAAAGCTTCCTCATCGGTGCAATCCTCAACGTCCCTGCTGCAAAAGCGGAAGAAACTGCCGATGCACTCGTCCATAAGGTCATGCAGGTTCGTATGCTTGTCGGGTGCTTTCAGAAAGTCGTATATGGGCTTCAGGATGTCCATGTCAGCACAATAGCCTGTCAGCACGCAATCCTCGGTTACGGATATGCGGCTTCTGCGTTGTTTGTTGAAGTCCTTTCCGTGCCAATAGGTCTTGGGCTTGAAAAGGCTGTGCCAATAGTTGTTCACGATGAATTTCAATAACCGCACACCGCAAAGCTCTTCCTCTTCCTCGCTGTAATTGGAGGTGAAACGGTAGTAACACGTGCAGCCGTCATATCTCCAATCATATACACGTATGTTGAATATGCCTTCAAAGGCTTTCAGCGTTGCCATGTTCTCGCTCTGCCACGGATATTCATACCCTGCCAACCATCGGTTGTAAGCATTTTCCTTTGCCGTGAATGAAAGCTCGTCCACCTTATAAACATTGTATGTCCTTGTTTCTGTTCTCATAATCTTCTGTCTTAAAGGGTTGTCAAATGGTTTCTTTCAAAATCTCTCTCCAATAGACTGGCTCTACCTCGCTTAAAAGAAAGTCTATGAAGTCCTTTCTTGCTTCCTTGTTCAGTTCATGGTACAATCTTCTGAATGAGGAAAAGTTACCGTTGATGTACGTTTCCACCATATACTCAAAGATGTTGTCCACCTCGTAAAACCTGCATTGCTGCGCTGCCGTCTTGCTGTTTCTTTTCGCCATATCCTTATGAATTAAAGGGTTAATAACCAAATGAATGCCCAAATAATTGTCACTATTGAAAGTAGTGCGGTGAGGATGCCGAACATGAAGTTCAACACGCCCAATAGGATTTCCCCTGCGATGCCTACCGCCAAACCTCCTGCGCAAAGGGTAATGCCCCATGCCGCTCTCGCTACTGCGGACAATACTTTCCGCAAAGCCCTTCCGATGTCGTTCAATGTCATTCTCATATCTTCCAATTTTTAAGTTGTTGTTACTTGTCTTGCTCGAATGGGGGGAGGTCGGGTCGAGTCCTTTTTCTTTTTGCCTCTCCGTATGTCCGATGTTTCCTTGTGACGTCTTCCGACCGCGCATCGGTCGTTTTCGTTTCGGGGGCCATGCAAAGGTTAGGGAGTAGGTTTAGCAAATTTTTTCGACAGAATACTACCTGAGCCTGCGAAGTGTGGAGATTGTGGCTAAAAAATTTGTGTTCCTAATCCCGTCTTTACCTTTGCCCCTGCAACGAAAATGACCCACTGATGCCGTCTGGAATGGCGGCATGGGAATATCGGCATACTTGCTGGAGAGGCGGGAAGGAAAAGGGGGAAGCATAGAGGATGGCGCAACGCGCCACGGGGAAGTTCAAAGGGCGGCGCAACGGACAAGGGGAAAGCCCCGCTTTCCTGCCGCCGTGACAGAAGTCCTGCAACCGTCATTGTCATGCGTGCATGGCTTGCGGTTGCAAGTTTTCTGCCGACGGCATATGTCTTCAAACGGTCTTGTCTGCCATGCCCGGTTTGGCAAAAGCATGGCAAGACGGTTTGAGGACAGGGAAGACATGACAGCCGGAAATAGTCGCAGGTGCAGATTCACGCTTGCCGTGTCCTGCATCCAGCGGCATTTCGGCTGCTAAAAGAAGACGAGAAAAAGAAAATGGATAAAACGGACTTGTCCGTTCTGCACAAGCATATAAAAGAAGTGCCCACGACGATGGCGGTGTCACTTGTGACATTGTGGTCGTCGTGGGCTTTTCTTTGCTTGTGCCGTTTCTGAAATGGGCTTACGCACATCAAGCCGGAAGCCGTTTTCAGAACGGGGTAACAGTAATATCCCTAAAAAATAGGTAATGATTTGGTGCTATGGGATAAAAAATGTATCTTTGCAAATACGAAAGAGTTGTTTGAATCTATGAGGTAAACCGCAGCAAGTCAGAGCGTTCTGAATGTCGCTAAATCGTTACCTAAAATCTCACACTCTTCAATTCCATTCTGTGTATCAATCAGATACAGCTTTTTTAATTATCCGTCCGCAAAGATAATGCAAATTGGGCGCAATGCAAAATTAAAGTGGTAGAAACGAGTTTAATTTTTTATGAATTTTTTTAAGCTTGCGGATTATTGCGCTTGTACAATTTACATTTTGTTTTTTTAAGTTGTTTGTAAGCTGTTTCTACTATATGCATAAGACAAGCGTTCTGGACGCAATGTGTAAACGGTTCTTTGTGGTTTGTAAAAATAGTTAGCCCGTTATCTATTTATAGCTTACAGAATGATGAAAGGGTGGTTCTGTTTAGGTGTAGCTTCGTGCTTCTGCTGTTTTTTCAGGGGGAAGTCGTGTCGTTTGTTCCAGTTATGCGGCGTCCGCCTTAGTCCGTATTGCGTATTCGGAACGGTTGTTGATGTATACTTGTCGGTTTACGCATGGAGCTGCAACATGCCATGCTGGCATGCCTATATGTTTTTATAGTCATTTTTGCGCTTGCGGTACAAGTCAGCAAACGCAAGCGCAAAAAATATATTCAGCCATTAATGGATTTCCGTGGCCTATTCTTCCGGCGTGTCGGAGTCATCCAACGGCATGTCGATTATAGGTAATTGACGGCTGAAGGCGGAGTTGAACGATATGATTGTCTCACTCCTCGACAGGCCGAGCGGTTGCAGGCGGTCGTGTATTATGTTCAGTAAATGGTGGTTGTTGGTTGCGTAGATTTTGATGAACATGTCGTAGTCTCCAGTGGTATAGTGGCATTCTACAACTTCGGGTACCTTTTTAAGTTCATCTACAACCTCATCGAACTTTTCAGGATTCTTAAGGTTGAGGCCCATGTAGGCGCAAGTCTCGTAGCCTATCTTTTCCGGGTCGATAATGAATTTAGAGCCTTTTAAAACTCCCAGGCTGTTGAGCTTTTGTATGCGCTGATGAATGGCTGCGCCACTCACATTACACGAACGTGCTACTTCCAAGAAGGGTATTCTTGCATCTTCGGCAATTAGTTTGAGAATCTTCTTGTCTAATGAGTCTAAATTGTGATGTGCCATTGCTGTTGAAAATTTACTTTGGTTATAATTTTGACAAATATAGTAAACAACTATATGTCAATTACATATTGCAATTTAATTTATGCAAAGATACGATAAAAATATTACTTAAACAATAAATCGTAAGTGTTTTTTCAACGTTTGGCGATAGATTAAAACAAAATATGTAAAAAAAGGTCTATTTTACGTCTTTTTGTGTGGCTGAATAGCTTATTCGTAAGGCTCCGGCTTTACGCAGTGCCTGTTTGACATCCGATATCGTACCCATATCGGTTCCTCTGTCTGCCTTTATCGAAACACTCATGGCCTGTACGTCTTCGGGCGACATGCGTTCGCGTTCTTCTGCAACATAGTCTGTTATGTCGGCAGTATTTACTATCTTGTCGTTCAGTTGTATAATTGTCTTGCCGCCAGTCGCTTGTAGCATTTCGTCGGTCGGTTTACCTATATATATGTGTGTGACGGCCGACTTTTTAACGAGTTTTGTCAGTTCGGTGCCTTCGGGTGTCTGATATTTTACTTTTACTGTGACCTCCCGCATGTGCGTTACGGTTATGAAGAAGAACAACACCGTGAATATAAGGTCGGGTAGCGCGGCCGTGTTCAGCTGTGGAACCTGGCGGCGTGTATGGCTGAACAGGCTCATCTTGCACCTCCTTCCGTCTTGCCGGTGGTGTTTTCAACGATGCGTTGCGGATAATGCGTCCTTACGGTTTCGCGTTCTTCAGGCGTGCAACACTCGTAGGCGTGTCCGTATTTCTTCATTGCGTAGTTGCCGCGTATGGTGTTGTATGCGGCTGCTATTTCGTTCTGTATGTTGAAGTATGCGTCGTACGACGCGTTGCGGTCAATGTCGATGCTTATTATGAGTCGCCTGGCGTCAGATACGCCGTTGACGAACGACGTGACCTTTTGCTTTAATTGCCCTATGCCGCACTCTTTGCCGTCCACTACCAGCTGGCTTGTTTCAGTGAGCCTTATGGACAGTACGTTGCTCCGTTCTATGTCCGTGGTCTCTTCCTGTCTCTCTTTGTCGGTCATGGCAGGCAGCATGCGTGACAGTCCCTTATCAGTGTCCATTGAGGTCATGATAAGGAAGAACACCAGCAGGATGAATGAAATGTCGGCTGTTGATGTGGTGTTAAGTTGTGGGACAGAACGTTTCTCGCGGCGTAGAATCATTACGTTTACAGTTTTACGTATGTCTTATGTCTTACGTTTTTTTGTGCTTCGACCGTATCTCCGTCTGCGTGCATTGTGTATGCTTAGGCGTAGCTTGCGCGGTCAGTGTTTCTTTATGCTTATCTTCCGGTTGTAGCCCGATAACCCCAAGGCAACTCCGCCAACAGCAATGGCGAGCAGTATGAACGAGGTGTTGATGAACATATCCGTGGCTTTAAGCCAGAATGTATCGTCGAATTTCGTACCGTTGACTGTTACCGGCTCTGACGAGCCTGTCGCGAAAGTGGCTGCCAGGCATATTACGAGCAGCAGTATGGTGCCCCAGGCTATCTTTGCAGCTGGTATGTTGTTGGTCTCCTTATTCGCCTTGCCGCCGGTTTTCATGCTTATTGTTACGGCTGCACCGGTCAGGACGATTGCGGCTGTTACCATTGCGTAGATGAATACAAGTACGAGGTCGGTCAGCAGCGGGGCGTTGTATTCCGGGTTTTCCTCAAACGGAGTGTCGTAACCGATGAAGAAGAAAGCACCGAAAACCAGCACCGTGAGTGCCACAAGCGCGTAAAGCACGCGTGTTGACATCTTTTCCGGCTTCAGCTTTTTTATTCCTTGCATGGATGAGCGTGTTATTTCGTAAGTTTGTATTTCATTATGATGTCCAGCAGCGTTATCGCCGATTCTTCCATCTGGCTGGTTATGTGTTCGATTTTTGACAATATATAATTGTAGAACACCTGCAATATCAGCGCGGCTATGAGTCCGAAGATTGTCGTTATAAGCGCCACCTTCATTCCTGCCGCCACGATTGTCGGGCTGATGTCGCCTGCCTGCTGTATCTGTTCGAACGACATTACCATGCCAATCACCGTGCCGAGGAATCCGAGCGACGGCGCCATGGTGATGAACAGCGTAATCCATGAGCAGCCTTTCTCGAGGTTGGCGGCCTGCACCGTGCCGTATGATGTTATGCTGCGTTCGATGTCCTCCATCGAGTCGTCGATGCGCATAAGTCCCTGGTAGCAGATAGAAGCCACGGGTCCGCGTGTCTCGCGGCAGATGGCTTTAGAGCCTTCAATGTCGCCTTCCTTGATCTTGTCCTCTATGTCTGCCATCAGTTTCTTTGCGTTGATCTCAGACAGGGTGAGGTATATTATGCGCTCGATGCAGAATGCAAGGCCAAGTACCAGGGCAAGTGCAACGAACGACATGAATCCGGCGCTACCCTCTATGTATTTTGTCTTGAGCATCTTGTGGAATCCTACGCTTTCGACGGGAGCCATTATCGAGTCCGGCGTTTCTGCCAGGTCTACTGCCGAAGTGTCGGCTGCAAGGATGCTGTCCGTTTCATCTGTCGCTGCCGTTGCGGCTTCGCCGCCGTTGTCTGTGGCGAGAGGTTTGCCGCCGGTCACCGCCGTTGCCGGCGACATTGTTTCCTGGGCGTAAGCATGATGGCATGGGGTAAATACAAGGAGCGTGATTGTCGCAACTATTACAATCAATTTGTTCATATCCTTAGGGATTAAAAAAACGTTAGCGGAAAGAGGGGGATTCGAACCCCCGTGGCACTTTTGGCGCCTACACGCTTTCCAGGCGTGCCTCTTAAGCCACTCGAGCATCTTTCCTTAACAATAACGACATGGCATGCCGTTGTTGCCTGCCACGGCTGCCACTTCAAAAAAGTGATCCCGTTGGGATTCAAACCCAAGACCTTCAGAACCGGAATCTGACGCTCTATTCAGCTAAGCTACGGGACCGTTTTTTCAAGTTGCGTGCAAAGATAATACTTTTTCCCAAATAACTGCGTAGAAATTTAATAATTAAGAGTTAAGAATCAGAAAAAACATGATTGCCACTTGCAAGCAGCCGGTATTTTAACTGATTCCTAACTCTTTTTATAATTAGTGCTTACGGATTTTATCCGAGGCGCTCAAGCTGCACCGTGAAGTGGCGCATCAGAGGAGCCTCCCATGCTATCCTCACGCCACGGGTAATTTGTTCGCGGCGGTCGTAAACGTTCTTCAGCGCGGCGGCTATGACGGCCATGTGGTTGTCCGTGTAGACACGGCGCGGAATGGCGAGGCGCAGCAGGTCGAGGCCGTTAAAGCGGTTCTCGTGGGTCACGGGGTCGCGGTCTGCCAGGAGGTAGCCTATCTCGCATCCGCGGATGCCGGCCTCGAGGTAAAGCTCGATTGTCAGCGTCTGTGCTGGGAACTCTTCCTTGGGCACGTGTGTCAGCACCTTGGTTGCGTCAACGAAGATGGCGTGTCCGCCTGCCGGGCGCTGGTATGGTATGCCGTACTCGTCGAGCAGCTTGGCAAGGTATTGCACCTGGTGGATGCGTGTCTCGAGGTTGTCGAACTCAGTGTTCTCGTCGAGACCGATAGCCAGTGCGTCCATGTCGCGTCCGTTCATGCCGCCGTATGTCAGGTAGCCTTCAAACTGCACGCAGTAGCCTTTGGCACCCTCGTACCAGTCTTGCTTGCGTGTTGCGATGAATCCACCCATGTTAACGATGCCGTCCTTCTTGGCGCTCATCGTCATTCCGTCGGCAAGTGAGAACATTTCGAGGGCTATCTCCTTGATTGTCTTGTCAGCGTAGCCTTCCTCGCGGGTCTTGATGAAGTAGGCGTTCTCGGCGAAGCGTGCAGAGTCGAACACAACGGGCTTGCCGTATTTGTCGGCCACGGCGCGCACCTGTCTCAGGTTCTCCATTGATACGGGCTGTCCGCCTGCGGTGTTGTTTGTTACCGTTACTATGATAAAAGGTATGCGGTCGGCATGCTCTTTCAGAGCGTTTTCGAGTTTAACGGGGTCGACGTTGCCCTTGAACGGCACTTCCAGCTGTGTGTCCTTTGCCTCGTCCACGGTGCAGTCTAGTGCAATGGCCTTGCGTCCCTCGATGTGTCCTTTGGTAGTATCGAAGTGCGAGTTGCCCGGCACGATGTCGCCTTCATGCACGAGGTAAGAGAACAGCACGTTTTCGGCTGCGCGTCCCTGGTGGGTCGGTATCACGTAATCGAAACCTGTAATCCTCTTGATGGTATCTTTAAGTCTGAAGAACGAGTCTGCTCCGGCGTAGCTCTCGTCGCCCATCATGATGCCTGCCCATTGGCGGTCGCTCATCGCACCCGTGCCTGAGTCGGTCAGCAAGTCGATGTACACCTGGCGGGCTTTCAGTTGAAACACGTTATAATGAGCCTCTTTTATCCATTGCTCGCGTTCTTCGCGCGTGCTCTTGCGGATAGGCTCCACCATCTTGATTTTCCAAGATTCTGCAAAAGGTAATTCCATAGTTCAAGGTTTTAATAAAAATTTTTCAGCGTCAAATTTAGCAAAAAAAATCTTATGCCGCAAGGGCTTCCTGCCATTTTTTTACCGTCTCCGTACGTCTGCTTTGCCGCTGGCCGTGCATATTGTAAGGCAAAACGGGCATTATGCGTGTCAAGTGAAATTCTTGTATTTGTGTTTTTGCCGAATTGATAATTAATAATAACGGTTTCCGTGTTAAATGATAGTTAGGTTTTTTGTTGTTGCACGATGCTGTAAAGTTATCTGGTGTATTAGTTACAGATTTGTACTTTAGCCTTTTGCACTGCAAAAGGTTATGTCTTGCATTGCAAAAGGCCGTGTCTGGTCTTGCAAAAGGTGGCCTTTTGCAGGACTGAACATCGTGGTTTTGATTTGATATGAATATGCCCTCCCGGCTTACGGATTATAATGTACAGTGGCTTTGCGGTTTTTTACAGCTTTTATTTTGTGCCGGCGTGCATCCAGGTGTAAGTCTCTAATATAAAAGAACACGGTGCAATATCCGGCGGTAGGGGATATTGCACCGTGGTGCGGTAAACCTTTAATGTGCGTGCCTATATATTATAGGTATGTGTGTCTGTCGTCCTGCGTTTAGAATTTGAATGTATGCTGTCCGCTGCCTACCTGTTTGCGTTCGCCGTTTGGCAGCACAACCGTGGCGTCGCTGCCTACTGGTATCTCCACGGTCAGGCTGGTGCGTGTGCAGTCTACGCTGATTTTGCCGTATAGCGAGTGGGTGGATGCCTTCACGTATTGCAGGTCGCCAACCAGCGTAGGCTGTATCAGCAGGTGGCGCAGGCCGTGGGTGCCGGGCTGGTTCTGTATGCCGGCGAGGGTCTTGAAGAGCCATTCGTCTATCTGTCCCATCATGAAGTGGTTGAGCGACGAGCCCTGGTTGGGGTCCCACTGCTCGGTCAGCGTGGTTGCGCCGTGGCGCAGCTGGAAGCCGTAGCCCGGCGTTTCGTAGTGGTTGAGCATGGTGTAGAGCAGTTCGTTAAGTCCGTTTTGCGCAAGCGTCTGGAACAGGTAACGGTTGCCCACGTCGCCTGTTGTCAGTCTGTTGCCGTGCTCCTTGATGTCGTTGACAAGGCTGGCAAGCACGCCCTGCTTGTTGCCGCCCGTCAGGCCGAGGTAGAGGGGTAGGGCGTTTGACGTCTGGCTGCCTGTGCCGTAAGTGCATGAGTCAGGCTTGAAGAACTCGCGGTTGAAACTTTCAACCGTCTTGTCGAGCATTACTGAGTATTTCTCTGCATCGGCAGTGCACCCCGTCATGCGTGCCGCGCGCACCAGCAGTTGCAGGTCGAATATGTAGTGGGCTGTGGCGACGAGCGGCACGGGCGTGTTCTTTGAGAATCCTGCACGCCACGGGCCATAGTCGTACCAGTCGCCGAGGCCGTGGCTTACTATGCCGTCGTCGGCGCGCGTGGTCAGATAGTCCACGTAGCGGCGCATTGGTTCGTAGTTGTCGGTTATCAGGGTGCTGTCGCCGTACTGGTCGTAATACATGAAGGGCAGTATTACGAGCGTGCTGCCCCATTCGGGCGAGTCGTCGAACAGGTTGCCGAACGATATGTATTGCGGCGCCGTGGTGGGCACCATGCCGTCGGCCTTCTGCGTGTCGGTAATGTCGCGGATAACCTTCGGCGCGTAGCGCGTCATGTCGTAGTTGTACAGCAGGCTCGGGCCGCACAGGTGGTCCTGTTCCAGCCAGCCCAGCTTCTCGCGGTGGGGGCAGTCTGTCAGCACGCCCTGCATGTTGCTGCGCTCGGCGCGTTCGATAAGCCTGTGCGTGTCGGTGAACAGCGGGTTGGAGCATTCGAACGACGAAACTTCCTCGGCAGAGTTGTATATGAAACAGCTGTTGAGGCGCTTCAGCACGGGCAGTCCGTCGGGATTGGGCTGGCCTTCGAGGACGGCGCCCTCAACCTGTATGTAGCGGAAGCCGTAGTATGAGAAGTGCGGATGCCACGTCTCGTCGGTTCCGTCGCCTTTGAGCGTGTATTCGTAGTAGTGCTGGCGCCCCGTCTGCCGCTGGTCGCACGCTCCCTGGCGGGTCAGTTTTTCAGCCACGATGAGCGTCACTTTCTGTCCGCGCTTGCCGCTTACGGTTATTTCTGGGAAGCCGGCAAGGTTCTGTCCCATGTCGGCTACGAACGCCGACGGGTGTATCTCGCGTTTCGTAGACTTCGAAGCCGAGGCGAGCGAGTCTGCTGGTATGGGCTTCCACGACTTTATGCCGTAGCGCTCCATTATGCGCACGGGCTGCACTGTCTGCGGCGTAAGCTGTCCCTTAGGTCCTTCGGTTACTACGGCTTTTCGCCATCCAGAGTCGTCGAAACCGGCCTTGCAGCATCCCTGCTGCTCCAGGCGTGCGTCGTACGATTCGCCGCCGTAAATGCTGTTGAACGTAATAGGGCTGAGCCAATATTTCCAGTCGTCGCCGCTCTTTATTACCTGCCGGGTTCCGTCGGCATAGTTTATCTCAAGGCGCAGCAGCATCTGCGGGGGGCCGAAGCTGGTTTGCAGCTTGCTGTATCTGCCCATGCGCTGAACGTTGAACATGCCGTTGCCGAGCAATACGCTGACGGCGTTGCCACCTGCGGTTATCAGGTCGGTTACGTCGAACACGTTGTAATATACAGTCTTGTCGTACTCGCTCCATACGGGTGCGAATTCGGCGTCGCCCACTGTGGCGCCGTTGATGTTAAGGCGGTAGTGGCCGAGGCCGCATACGTAGACCACGGCGTCGGTTATCCGTTTGCGTCCTGTGTCAAAGCCTTTGCGCAGTATGATGCTTTTTGCCGACAGTGTGTCTACATCAGCCCACTTGGTCTTGAACGAGTCTTTCTTGAATACCGAATTGGGGAATCGTCCGTAGGGCAGTTTCGCGTCCTTGCGTGTTATCGCTCCTATCCATTCTGCGTCTATTTTTTCGGGTACAACCCTTATTTTCTGCTTCTTGCTAAGGTCGGACGCTTCACCCTTTTCGTTCCATACACGCACCTGCCAGTAATATCCGTGCGTGTTCGGTTTCAGGGCGGGCACGTTGACGAGTTGGCTCTGGCTTGACTTTACCTTGCCCGTGGTGTACACTTTTTTATTTGTTACATTCTCGCATATTGTTATTTCGTAAGCCGATTGCCTCTCGCCGTTGGCTTCGGCCGTCATCTGCCAGCCCAGTCGTATGCCGCCTGTGGTTATTGCTGTTTGGTCTATGCTGCCGCCGTCGTCTGCCGTTACGGGGGCGCCCTGGTAGTTGCATGTCAGCCTTGTTACTGTGAGTTTTGCGTCGGCACACAGTGAAACGAGTGCCGCCAGTGCGGCGATGATGATTCTTGATGCCATTTGTCAGTTAGTGCTTGATAGTTGTTTATTCTTATTGGTAGTATTGGGGTTGGTTTCTTATTTACGCCCGGCAGTTACGTTTGATGTTATTTTGCCGTCCTTTATTTCGGCTTCGACGATGCGTCCGCCCGTTGCATGCAGCCTGAACTTGGCGTCGGCGTGCTTAGGCCATGCCGGGAAGAGCAGCAATTCGCCTTCGGGCGTCTCTTGCAGGAGCATTTCCTGAAGTCCTATCATGGCCGCACCGCCGCGGTTGCAGTCTGGCGCCCAGTCGTATCCTGGGTCCCAGAAGGCGGGGAAGCGGTAAGGCCCGTCGGCAAATTTCTCTGCGTTTAGCTTGGTCGCTTCGTCGGTCAGGCCGAGGCATGCCGCCCAGATGTTGTCCTGCTTCCAGCCTTTTGTCGTGCGCATTTCAAGTGCGTGTGGGTCTTTCAGGTAGGTGTTGCGTGCAATGTCGAGTCCTTCACGTCCCATGCCGTAAACGCGCCAGGGGAAGATGGGGTAAAGTTGCGGGGTCTCGACGTTCTGTATTCTTGCCCAGACAATGGCCGGGGCTATGCATGTGTCGCCTTTTATGGTGCGCAACGGTATTTCGGGTATGCGGTTTTTGAATGTCGAGTCTAATGCGAATGACGAGAGGTCATTGTTCCCTTTTGCAGTCTTGTATCTCTCGAACTGTTCGGTTACAACGCGCAGTGCGGCAATCACGCTCGACGGATTGTAAGCCATTTTGTAGGTCTCGCAGCCCGACGAAGGGTAGAGTATCAGTTTGCCTTCGCCGTCGAGGGCTTTCACTCCGCGCTGTTTTGCCAGTTGCTGGTAGTGCTCGTCGAAGAATTGCAGGCATTGTATAATCAGAGGTTCATACTTCGTGATGTCCATTCCCGTGTAAAAGTGCGCTTGCAATATCATCGAGCAGAACTCGAGCGACGTGTCCCATTGGTATTCCAGCCATGCGTTGCGTTCCATGCCTGGGTCGTCGCCGGGCTTGTGCTTGCCGTATTCGGCGGGGTTGGGCAGTCCGAAGTTTTCCAACTGTTCGCAGAAAGATGCTCCGCCGTGCCCCCAGTAATGCTTTGTGCGTGCCACTGCGGTAGGCAGCAGCCTTAAGTATGTGTCAAACTGCGACGCCATCATGTCCGTGTCGCCGCTCTTCAGCATGGGCCAGTATACAAGCCTTTGGTTTTGCGCGGTCATGGTGCCGCCGCCCCATTTGCGGTAGTCCGGCGTGAACGGGGCTTTCGGGTCAGCGTACACGGGGTCGAAGGTGAACAGTCCTCCGTTGAATTTTGTTGGCCATTCGCCGTACGCGTTGCAGCCCAGCATGTAGCGGAACAGTTCGTAGTTGCGCACGGCTTTGCTTAGCGTGTGCCCTGTATTGCTTTGCCCCACATTCTGATTGCTGCCGTCGCCGGCTGTTGATTCGATGTAGCTTCGTTGCCAATACTCGTGCCACCATTGTGCGCTGCGTTTCCTTGACACCTTTGCCGACGGGACGTCTTGCGCCTTATCGCCGGTGTAAAGGCTTATTGTTACTGTACTTTTCTTTATTCCGGTCGCTTTGAAGTTCCATGCACGGTAGTCAGTCGAGGCGTAAGTGCCGTCGGTGGTGCCCACGAACGTGAAGCCGGGGGCTGTCACCCTGCCGCCGAAACGCAAGCCGCCTATCGGGTTGTAGAGTTGCTGCTTGATTTCGTCAAGCCCTTCGCGGTTAACAGTGAAGTCGAAAACGGTCTGTTGGCGGTTCTGGTGCCAGAAGTCGAGCGTCGCCCCCTCGACTTGTATCGAGTCGGCAAACGTCGTGCAGTCTTTGGGCAACACCCATTTGTACGAGCATTGCTGGCATTCGGCTTTTGTCACCGGACGGTCCTTGTAGCGCCAGCTCTCATAGCTCAAGGTCGCATCAGTCTTCTTGCCGGAGGTTACTTCCATGTATACTGCAGACGTGTACACATCGGCCCAAAGGCGTACTTCGGTGTCTTTGCCTTTTATGTAAACCGCTCCGTCGTCGAGCTTCAATATTTGCCGGAAACTGTCGCCTGTACCCGTGAACGGGTTTGACGCAAGCCGGAGGCGGAAGCGCCCAACCTTAAGCAGTGTGTTGTTCTCGTCGAACATGCCGCTGCGTGAGACATAGAACATGACGTCGCCGTCCTCAACCCAAACGTTCATGCCTACGTCGTGGCCGCCGCATGGCATCGAGCCTGCCGAATTTTGGCTTGGTGTAGTCCATACGTAGTCACGGGGAACGTAGTCGCTTGCCGACAGTGGCAACATGACTGCCGCCAACGCCAAGACGCACAAATGTTTGAGAATACTGGCGGTTTGAATCATTTGTATCAAAGTCGTGAAGTTAAGGTGAAAGCTCTTCATCTTGATTTGTTGTAGGAAAATAGTTTTATTAAGGTAATAATGTAACTGTCTTGCAGCTACAAAGTTATTAAATAATATCCATTCCGCATCGCTTTTATGCGGAAAATAAAGCATAAAGTCCAAAAAGTAAGGATATTATGTCGCCTGTGAGGCATGTCCTGGTCAAAGTGCAAACGGTATTGACGCTTGTCGTTTGTGCCGAGTCTGACCTCGGTCAGGTCAGACTTGATACTTGTGTGCGGTCTTATTTGCGCTTGTCTACGCCGCTACGTCCTGTGCGTTTGTAGCTGCGGTAATCGTCGACGGGTATTTCTATTTCTGACTCTTCCAACGCCCCCTCGTGCGGCAGGCGGAACTTCATGTAGCGTATGTTCAGGCCGCGCTCTATCCATTGGCTCTCATAGTAAGTCTGTATTGAGAGGATGCGGCGCGTATCGTCGTCGATTTCTGCTGTGTGGTAAAGGTCTTCGGTGCGGAACAGCAACGGCAGGTGGTTGTGTTCGACCATGTAAGTGGTGTATGTAAAGAGGAAATTGCTGTCTGTCTTGACGTGTACAATGCCACCATCAACGAGGAAGCGGCGGTAACGCTCCATGAAGTATGTACTGGTAAGGCGCTTGCGCACGTTCTTCATTTGCGGGTCGCTAAAGGTGAGCCATATTTCCTGTACTTCGCCGGCGGAGAAGAAGCGGTCGATAATCTCGATGTTGGTGCGTAGGAAGGCAACGTTCTTCAGTCCTTCGGCCAACGCCTCGGTGGCTCCTGTCCACATGCGTGCGCCTTTGATGTCGACACCGATGAAGTTTATGTCAGGAAATAGACGCGCAAGTCCGACAGCGTATTCACCCTTGCCGCACCCTAGTTCGAGTACTATGGGATTGTCGTTGTGGAAGTACATGTCGCGCCAGTGCCCTTTCATCTCAAACGGAACTTGTTCAACAACCGAGAATGGATATTGAAACACGTTCTCGTAGCGCTCCATGTCAGCGAACTTGGCTAATTTACCTTTAGACATACTTTATTTGTTATTGGTGTATATTTATAATTAAAGAGTTAAGAATTAAGGGGACGTGCTTCGTCATGCAGGCTAGGCCGGTCTGTCCTAATTCTTAACTCTCCTTGTTTGTAGGTTTATTCAATCACAACTTTAGTCCAACCGTGTACGTCGGGCTCGATGCCGTACTGTATGTTGCGCAGCTTGTTGTAGAGTTTCGTGCATATCGGACCGGGTTTGCCGTCCTTGCTTATCACGAAGCTCTTTTTCTCCTCGAGGTCGTCAATCTTTGATATTGGACTGATGACGGCGGCTGTTCCGCAGGCTCCTGCCTCTTCGAATGTGGCAAGCTCCTCTTCAGGTATCTGTCGGCGCTCAACCTTCATGCCCATGTCCTCGGCAAGCTGCATAAGGCTCTTGTTGGTTATACTGGGCAGGATGCTTGTAGACTTCGGAGTGACGTAAGTGTTGTCCTTGATGCCGAAGAAGTTTGCTGCTCCGCACTCGTCCATGTATTTCTTTTCCTTTGCATCGAGGTAGAATTCGCACGCGTATCCGAGGTCGTGTGCCATCTTGTTGGCGCGCAGTGATGCAGCGTAGTTACCGCCTACCTTATATATACCTGTACCAAGCGGTGCCGAACGGTCGTACTCACGTATGATGACATAAGGATTGGTTGCGAAGCCACCCTTGAAGTACGGGCCTACCGGGGTTACGAATATCATGAACAGATATTCAGTTGCCGGGTGTACTCCCACCTGTGCTGACATACCTACAAGCAGCGGGCGGATATACAGTGTGGCTCCGCTTTCGTATGTCGGGATGTAGTCTTGGTTGAGGCGTACGACCTTTGTGACCATTTCTTCGAAAAGTTCAGTCGGAACTTCGGGCATCAGTATGCCACGGCAGGTGCTTTGCAGGCGTGCGGCATTCTCGTCCATGCGGAATACCCTTACCTTTCCGTCAGGACAGCGGTAAGCCTTCAGTCCTTCGAAAGCCTCTTGGCCATAGTGCAAGCATGTTGCAGCCATGTGCATCTTGATGTACTCGTCAGAGCATATTTCAATCTCTCCCCACTTGCCGTCGCGGTAATAGCAACGTACATTGTAATCGGTCGGCCTGTAGCCGAATGACAAATTTGCCCAATCCAGATTTTTCATAATATCATTTTAAAAGTTGAACATGTGTTTACGTTTATCCTATATTTGAAGATAACGCCGGGCAGATGCAGGCTGCCGGGTTGTCCGGGGCGGTCATGCTGCCATGTTGTTTATCTGTGCAAAGATACTAACAATCTTAGTAACAAACAATTTTTTTCAAATTTATTTGCAATGTGCGGTCCGGGGTTATTCTTTATTATCGTCTTCGAGTATTTTCTTTATCTCCTCGTTCGTTTTTGTCAGTTTGTCCTTGCACAGCTTTATCAGCTTTTGCGCCGTCTTCAGCTGTTCGCCCAGACTGTCTATGTCGAGCTCGTCGTTCTCCATTTTGTCGACGATTGTCTCGAGTTGCTTCAGGGCTTCTTCGTATTTTATTTCTTTAGGCATGATTCTTAAAAGTGTCAGTGGTTGTTTATAATATGCTTTCCGGCATCGGCGTTATTTCTTGATAACCTTAGACAATGTCCTGCCTTTGCCAAGTCTTGTTTCTATAACATCGCCTTCCTTAAGTTCGGCTGACGAGCGCACGGCGCGGCCGTTGCACAGCGTTATCGAGTATCCACGTTTCAGCAGGCGTGAAGGGTCAGAGGCTTTTGCACGTTGAGCCAGCAGCTCAATCTTGTGCCCCTCTGCCATGAGCTTCCGGCTTACGGCGGGAACTATGGCTGCCGTCATGCGATCTATGCGTACGTTTTCATTTGCCAGCGTGCGTTTGACTGACGTCCTTATCCTTGCGTATAGCGAATCTAGGCGTGCGCGGTGGCGTGTGTCTGCGAGCGAGAACAGTACCGGTATGCGTTCGGCCGCACGGTTGAGGCGCATGCGTTCATGGTCCATGCGGTGGCTTACCGCCTGTGTTATCGCCGCCCGGGCTGCTTCTATCCTGTCTTGCGTGCGTTTCAGGTTGTCCGTCAGCCATGCGGCTGCTGCCGTGGGCGTCTTCAGCCGGGTGTGCGCCACCATGTCTACAACAGACTCGTCGCGTTCGTGCCCTATGCCGGTTATTACGGGCAGAGGGAAGTTTGCCACGTTCTCGGCCAGCATCAGCGAGTCGAACGCCGACAGGTCGCTGACGGCTCCTCCGCCGCGTATTATCACAACGCAGTCAAAGTTGTCGGCATCGGCGTTGACGGCGTTTAGTGCCGATATGATGCTTTGCTCGGTGCGTTCGCCCTGCATTATGGCTTGGAAAAGCGTTACGTCGAAGCTAAAGCCGAAGGCGTTAGTGTCGAGCTGGTTGCAGAAGTCGCCGTATCCGGCTGCCGTCTCGCTCGATATTACCGCTATGCGGTTGGCGAAGGGCGACAGTGGCAACTCCTTGTTGAGGTCGAACACGCCTTCCTCCTTGAGCTGTCTTATCACTTCCTGGCGTTTGCGCGCCATGTCGCCTAGTGTGAATGTTGGGTCAATGTCTGTCACGATCCACGAGAATCCGTAGTTCTCGTGGAACTGGGCCTGCACTTGCAGCAACACTTTCATGCCTGCGTGCAGTCTTTCGCCCGTCACCCGTTCGAAGTGCGGACGCACGAGTGTCCACGTGCTGCGCCAACACTTGGCCGACGCCCTTGCCACGAGGCCTGTGCCTGCCTCGTCTTTTTGCACAAGCTCCATGTAGCAGTGGCCTCCGCTTTCGCGTGCGTCGGCCAGCTCTGCTTCAACCCAGTAGCTGTCGGGCAGGGTCAGTTCTATGGCGTCACGCACGAGCGAGTTCAGCTCGAACAGCGACAGGTGGCAACCAGTGCCTTGCCCGTTCCCGCCGTCAAACAGCGACTGTCTTTGCCGCAATGCGGCCTTAAGCCTGTAAGGGTTACGCGTACTCATGTCGTTGAACTGCCTTCGTCTGTTTTAATGTTACCGTCCTGTGCCGTATGCCTTTCCGCTTTTCCGGTTTTATATGCTTTCCAGAAGTCGGGTATTCCGTATCCGTAGATGTTGTCCGGCGTGTCCGTGTTGTCCGAGCATTTGCGAACGAGGCTTATAATCTCCCTTGCCGTCTTGCCAGGCATGGCTTGCCACAAGCATGCCACCATGCCTGCCACTACCGGCGTTGAGAACGATGTGCCCACGTCTTTTATTATTGTTCCGCGTCCGGTTATCACGGCCGTCGGGCTGCCCAGTGCCATTACGTCGGGTTTAATGCGCCCGTCGGCAGTATTGCCTATGCTGCTGAACGAGGCGTTGCGCCCGTCGGGCGTCACCGCGCCTACCGTAATAATGTCGGTCGCGTCGGCCGGCACGTTTATCTTCTTCCACGCAGCCATGCCGTCGTTGCCTGCACTGTTTACGAGTATTATGCCCTTGTCGGCTAGCATCGAAGCCGTGCGCGAAATCATGGCCGTGCGCCCGTCGAGCTGTTGGTAATTGTAGTTGTCGGCCGAATTGTCGAAGGCATGGAAGCCCAGCGAACTGCTGATGATGTCTACCCCGGCGCTGTCGGCAAACTCGGCTGCCGCCGCCCAGTAGTCCTCTTCGGCCAGGCTTTCCGTCTGGTCGTCCTCGCAGCGCAGCAGCCAGTATGAGGCCTCGGGCGCAGTGCCTATGAAGGTGCCGGGCACGTTGGCTGCCATTACCGACAGAACCTTGGTGCCGTGGTCCATCTCCTTGAACACACTGGCTGCCTGTGGCACGACAAAATCCCTTACGCCTAATACGTTGACCTCTTTTAAGCATGGTATCTCGTCGGCGTTCATGAAGCCGCCGTCAAGCACGGCTATCACCATGCCACGTCCGCGGAAACCGTGTCTGTGAAGATTGTCCCCGCCTATCATTTTTATCTGGTCGAGGGCTACGCCGTACCTGTTTTGCCCTATCGTGTCCCAGCGGTTGAACTCCGTATGGAATCTTGCCCTTCGATGTGCAGGGTCGATTGAGTCGGGCGATGTCCACACTTTCCTTATTTCCTTTACACACTTCAGCAGGGCGACGCTTTTAAGCAGGCCGGGCTCGTGTCCGCGTATCAGCACGGAATTGTTCCACTTGCTGTGGCTTACCACCTCGACGCCCGTCGAGCGTATGTCGTTTACGTAAGCGGGATTGACCGGCAGGTCGGTAGAGTCGAGGCCCAGGTGCTGGCGTTTGCGCCTTACTATGGCTTTGGCCGACAGGAAGTCGCGCGGACGGCTGAGGCTGTAAGGCGTCCCTTGCTTGTCCTTCAGCACCACGCGGTACATGTAGGTCTTGCCGCCAGGGTATTTCACCTTGCGGGTTGTCTCGCCGAAACACGATGTTGCTGTAAAAAACAAGATAAACAGAAGTATGGATATCGACCGCTTCATTTTACGACTTTATTTTAAGGTGCAAAGTTAGTGAAAGGAGGGAGAAGAAACAAACGAAAGACAAAGTTTTTCAGTTTTGTTGTCGCCAGGATGCCTTGTCTTGTCAAAAAAAATACTATGAAAACAGAATCTTGAAAAGGTGATTCCCGCCAAAATCTGTTCCTCGTTTTTAAAAGGTAACCTTTTACGTTCCAAGAGGTTACCTTTTAGAGCGTAAAACATGACCTTTTGCATGGCGTTAGGTTATCTTTTGAAAAAAGTGCGTTCAACCGTGTCCTAAACGCATGCCTCTGCGTATATAAAGATAGAACAATGAAAGATTAAAGCCATGAAACATTTAGCATTTATATTAGGAATTTTGGCAGGACTGTTAATGCCGGTCACAGCCTCTGCCCAGTCGAAGACATTGAAGGTGTCAGGGACAGTGAAGGACGCACAGGATAAAGGTCTTGTGGGTGTAAATATTATTGTGAAGTCATCCGAAGGCACGTTTGGCGGCGTGTCGGGGCGCAACGGTGAATACGAAGTAAGTTTTATTGCAGCGGACACCGTGGCTGTGAGCTACAGTTATGTAGGATTTCAGACGTACACGTTCAGCGTAATTGCCAATGGAAATATAAAGCGAGACGTCATACTTACAGACAAAAGCCTAACGCTCGGCGAAGTTGAGGTTACGGCTTCAAGCATTAACATGAAAGGCGACCACGTAACCTACATGCCCACGAAGAAGCAGGTGAACGGCGCCAATAATGGAGTGCTGCTGCTGTTCAACATGATGATACCGCAGCTTAAGGTAAGTCCGATGGAAAACAGCGTTGCCACATCAGACCAAACCAGCCTGGGCATATTCATTGACGAGCGGCAGGCTGACGCAAATGAACTGGCGCGTCTTAGGCCGAAGGACATAGCCCGCGTTGAATACTACGATATGCCCACCGGCGTGTTCGCCCGTTCTGGCATAGACCGCGCATTGAACATAGTTACAAAAAAATACACGAGCGGCGGCTATGTTGACGTGCGCACCAATACAAAAGTAATATATCCGCAAGGCAATTATTCGGTTCAGGCAAGTTTAGACAAGGGCAATGTCAACATGCTGGTCATGGCGGGTTCAAACGTAGCCAAGAATGACAATACAGGCTCAACGACAAAGAATGATTACATGTTTGACACTCCGTTTACCAAATACATGTATTATGATTTCAATGAGACAAAGAATCTTTCCGATTATGGCCTGTTGCGCGCGACTGTGCGCGGAAAGCGGTCTTACTTCCTTGCACAGGCCATGCTGGCGTGGAACGAAACCCCGGACAATACAGCCATAAGGAGCGTAAGCTATTCGGATAATTTTTATCCGGCGGCGAAGTCGTTTACAAGCAGCTATTCCAACGGACTTACCCCGTCGTTACTCTTGAGTCATCAGATACGTTTCAACAAGAAGGACATGCTTAACTGGAATCTGTCTTACAGCTACAGCCGTAACAAGAACCGCAGCCGTTACGAAGAAGGCGACTTCGCGCCCATAATAAATAACGCCAAAGACAGATACCACAGTTTAGTGGCAGCCTTGAATTATCTGCATGCATTCGGCAATGGCGGACAGCTTAATTTCGAGCTTGCAAACTTCTTGAACAACAGCAATTCAGTTTATAGTGGCACGTCGCCGAGCCAACAGGAGATGCTGACCAACGAATTCTTGCTCATATCAAGTTACACCCACAGGTTCGGCAAGAAATTTTCGTTGATGTTGAGGTTCGGCATAGACGTCAACACGTATAAGGTTAACGGCATGGAAACCGTAACCAAACTTTACACCCGTCCCGGACTGAACGCCAACTACAAGATTGACGGCACGAGCAGCCTTACACTTACGGCTTACGCGGGTTCGTTCACGCCAAGTCTGTCGCTGATGAACGAAGCCGAGCAACGTGTGTCCGAGTATGAAATTAAACGTGGAAATCCGAACCTGCTGGCAGGTAAGCCTATAACAAGTGTACTGTCGTATTCAAAATATTGGAATAAGTTCTCGCTGGCGGCATACGCAATGTACAACGGCACAATAGACAACTACGTCAATTTGTTTACGATAGAAGGCAGCAACATGGTAAACACTCACATTAACGGCGGTAATTTTCATTCTTATGTGGTGGGCGTGAACGGGGTGTTGCGACTGCTGTCAAACTCGCTGCAACTTAGGCTTTCTCCTACATTCAGTCATAAAGCCTTGACAGGAACATATAGAAACAAGCATAACAGGTTTTTTATTTATTCGGAAGTTTATTACAGCACCGGAGCTTTCAGCTTCTCAGGGTATTATACTTCTCCGCAGACCATTCTGGTCAGTTCGCCAGTGTATTCCAAGTCAAAGTGCGATTACGGCATGACAGCTTCGTGGAGTCACCGCGGTTTGTTTGTCCAAGTAGGATGCAGCAACATCTTCAACGGCAAGAGAGATTACAGCAAGAACTATTTCAACTATGGTGCGTACAACACCTTCGTAAAGGCGTTTTCGCGTTCCCTCGGTGCCCAAGTGTACTTAAATCTGTCATATAATTTCGACTTCGGACGCAAAGTGAAACGACAGGATGTTAAAGTTAACACAAGCAGCAACTCGGGAATACTGAAGTAAGCCATGCCTGTTAATACCCGTTGGTATGGTTGTGCAGCTTTTACCAAAAGCGGCATGTACATGTAAATAATGCCTGACTGCGTATTATGGCTGCTACGGCTACGCCGCCCAAGGTTTCACGTAATTATCAAGACCTAAGGTCCATACACAACAAGGCTTCATTCCGTGCGGGAATGAAGCCTTGTTGCCTTTTCTCCTGCGCTACTCTATATCGATGCGCCCTTCCGAATACTTGAACCGCGCCACGCCGAGGTCGTTAAGCGCTTGGAGTACGTCGTCGAGAGGCAGCCTCCGCGGAAAGTTGAAGTGTACGCGGAGCTTCAGCAGACGCGGCGAATGGAAGGCTATGCCCACGTTGTACCACGAGCCTATGTCGTTCATCACCTCGTCGAGCCGCGAGTCGTCGAAGCGGAATTCTCCCTGCGTCCATCCTCCGGCGGCTGCCATGTCGGCTTTGCTTACCTTGATGCCGCCTTCCCTGTCCACTACGGCACGCTGCCCAGGGCGCAGCGTCATGCCGCCATCAGCCTTGCCGCCGCCCACGCTTACGCTGCCTTCAACCAGGACAACCGAGCCTGCGCCGCCGCGGTAGGAGCGTACGTAGAACACCGTGCCGAGCACCCTCGTGCTCATGTTATCGCTCTTTACGATAAATGGCTTGCGTGCGTCGTGCGCCACGCTGAAGCGCGCCTCGCCGTACAGCGTTACTTCCCTGACGCCGTTGTGCCCGAAATCAGAATCGTACTCGAGCCTCGAGCCTGAGCCGAGCACCACCTGCGTGCCGTCGGGTAGGGCTACGGGTGTAGTCGTGGCCGCCGGCGTATGCACAGCCACATGGCCGCCGTTCGTGGTGCGTATGGTCTGCGCCGGAAGCTGGGCCGTGGCAAAGGTCTCTATTATGCCGTCCCTGCTGCCCGGCTTGCTCCACGGCCAAAGCCACAACACTACAGCCACTGCCGCAGCCGCCGACAGCACCATGGCCGCACGCCGCAGCGCCATGCCACGCCTGCGGACGGCACCGTGGCGCGCTTCAAACCGCCGCCATGCAGCCTGCGTCTCCTCGTCGCCGGGCTTGTCGCCGAGCGCCTCGCCGAGCATCATCAGCAGACGCTCGTCGTCCGCGTTGCCAATAGCCCCGTTGTCGTCCACCATGCCGGCATGCCTTGTCTTGTCGTCAGTCATAGTCTTCCTCCTTTCCCACGGTTTCGCGCAGCAGCCTGAGCGCCTTTGCTATGTGTTTCTTCACTGTAGAGTGGCTTATCCCCAGGCGTTCTGCCGCCTGCATGCGCGTGTTATGTTCGTAGTAACACAGCCGTATGATGCTGCGTGCAGGCTCGTCCAGTCCGTCGGCCACGGCCTCTATGCGTTCCAGCATCCGTTCATGGTCGCGGTACCCGTTGTCGGCGTCGGCCTGTGTAGCCCTGGCCAGCTCCCCGGCTGCACGGCTCTCGGTCTTCATTCGCCTTAGCCTGCTCAGACAGCCGTTGCGCACACACATGTATAGCCACGCCCCGCGGTCGGCAGGGCGTAGCGTGTCGAAGCGCGCCCATGCCTTCTCCATGACGTCGGCCACCACGTCGCGCCCCTCGTCGGCATCGCCCGTAAGCTGTACGGCAAACCTTACCAGCTTTGGATAATACTCGCAGAACATACGCCTGAAGTCGTCTTTATTATTATTGTTCTTGCTCTTAAACAACATTTTCCACCATTTACCAGCCCCAGGGGTGCCACATCTTGGCGCGCCACGGAGGCATTAACAGTGCAAAGGTAACACAATTTCCGCCAAACCGGTTATTTCAGTCGCTCTTTCTCGCTCCGTCCGGCTCCCTTGCCCTTGTATTTTGTCTTGGTGGCATTGAACGTGTAGTTTACGCTTACGCCGATGCGTTGTGAGTCTGACCATGTACGGACATCGTAGTAAGTCCTGTCACCGTAGCAAGTGAAGCGGTAACGCCCGGTATTGAATACGTCGTTAACCGTCAGTGACACGCGCAGCGACTTGTCCTTGAAGAATGTCTTTACCACACTCAGCCTGACACTTCCGCTCTGCTGGCCTATGGCGTAGCTCTGTTTGGCACGCAGGCTTAAGTTGCCGTTGATATAGACGAACCAGTCGTTCTTGAAGGAGAAAATGTTCTGTAATGTAAAACTGAACTTCGGTCGGTTCCATGAGTATGGGATGCCTAAAGAGCTGGCGTCAGTTTTCTGCCAGTCGACTCCTGTTGTCAGTTGGGGCTGCCACACGCCGAATTTTGGAGTCAGCACGACCGCTGCTCCGTATTGTATTGAGTATGGCAGGCTTGCCTTTGTCTCAAGTATCACGCCCGGATGCCCGGTCTCGTCATACGGTTTGAAGAATGATGTGTACATGTTGAGTGTGTAGTCGTACCATAAAGAGAAGTTTATCCATTTCCATCCGCCGTCGAATGAGATGTAGTTATGCTTCTGAGGTACAAGCAGCGGATTGCCGCTATAGTATTCATACTTGCTGTTATAGCTTGTCGCGCTCGACAGCATGCTATAGCCCGGACTTAATTTCATAAGCCGGTAAGCCAGCGAGAAGTTCCAGTCGCCGTGGCTGTAGTCGACCGATGCCGATGGTAAGATGTCGTTGTAAGTCGGGCTTTGCTCCGCTTTCAGCACACCGGCTTCATAATATATGGTGCGCTGGTACTCGTAACGCACTCCGATTCTTGTTTGGAAACGACCGAAATCGTGCGTATAGTCTGCGAATGCCGAATAGTAGTGCTGGCTCAAATGGTCATCGGCATTTGCCGAAAAGCCGCTCTGCGTGAAGCGGTCTTTACGGTCAGTGAATGTCTCTTCAGTACCGAAAGCCAGCTCACCGCCAAACAGCGGTGCTGTAACAACCAGCTTTGCGGCATAAAGGGAGTTGTGTACTTCGTTGTAAGATGTGGCGTCAGTTTCGCTGTTGTTCAGTGCTTTAAATTGGTTGTTTGAACGTCCGCCGTAATAGTCGGCATTGAAGTCTATGCCCCATTTGCCGAAAGTGCCCGTGTAATAGGCGTTGACAGAATGGTTCCATCCGTAGTCATAGACTTTGTCCGACTCGGTTTCGATATTGTCATACATTTCTCCGTCGCGCCATACATCGGTGTTACCGTTTGACGACAGGTTGCCGTCACCGAGTGTTTTGTCAAAGGCATAGCGCATACCGAACGACTGACGGCTGTCAATCTCGTAGTTGAAACCGGCTTCGCCGTTCATGATGTTGTCTTTGGTGGTACGTTTCTCCTTTGACATTATTTTCCATGAAGGCGACGTTGTCATAATACTGAGAAGTTCTCTTTTGAAGAGATTGTTGCTTTCAGACAACGCTCCTCTCATGAAAATGTCAAGGCCTCCGGTGCGGTAGTTCAACGAGAAATTTTCCGAACCTGTGCCCCTTTGTCCCTGCGACCAGTTAACATTTGCCATACCGCTGAATCCTTGTCCTCTCAGACGGATAGTCTTGAGGCGTATCACTGCGCCGACTTCAGAAGAATAGCGTGCCCCGGGATTCATTATTATCTCTGCTTTGAGTATCTCGCTGGCCTGAAGCGTGTTAAGTTCGCTTTGGTTGTATACCTTACGTCCGTTTATGTAAATCTCCGCTTCGCCACGGCCTATTACGCTGATTTTGCCGTTTCCGCCGGTAACAAACGGCAGATAGCCCAGCAAGTCGGCTGCCGAGCCTGTCATTGAGAGCGTTGAGCCGGCCACGTTTGCCGTTATTGTGCTGCCTTTACGCTCAATCATAGGGCGCGACGGATTAACCTCTACGCCTTTAAGCATAATGGCGTCGGGCTCCATGGCTATGTTGTTTTCACGGCGACAGTCCACCACGGCCGTCTTGTAGCCCACGTAAGACACCTTGAGCAGGCAGCCGCCCTGCGGCATCGAGGGTAGCGCAAACGTGCCGTCGGCAGCTGTAACGCATCCCGCAATGTACGACTTGTCGCCCTCGGCCAACATAACCACGTTGGCGTAAGCCAGCGGCGAGCCTTTCTGGTCGGTCACACGGCCGTGCACCTTGACGCTTCGCTGGCGCGCCTCGCTGTACTGCACCACGAAGTAAGCGTCGCGCTCGACGAACGCGAACGGCTTGTCACTTAGTATAATGGCGAGCGCTTCCGCTTGCGTCTTGTTCCTTACGTGGGCCGTAACCTTGTAGCGTTCAGTCTCCTTGTATGTAAACAGTATGCTCTTTCCGCCGGCTTTCTCGAGCCGTTTCAGCGCCGATGGCAACGGCTCGTCAATGAACCGCAGTGTAAGCAGCCTGCCACCGCCGCCTCCGGCCGCACTTACGGCCAGGCACACAGCCATGAGCCACAACAGCACGACGGACCTTATGTATTCGGTAAACCTGCACATTGCTAATCCATGTTTCTTTTTCCTTATTACACACATAACACGGAAAAGGGTACGATATTGTATCGTTTTTATCGGAATTTAACATTTTGACGAGCTTTATTGCTGGTTCGGAAGCCTGTATGCTTCATTTCTTTGCAGCGTTAAATATTTGGACAAACAACGGTGTGCTTGTAAAGAAAAACGAAAACCATTATCCGTTTGAGGCTCCAGGAATGGCCGTGCCGGTCACGGTTCCTTACTTTTGACTGAAAAACGGAAGAATTTGGCTGCCTTTGGTAAGGTGTTGATAAACAATGTATTAAGGTGTTTGAAGTGAAATTTTGCGGCTGTTAAGAAGGTAAAAGATGGTGTTTTGCGCTGTAAAAGGATAGCTTTTGGCATGCAAAAGGCATGGTTTTAGCCGTTAAAACAGTTGATTCAGGCACTGAAACCAAGCGGTTTTGTATTAGTTTCAGTCTTCGAATGTAAACGAGTGTTAACTAAACGGCATTGTGAACTGTCTATGTTTAACATTCGTTATGTACTGTTTTTCTATTTCGGAAAAATCAGTTGTCAAGATATTTTACTGCATCCCGGATTCGTGGCGGAGCTTTATGTCGTGTGAAAGTGAATTGCATACCTTCACGGTGCGGTAACAAGGCACGGGATGTTGACACTGGCCAGGTGGGTTTTGTATCCGGAGTGGTTGGCGAAACAGCAGAAGCGTGCAACACATTCAAGTGTTGCACGCTTCTGCTGTTTATCCTTTTGTATTCTTTCTTATAACTTGCCAACCTTCCGTCCGTTACAGTTGACCGAACACCCGGTAGACGTTGGCTGTTGTGGTATCGGCCACTTCCTGCTCGGTTACGCCGTAGCATTCGGCAAGGCGCTTCAGCACGTACAGGGTGTATGCGCTCTCGTTGCGCTTGCCGCGCATGGGCACGGGGGCCATGTATGGCGAGTCGGTCTCGAGTACGATGCGGCCGAGGGGCACGGCGGCCGGCAGCGTCTCAGGCAGATGCGACTTCTTAAACGTAAGCACGCCGCCTATGCCGAGTACGAAGTTGTCGAACTGGAGCAGCTGGGCTGCCTCTTTTTCGTTGCCGGTGAAGCAGTGGAAGACGCCTCCGGGCAGGCTGTCCTTGTAGCGGAGCAGCAGGTTGACCAGCTCGTTCTGCGCCTTGCGGCAGTGTATCATCAGCGGCAGGCGGTATTCTACCGACCACTGCACCTGGCGTTCGAAGGCTTCGAGCTGCTCGTGCTCAAACTCGCGGCTCCAGTAATAGTCAAGTCCTACTTCGCCTATGGCAATGAATGGGTGACCGGGCTGTTCGAGGCGGCGGTGCATCTGTTCGAGTACGGTGCTCCAGTCGGCCTTTACCTCTTCGGGATGAAGGCCTATCATGGGGTAGGCGTAGCCGGGGTAGCGGCTGCATGTGGCAAGCACGGTGTCGACCGATGGCAGGTCGATGGCGGGTATGAACACCCGGCCTACGCCGGCGTCCTTGGCTCGTGCGATGACATCGTCGCGGTCGTCGTCAAACTCGTGTCCGTCGAGGTGTGCATGTGTGTCGATGAAATACATTGTGTTGTATTGTTATTCTGCGGCCTTTGCGGCCTGTTGTTCCATTTTTTTCTTCTCGTTCTTACGGTAGTAGTATACCACGCCGAGGCGGCGGCAGTGGTCGAGGCGCTCCTCCACGGGCTCGTCCTTGAAGCGGGCCTCTATCTGGTTCCACAGGTCGAGCAGCACGGTGTCGACCTCGGGGCGTATCTGCTTCAGGGCGTCGAGCGCCGCGGCTGTGCGCTCCTGCAGTCGCTTCTGCTGTGTGTAGCATTCCTCGAAGATGTCGAGGTGTGTGCTTACCATGCCTATCGTGGGGTTGTATATGGGGCGTCCGCCGGCATTGACGCGTGCCTTCTCGCCCTCGGCGGCTTGCCGTCCCAGCCTTATCAGGCCTGCGGCTCCCTTGAATGGGGGCAGGGCTGTGGCGTCCTGGTCGAGCCCGTAGAGGGTTAGGGCCTGCCGTTTTATTTCGCCGCGCTCTACGCCCATCATCAGCACTTGCAGGAAGTGGCTTACGTACATCGCTGCGTTGCGCTGCAGGCGGTCGGCCTTGCCTGCGCTCCTCAGCTGCGCCGAATACGACACGCGGTATTGCTCGGCCGCTGTAAGCAGGCGGTCGTAGGCAGGCTGGGCGCGGTTTATCGTGTCCCAGCTGATAAACCTGTTGCGTGCGGTGTATATTTCGTTGCTGTCAAGCACCGTCTTGAGCGCCCTCAGGCGTGCGGCGTCGGTCTTGGGGAGTCTTCTGTATGGCATCTGTTAATAGTGGATGGGTGTTGAGGCGTCAGCACAGTTGCTGCCGCCGGTTGGGCGGCATGCGGCATGTCAGCTCTTGCGCTTCATCATTTTGTCTGTATATCCGGCAAGCACGGCCTTGCGTTCGTCTGGCACGTTGACGGCGGCTAGGTACTTGCGGCTCTGGTCGAAGTAGTAGTTTATCTTCTGCTCGGCCAGCTCCTTGATGCCCACCTTGTCGTAAATGGCGGTTACGGCGGCTATCTTCTCAGCCGGGTCGAACTCTTCAGCCGTGACCCATCTGGTCAGTTCGCCGCGCATGTCGTCGTCGGCGCGGTTGTAGGCGTTGATGAGCATGTATGTCTTCTTGTTGCAGAGGATGTCGCCTCCGATGGCCTTGCCGAAGACGGCCGGGTCGCCGTAGACGTCGAGGTAGTCGTCCTGCAGCTGGAAGGCCAGTCCCATCAGCTCGCCGAACTTGTACAGGTTGTCGGCGTCGGCGGCAGGGGCGCCTGCCTGTATGGCACCGAGCTTGAGCGAGCATGCCAGCAGGACGCTCGTCTTAAGGCGTATCATCTCGATGTATTCGTCCTCGGTTACGTCGGTGCGCGACTCGAAGTCCATGTCGTACTGCTGGCCTTCGCCTATCTCGAGCGATGTCTCGGTGAACAGGTCGAGTACAGGCTTGAGCTTGTCGGGCGCGCACTGCATCATGCGCTGGAATGCCAGCACCAGCATGCTGTCGCCCGAGAGAATGGCCGTGTTGGCGTCCCACTTGACGTGTACCGTGGGCATGCCGCGCCTCATGGCGGCGTTGTCCATCAGGTCATCGTGCAGCAGGGTATAGTTGTGGTATGTCTCAATGGCGCATGCCGTGGGCAGTATGCTCTCGGGGTCGTCCTTGAACATGTTGTAGGCCATGAGCATCAGCGACGGCCTGATGCGCTTGCCGCCCATCGACAAGGCGTACTTCACGGGCTCGTAGAGGCTTTGCGGCTCGCGAGTGTAAGGCAGATTGTCAAGGTACGAATTTATCTTCTCGAGGATTTCATTTGCTGTCAACATAGTTTCAGGGTTTTGTAGATGTTGGTTATATTATAGTTTGAATACAATCGGTATGCAGAAGTACGTGCGGCAGGGCTGCCCTTTGTCCTTGCCCGGCGTCCATTTTGGCATCTGCCGCAATACGCGCAGCGCTTCGCCGTCGAACTCGGCGCCTGCCGACCTTACTATCTTGTGGCCGGTCGTGGTGCCGTCCTTGTTGATGATGAACGACACGAGCACCGTGCCCTCCTTCTTTGCGCGCTGCGCCGTGATGGGATATTTAAGCCGCTTGGTCAGCCACTGCACGAACTTTGACATGCCACCGGGAAACTCGGGCAGCTGCTCGACTACGTGGAAGTCAAGCGGGTTGTCGTCTTCCGTGCTTGGGGCGACGAGCGATATGGGGGCGTTGGATATGTCGGTTACGCCGCCGTCGGTTACGCCGCCAACGCCAACGCCGAGCAGGCTGTTAAGGTCGTTTATGTCGAGCAGCGGCTTGCTTACGGTTTCGTCATTGGCCTTACGGTCTACGATGTTCAGTTTGCTGCCCTGCTGCTTCTGCGGCGATTGAGGCGCTGCGGCCACCATGTCGTCGCGGTGTATTACGGGTGTCATTTCGATGTCTTGCGAAATGTCTTCGAGTATGTCGTCGCCGGTCTCAGGCAGTCCGCTGTGCGTAGTGAACTCGAGCGCGCCGAGAAAAAGCGAAAGCACGACGACAAGCCCGATTAAGAAACCAGACGCACGATGATTGTCCAAATCGGCCTTGTATGACTTTTTGATTTCCACTTATCGCTTGAGTATTAATACCTTCGGGCTTGCAATATACTAATTCGCCGTTTTCTGCGTTATTATCAAAAAACGGCTGCAAGACGTCTTTTTAATAATGCAAAAGTAACTCAGATATTTGAAAAAGATGTATCTTTGCGGTAAAAATAACAGATTTATAATGAAAAAAACTATTTTCCCGCTTCTGCTGACGCTTTTTGCAGTAGCCGGTTACGCACAGGAAAGCCAGACGGCGTACAACTTTCTGCGGGTGCCGGTAAGTGCGCACGCGGCGGCCCTGGGCGGAGACAACATAACTATAATTGAAGACGACCCCTCGCTGGCGTTCTGCAACCCGGCGCTCCTGGCATCGGTCAGCGACAAGACCATAAACCTTAATTTCATGACCTACATGGCAGGGGCTACGACGGCGAGCGCGTCGTTCAACAAGATAATAAAGACGAAAGCCTCCGTGGCCGTCATGGCGCAGTACATGGACTACGGGACCATGAAGGAGATGGACCAGAACAACGTGCAGACGGGCGAGTTCTCTGCCAAGGACATAGCCCTGAGCGGCGTGTTCAGCTATATCCTCGCCGACAGGATTGTCGGAGGCATAACGGCAAAGGTGATTAATTCGTACATAGGCAGTTACAGTTCGTGGGCGGTCGGAGTCGACTTGGGACTCAACTATTACGACCCGGAACATGAATGGTCGGTGTCGCTCGTGGCGAAGAACCTCGGCGGACAGCTCAAGGCTTACGACGACGAGTACGAACGGATGCCGCTCGACGTGCAGGCAGGCGTCAGCAAGAAGTTTGCCGCACTGCCCTTCAGGGTGTCGGCGACGCTTGTCAACCTCAACAACTGGGACACGTCGTTCAAGAACCATCTGGTCTTCGGCGCCGACATAATCCTGTCCAGCCAGATTTATGTCGCACTGGGATACAACTTCAGGCGCGCCGACGAGATGACACTGCTTAAGGGAACCGACGACGAGAGCAACCACATGGCCGGATTCTCTTTGGGCGGCGGCTTGCAGCTCGAGCACTTCAAGTTGCAGCTGGCCTACGGCAAGTACCATGTGTCGTCGAGTTCGTTCCTCGTAAACGTTAGCTACAGCCTGTAAGGATTGCTGGCTGCACGGACGTTTTTTTAATGAAATGGATAATAAACAAGATTGATATAATGAAAAAAATAACCATAGCAATCGACGGCTATTCGTCGTGCGGTAAAAGCACGATGGCCAAAGACCTTGCACGGGAGATAGGATACGTCTATGTAGACACGGGCGCCATGTACCGTTCGGTGACGCTCTTCGCAATGCGCAACAACCTGTTCGACGACGGCGGCGGCATAAAGGCCGGCGAACTGGAAGCACGCATGGGCGAAATTGCAATTTCGTTCAAGTTCAACCCCGCGGCAGGCCGTCCCGATACTTACCTAAACGGCGAGCTTGTTGAAAACGAGATACGCACGCTGGAGGTGTCGTCGCACGTCAGTCCGATAGCAGCCCTGCCTTTCGTAAGGGAAGCGCTTGTGCGCCAGCAGCAGGCAATGGGCAAGGAGAAGGGCATCGTGATGGACGGGCGCGACATAGGCACGGTGGTGTTCCCCGACGCCGAACTGAAGATATTTGTCACCGCCTCGGCCGAGGTCCGTGCCCAAAGACGTTTTGATGAATTGAAAGGTAAAGGCATGGAAGCTGATTATGACCAGATATTGAAAAACGTGAAGGAGCGCGACTACATTGACTCCCACCGCGAAGTCTCTCCGCTGCGGAAGGCTGACGACGCCATAGAACTTGACAACAGCTGCATGACAATTGAAGAGCAGAAGGCATGGCTCTTGGAAAAATACAAGCAGGCTGCATCCGAATGATGACGCCGCGGTAAAGCGTTGTAAACCAGGTGCTTACCGATGATAATATTTTTTTTGGCAAACGCTTTTGCAAAAGGCCGTCTTTTACATTCTAAAAGGCGGCCTTTTGTCGTGTAATATGCCGCCTTTTGCAAGGCCGGAGGTTGCCTTTTGCAAAAGCCCTGCCAACCGGTGCCCCGTCAGCCGCAGGCGTACCCCTGCCAGTCGGTATGCCAGGGACGCAGTCAGCGGTGCGGAGCGTCTGTGCGTCCGGCACTGTGCATTGGTGCCGGTAATGCAAAGTGAAGGTTGCAAAACGCGGCACACACCATTGCCGTGGCATAAGTTTTCATGCAAAAAGGCTATTGTTTTATGCGTTTTTTATAACTTTGCAACAATTAATTTTCTTGATTAACACAGTACAAGAAATTTTCGGACATTATGAAAGTAGGACTTTTTATTCCTTGTTATGTCGACGCCCTTTACCCTGAAGTGGGCGTGGCGGCATACAAACTGCTTAATCATTTGCAGGTAGACGTAACCTATCCGCTGGAGCAGACTTGTTGCGGCCAGCCCATGGCGAACGCCGGGTTCGAGGGCAAGGCCGTGCATCTGGCCGAGCATTACGACGACATGTTCAAGGGTTTCGATTATGTAGTAGCCCCTTCGGCCAGTTGTGCAGCCTTCGTCAGGCTGAATTACCCGAGGCTGCTTGAGGGCAAGCACAAGTGCGTGACGGCGGAGAAGACCATGGACATTTGCGAGTTCCTGCACGACGTGCTGAAGGTCAAGTCGCTGCCGGGCAAGTTCCCGCACAAGGTAAGCCTGCACAATTCGTGCCACGGAGTGCGCGAGCTTGGCCTGTCGTCGCCGAGCGAACGCAACATACCGTCTTATTCTAAGGTAAAAGACTTGCTGTCGCTCGTCGAAGGAGTGACCGTGCTCGAGCCTGAACGCGTTGACGAATGCTGCGGCTTCGGCGGAATGTTCTCCATCGAGGAGCCGGCCGTGTCAACGCAGATGGGCATCGACAAGCTCAACAGGCATATTGCCACCGGCGCCGAATACATAACCGGGCCTGACAGCTCGTGCCTCATGCACCTGCAAGGCGTGGCGAAACGACAGGATAAGGGCATCAAATTCATACATGTAGTACAAATCTTAGCAGCCGGACTATGAGCACACAACATTCAAAAGCAGCGCAAAAGTTCTTGCAGACAAACAAGAACGCGGCGTGGCACGACGAGACATTCTGGTCGCTACGTGTCAAGCGTGACGGCATGGCAAAAGGACTTGACGAGTGGGAGCAGCTGCGCGAGGCGGCAAGTGCCATCAAACGACACACCGTAACCCACCTTGACGAATACTTGGAACAGTTCGCCGCCAACGCTGAGAAGAACGGCGTTAAGGTGCATTGGGCGAAGGATGCCGGGGAGTTTAACTCCATCGTGCTGTCCATATTGAAGAACCACGGCGTCGACAAGCTCGTAAAGAGCAAGTCTATGCTTACCGAGGAGTGCGGTATGAATCCCTATCTCGAGAAGCACGGCATCAACGTCGTCGAGACGGACTTGGGCGAACGCATACTGCAACTTATGGACAAGAAGCCTTGCCACATAGTTGTGCCAGCCGTACATATAACACAAGAAGAGGTAGGACGCCTCTTCGAGGAGAAGCTTGGAAGCGAGAAAGGCAATTACGACCCTACATACCTCACTTACCAGGCACGCCTGAGCCTGCGCAATGAGTTCATGACGGCAGGCGCAGGCATGACCGGAGCCAACTTCGGCGTTGCGGCTACGGGCGATGTTGTAGTCTGCACCAACGAGGGCAATGCCGACATGTCCACTTCAATGCCTAAACTGCACATCGTCGCTATGGGACTTGAAAAGGTCATTCCCGACTACCGTTCACTTGCCGTGTTCCAGCGCCTGTTGTGCCGTGCGGCCACGGGACAGCCTACGACGTCGTTCACCTCGCACTTCCGCAAGGCGCGTCCGGGAGCAGAAATGCACATCGTGCTTGTAGACAACGGCCGGAGCGACATCATTGCCAACCCCGGACATTGGGAGACGTTGAAGTGCATACGTTGCGGCTCGTGCATGAACACGTGCCCGGTTTACCGCCGCAGCGGAGGCTATTCATACACTTACTTCATACCCGGTCCTATCGGAATCAACCTGGGAATGCTGAAGGACGCGTCTGAATATTCGGACAATGTCAGCGCATGCACCTTGTGCTGCTCTTGCGACAATGTATGCCCCGTCAAGGTTAACCTGTCCGAGCAGATATACCGCTGGCGGCAGAATCTTGACTCGCTTGGCAAGGCCGACACGGTGAAGAAGGTCATGTCTGTTGGCATGAAGTACCTGTTCGACCATCCGTCGCTTTACACTACGGCGTTGAAGTTTGCTCCCCTTGCCAACCATGTGCCGCATGCGCTTATGTACAACAAGCTGAACGGCTGGGGCTACGGGCACGAAATGCCCGAATTCCCGCACGAGTCGTTCCATGAAATGTGGAAGAAAGGAGAAGTGAAATGAGTACGAAAGAAGAAATATTGTCAAGATACCGCCGCAACATGAAGGTGGAAGGGCGGTACGACATGCCCGACCTCGACGCGCTGAAAGGTATTGAATATCCGGACGTCGTGGCGCAGTTTGCCGAAATGAGCCGTACTGTCGGCGGAAATGTTGTCGAACTAAAGGAGGGCGATGACGTCAACGAGGTTATCAAGAACCTTTACCCCGATGCAAAGGTCTTTGCCAGCAACCTGCCCGAAATAACCATTGCCCGGCGTAATCCCGACACCGTAGCCGAGGCGCAGGACCTTAACGGCACCGACGTCGGCATCGTCCGGGGCGAGATAGGCGTGGCCGAGAACGGTTGCGTATGGATACCGCAGACTATGAAAGAGCGTGCCGTCTGCTTCATTTCAGAGTATCTTGTCATCCTGTTGAGCCGTAAGTGCATAGTCAGCAACATGCACCAGGCCTACGGCATGATACGTTTCACCGACTATGGCTACGGCTCGTTCATCTCCGGCCCGTCCAAGACGGCCGACATAGCCCAGGCTCTTGTCATGGGAGCGCAGGCCGCACGCGGCGTTACGGTAATATTGACAGATTGATATTCTGAAACCAGGCTACCGGCATGTGCCGTCCTGCAATGTGAATTTATGGCAATGCCCTGTTCGTAAATCATTACGAACAGGGCATTGCTTTTTGTGTTATCTGAAATCGTTAAGTAACTTTTCTATTGTTATTATTTCGTCTTCCTGCATCGTCTGGTTGAGCGGAATGCTAAGTTCCTCGCGGTGTATTTGTTCCGTAATTGGCAGACTGAGCGCGTTCCACCCGGCGTAACATTTCTGTTTGTGCGGTGGTATAGGATAATGAATCATCGTGCCCACGCCGTTGTCTTTAAGATATTGCTGCAACTCGTCACGTCGTCCGCACATCAGTGGGAAGATGTGGTGCACGCTGTTGTCGCAATATTCCTGGCCCGGCAGGCTGAGTAACGGGTTTGATATGTTTTCTATGTAATGCATGGCAATGCGCTTTCGCCTTGCGTTGTCATCGTCCAGGTATTTCAGTTTTACGCGCAGCACGGCGGCTTGTATCTCGTCCAGGCGGCTGTTGCGCCCTTTCATGTCGAATACGTACTTGCGGCTCGAACCATAGTTGCCTAACGCCCTTACCGTATCGGCCAAGGCTTTGTCGTCTGTCGTCACGGCTCCTGCGTCGCCCAACGCCCCCAGGTTCTTCCCCGGATAGAAGCTGTGTCCTGCTGCGTCGCCCAGCGAGCCCGTGCGCCTGCCTTCAAACGTGCATCCGTGCGCCTGCGCATTGTCTTCTATCAGTTTCAGGTTGTGCGCCTTGCATATTTCCCCAATCCTCCTTGTGTATGCGCAGCGTCCGTACAGGTGGACTATCATTATTGCCTTGGTGCGTGGCGTTACGGCCTGTTCTATCAGCCTGTCGTCCATTTGCAGCGTGTCCATGCGCGGTTCGACCAATACCGGCTTCAGCCCGTTCTCGGTTACGGCAAGGATTGAGGCTATGTACGTGTTTGCCGGAACAATCACTTCGTCGCCGGGCTGCATCACGCCCAATTCCATGTACGCACGCAGAATCAGCGTCAGCGAGTCGAGTCCGTTGCCGCAGCCAACGCAATATTCCGTGCCGGTGTATGCGGCGTATTCTTCTTCAAACAGCCGGTTTTCCTCCCCTTGCAGGTACCATCCGCCCGTTACCACGCGCCTTACCGCTTCGTTTATTTCGTCGGCGTGCATCGCCGTAACCTTCGCCAGTTCGAGATATTTTATCATGGTTCCCATTCGTAAGTGTCATAGCATACTCCGCGTCCGCCGAAACCTTCTTTCTGGAATATCAGGTTTTCGTTGAGGTACGTTCCCTCCCTTTCGGTCGATTTCCCGAAGTCGAAGTATGTGTAATCTGTAAATACATTGTTTATCAGCTCGCTGAACAGCAGGTCGAGTGCACCGAGCGACTTTCCCTTAGGCGAGGCGGAGATGTATTGCGTGTGTACGGTCTGCCTGTTTATGTAAGTGACGGTTCCGCCCAGAGCCTCTTCGCCGAGGTAAGCCATGTACAGCTTTATGTTTTCCGGAAACCTGCCTGCCAGCAGTTCCAGTTCTCCGCAGGTATGAACCGGCGCCACCCCGTATTTGTTTTCCAGGTTGTTGTCCAGTATTTTCCAGAAAGTTGCAATGTCATAGCTTTCCTTTATCTCTATTCCGGTCGCTTTTGCCTTTTTCATGCAGCGCCTGCGCAGCTCGCTGAATTTGGGTTTGTTGCCGAGTATTATTGTCGATGATATGTCGCGCCCGGCTATCCTGCCGTGGCATACGTTTGTTATCGCGTAAAGGTCTTCTTCCGCTGGGACAGTTGCATATATCCACGGTGCGGGTTTATACACTATTCTCTTTATCCCATGCTCTTTCAGGAAGGCGTTTGCTTCTTCGAAAATACGGCACACGTCGGCAGTTTTGCATTTGCTGTCGATGATCAGTCCGCCGTACGTAAGCCCCTGGTGCGAGTAGTAAACGTTGTCTTTTATGTTCCCGGGCAATACGGCCGATAGCTTGTCTTTACTGTAAAACATTAAGGAAAAGTCCTTGAACCTGTCCGAATGGTAGTCCATGTAGTTCCTGTCTGTCAGGAAGGTTCCGTTTTTTGAACGGGCTATATGCTCGTTCCATTCGTTCTTCAGGCTTTCCCTGTATATTCTTATTTCAAACATTTCAAGTATTCCTTAAAATCATCGTACTCCCTGATGTAGTCTTCTTCTTCAAATTTTTCAGAAGCGATGACAAGGCATACCGCACCTGAAGAGAAGTCGTCCAGCGTGCGCCAGGTGTTGGTGTCGATGAAGAGTCCCTGGTAGGGGTGGTTCAGCAGGTATTTGTGTTTCTCCTTCCCGTCGTCCAGCGTTACGGTGAAGCTTCCGCTCACCGCCACAAGCAGCTCCTTGCACTGCTTGTGCGCGTGCCCTCCGCGGTGTTCGCCGCCCGGTACGTCGTACACCCAGTACACGCGCTTTATGTCGAAAGGCACATGTGCGTTACCTTCAGCCACTGTGAGGTTTCCCCTCGGGTCGAATATTTTCGGAAGGTCTATTATCTTGTTCATATTAATGATTTTAAGGTTTTAGGTTTGTTTGTTGTAACACAGCAATACACACGGAACATGGGCCTGGCCCTTGCTCCGTGTGTGGTATGCGTCTTTTTATCTTATCACCGTCTCCGCCAGGCGCTTGGCCTTGTCCCTCAGTGCGGTCGTGTCGGCATCGGTGTCGCCGTAGCAGAGCACTACGCCCATGCGCCTGTTGACGTGTTGCTCCTGCTTCCCGAAGATGCGCAGGCGCGTGTAGTCCTCTTTCAGCACGTCTGTCATGTTGTATTCAGGCTCGTGGTGTGCCTCCTCCTTGGCCAGTACAACGGCGCTTGCACCCGCGTGCTCAAGGTGTATTGCCGGTATGGGCAGTCCCATTACGGCGCGGAAGTGCAGTTCAAACTCGTTCAGGTTCAGCGTATGTCCCAGCGTAACCATGCCCGTGTCGTGCGGGCGTGGCGACAGTTCGGAGAACACTACGCCCTTGTCCTTGCTCAGGAAGAACTCCACGCCCCATATTCCGGCACCTGTCAGCGCCCTTGTCACGGCCTCGGCCATGTGCTGCGCTTCCTTCAGGTCTGCCTCGCTTATGGCGTAGGGCTGCCAGCTCTCGCGGTAGTCGCCGCCCTTCTGCACGTGGCCTATCGGTGGGCAGAACAGGGTGGGGCCGTCCTTTTGTGTTACCGTAAGCAGCGTGAACTCGCTGTCGAAGTGTATGAACTCCTCTATTATTATCTCCTTCACGTCGCCGCGGCTGCCTTCCATTGCCGCGTTGAACGCCGTTTCAAGCTCGCCGGCTTCCTTTACAATGCTCTGACCGTGGCCTGACGACGACATCAGCGGCTTTATCACGCACGGGAAACCTATCTCCTTTGCGTGTTCCTTCAGCTCGTCGAGCGTCTTTGCGTAGAAATATTTTGCCGTTTTCAGTCCCAGTTCCTTCGCCGCCAGGTCGCGTATTGCCTTGCGGTTCATTGTGTAGTTCACGGCGCGTGCGCTCGGTACTACCTGTATGCCTTGCTTCTCGAAGTCAAACAGTTTTTCCGTGCGTATTGCCTCTATCTCGGGCACTATTATGTCCGGGTGGTGTTTCTCTACTACTGCGCTTAGCGCGTCGCCGTCGAGCATGCTGAACACCTCACACTCGTCTGCCACCTGCATGGCCGGTGCGTTTGCGTATCTGTCGCATGCCACCACGTACTGTCCGGCGCGCTTGGCCGCAATAACAAACTCCTTGCCCAGTTCGCCCGAGCCTAACAATAATATTTTCTTCATATATTATTTATCTATTTAATAAGCTGTTTTACCATCTGCCACTCCGGCGACACCGCCATCTTTCGCAGGTTTGCCTCTATTATTTTCAGCATCGTGGCGGTGCTCACATTGCGTTCGCGCGCTATGTCCTCCAGCGGCTTCACGTCGTTGCCGAACAGGCCGTAATACTGTTGCAGCATGTCCTCCTCGTCGGCGTAGACGAGGTGCATTATGTGCTTGATGTAGTGCTCCACCTTTTCCGATACGCATCCGGGTTCCTTGCCCAGGCGTATCAGGAAGTCTTGCAGTTCCTGTGACAGTGCGTCCATGGCGTTTGTTTTCTCCTTTATATTATATATAACTCCTTTATCGCTCAAAAATTGTGTTCCGTGCATTTTCTCGGGTCTGCCAGTGTCACCACCTCGAGGTCCTTGAACGTGCCCCCGTCAATGGTCAGCCTTACCAGCGTCCTGTCCTTGTGCCATCCCTGCAGTCCGGCGGCGCCGGGGTTTATGTGCAGCAGGTTCAGCGTGCGGTCGTATTTCACCTTCAGTATGTGCGAGTGTCCGCTTATGAACAGCTGCGGCGGCGAGGCGTATATCCGCGCCCTTATGCTGGCGTCGTAGTTGCCGGGGTAGCCGCCGATGTGTTTCATCAGCACGTCGGCGTCCTCGCATTTCCATCTCAGCAGTTCGGGATACATCAGTCTCAGGTCGCCCCCGTCGCAGTTGCCGCACACCGCCCTGAACATGCGGAACTCGGCCAGGCGAGCCGCCACCTCCGTCGACCCTATGTCGCCGGCGTGCCATATCTCGTCGCACGGCTCGAAGTAGTGCAGGTACTTGTCGTCCCAGTAAGCGTGCGTGTCGCTTATTATGCCTATCCTTTTCATCCTGCCGGCGTGTTTGGGGCTTAACGTGCGCCGCCGTCGGCGAACCTTCTTCTAATGAACTCCTTGACAAACTCCACCGTGCCTTCCATGCCGAGCAGGCTCGAGTTCACGCACAAGTCATACGATGTGGCGTGTCCCCACATCTTGCCCGTGTAGTAGTTGTAGTACGACGCGCGCGACGACTCCTTGTTCTCTATTATCTTCCTGGCCTCGTCGGCGTCGCACTTGTGGCGCTCGCATATACGTTCAACGCGTTCGTCCAGGTCGGCGGTTACGAACAGGCTCATCGTGTTGTCGAAGTCGCGCAGCACGTAGTCGGCGCATCTTCCCACGAACACGCACGAGTGCTCCTTGGCGGCCTTGCGTATGGCGTCGCTCTGGAACTGGAACAGGCTCTCCTGCGACAGCTTGTTGTTGTAGAAGTTGCTGTCCGACACGAACGGGGCGTGCATGTGGAACAGCGAGCGGAAAAATCCCTTCTTCTCGTCGTTCTGTTCAAAGAATTTCTCGCTGAATCCGCTTTCTTTTGCGGCCAGGTTGAGCAGTTCCTTGTCGTAGAATTTGAATCCCAGGTCGTCGGCCAGACGTTTGGCTATGTAGAGTCCGCCGCTGCCCAGTTGTCTTCCTACGTTTATTATTATCTTTTTGTCTTCCATATTCTCTTTTGTTTATTGTGCCCGTCCGTGTCGCTATGCGGCTGTTTGGGGTTGTTTGTTTATCTTTTTCACTTTTCTCAGGTAGCTGCCCATCATCGCGAAGGCTACTATCGACGCAATGGCGTCAGATACAGGCATTGCCGTCCATACGCCGTCAACGCCCATCACCGGCGGCAGTGCGACGAGCAGCGGCAGCAGGAACAGCATCTGGCGCGACAGCGACAGGAATATGCTTATCTTGGCCTTGCCTATGCACTGGAAGAAGTTGGTTATCACCATCTGGCAGCCCACTATCGGGAACGCCAGCATGTGTATCCTTATGCCTTCGATGGCCATGCTTATCAGCGTCTTGTCCGTGGTGAACAGCCTTGCGCACTGGTATGGCAGGAACTCCGCTATGGCGAATCCCGTCGTCGTTATCACCGTTGCCGTTATCATGGCCAGCTTCAGCACGCGCTTCAGTCGGTCATATCGCTGCGCGCCGTAGTTGTAGCCGGCTATCGGCAGCATGCCCTGGTTGAGGCCGATGGTCACCATCACGAAGATGAACGACACCTTGCTCGCTATGCCGTAGGCGCCCACTGCCAGGTCGCCGCCGTATCTTGACAGGCCCGCGTTGATGAATATCACAACCACGCAGGCGCACACGTTCATGGCGAATGGCGACATGCCTATGCTTGTTATGTTCTTTACGATGTCGCTCTTCAGCTTGTATATGCCGCGCTGGAAGTGCAGTATCTCGCTCTGGTTGCTGAACAGCTTTATCTGCCATGCCAGCGCCACAGCCTGCGACAGTATGGTGGCTATTGCCGCGCCCTGTATGCCCATCTTGAGCGGCCAGATGAATATCGGCGCCAGCACGATGTTAAGCACCACGGTCAGTATTGTCGCCGCCATGGCCTGCTTGGGCTTGCTGGCGGCGCGCAGCACGGCGTTCATGCCCAGGAACGTCTGCGACACCACGTTGCCAGCCAGTATTACCAGCATGTAGTCGCGGGCGTAGGGTATGGTGTTCTCGCTCGCACCGAAGAAGTAAAGTATTGGGTCGAGGAAAAGCAGCGTTATCACGCCGAACAGTATTCCCACGACAAGGTTCAGCGTAAAGCTGTTGCCGAAGATGTGCTCGGCCATGGCGTAGTCCTTCTGTCCCAGCTTCACCGATATGCACGTCGACGAGCCTATGCCCACGGCGGCGCCGAAGGCCGCCGAGAGGTTCATCAGCGGGAAGGTTATCGCCAGACCCGATATCGCCAGCGCGCCCACGCCCTGGCCTATGAAGATACTGTCAATCATGTTGTAGAGCGACGACGCCGTCATTGCCACGATGGCAGGTAAGGCGTACTGCATCAGTAGTTTGCCGACTGGTTTCGTTCCCAGTTCCAATGTTGCCTGTTTGTTATCCATAATAAATCTTCTGTTTTCCGCGTGCAAAGTTACTGCAAGTTGCGTGAAGTGCAAAATAAAAGCACCGGAAACCACATTTTTAATGTTCTTTCCGGTTGGAGCTTAAAAAGTCTGGAAAGAAAAAGTCCGTGATGATGTCCGGAGAAAAGTGCATGTATGGGGTGCTTGTTTTATAGCATGCGCTATTATATCGTAACGCCCATTTCCCTTAAAGCTGTATTAAGGTCGCACGACCGTACGCCAATGGCATTGCACGCATCAGGTATCTTCACCCGTCTTTTGCAATAAGGGTCTGATGTCTCGTATGTTACAAGTGTCAGCCCTTTGGCAGCGGCTGTTGCCACAAGGTAAGCGTCGGCTACCGTTGCAAACTCTTGACGTGCATTGTCATTGAAGACCGGATTGGCCTGTGCCCAATTCTGGGTTGCTGCATATTTCGCCAATACTTCTCCGTCTATGGCGTAATAGAATGAGTCTGGTGCGTTGTCGTGTATCCATGTGGTCAGTTCGTCGTTCCCTTTATCTATTTCCGCCTTTACTTCTATACTCGAACGGACTTGTCCGGAATTAATCATCTCAGCCATTTTTTTCCAGAAAGTAGGCCACACTTCCATTGGCATCTCATTTTTGGAACGTATGAATATGTTTGTATCGAATATGTATGCCATATGCCTCAGATGTTGTTTGTCATGAAGTGTTGGTACGTGTTGCCGTGCAATCCTGTCAGGTTATAGGCTTCCGTATAGCTTAGTTGCCGGCTGTTTACAGCATTGCGCACATGGATGGCAAACAGTCTTCCTACGCGTTTTACGCTCGTCAGGTAAAAGTTTCCTCCGTTCCCTTCCTTTTTTGCTATGGGGCGTTTTCTGTATTCTATCCAAAACGCACGATAGTCCTTGTCGGAAAGCAGCCCTAAATTGTGGGCGCGGCGCGCAATTACTATCTCGCTTACCTTGAATCTGCGCGATGCGTATTTTATTTCTCCGTTCCATAAACTACGCAATTCTATGGCTGGAACAAGGAATCCGGCTGCCACCTTGTCACAATATATTTCTACTGCATCATGGCTTGCTGTTTCTTCTCCTGCATGCCCTGCGCTTACACCCAACATCAAGTGGGCTGTTTCATGAATCAATGTGAATAATTGGGCAGACTTGCTGTCCGCACTGTTCACGAAAATATAAGGGGCTGTTTTGCTTACCAGCGCAAATCCGCGGCATTCGCTGACTTTAAGCGGGCGGTGCGTATTGTTGCCCACCACACCATTGTAAGATAAAAAAATGCCTGCATCTTCCATTTGCTTTGTCAGCATGCCTACAGCCGCATCCGCATTGGCAAGGCTGAACGCCCATCTCGGTTCCAGGCGGAGCGCTTCACGGAGTATGGATATGGCCTCTTCGACAGGAGTATTCAGTTCTACCGTATTAACCAGCCGGCAGGTCTCTATGCCGTTCTTTTCCAAATATTCTTCCAACCAGTCCTGTCGGCTGCTTACGCTCATTATCGTGTCATATACGTTCAGGTCGAAATGTCCTGTTTGGGCAGCCTCCCCTCTGAACATGGGTATGGGTATGTTTTCTTCAGGCATTTCCTGCAAGAAGAGATAACCGAATGGAACATGAAACCTGTCCGCAAACTGTTGTAGCTGGATTACCGTAGGCTTCTTTTCACCAGACAACCACCCTGCCAATGCGGGTACAGCCTTTACGGCTTTTTCCTCATTGCTCCCGGCTCTTTTTATTGCCCATCTAAGCATTTCAGGCCGTATGTTGTCCACTCTTGTTATAGTCATAATTTATAAGCCTCGTAACTTGCTATGCAAATATAATAAATTTTGTTCAAGATAATGCAGGGCATGATTTTTTTAACCAAATAATTATATATGGTCCGGTCGGATTGTTGTCCTTGTTTTTTAGGTCGCAGTGGATTGCGGCGTGACATTGTGGCTGGGCGACTTTTGGCTGTATGACGAAAAGCGTTGTATGGACTGATCTGTTATCGCTGAAACGTTTTAAATATTTCGGCAGTCTCCCGTTCTCTTCATGTCCACGTGCCGGTGGGGCGGAGGCAAAGGCATACTAAAAGCACCGGAAACATCTCTTTTTATGCCCGCTGCTGCCTGTCACCCTATTGTCCGGCATGTTAACCCGTCAAATGTTAAAATATGTATTGCTCCGATAGGCGTCCTTTTACTTTGCAAAAGGTGGCCTTTTACACCCCAAAAAGTGGCCTTTTGCAAGGTAAAAGGTTACCTTTGGGAATGTGTGGAATATTAACAAATATAACGCTAATTAATGTTAACAAAATTAAAACGGGGGGGGGTAATTTTAAAACCTTTATTTTTTGTTTATTATCTTTGCATACCAACTGTATTGCTTAATAGATTAAAAAATTAGCTATGACTTATGGTCGTCTGAGAAGTTTGGTCCTGGCCTTGGGATGCTTAATATGTAATTTGTCTTATTCGCAGCATGTTGCAGTGAAGACAAACGCCTTGTATTGGACAACGGCAACGTTCAATGCAGGCGTAGAGACCCGTTTGTCTAAAAAATGGACGCTCGACGTTTCTGCCGGCTGGAACCCCTTTACATTCTCCGACAACAAGAAGTTGAAGCACGTCGTAGTGCAGCCCGAGGCACGTTATTGGCTTTGCGCTCCGTATGCAGGCCATTTTATCGGTGCCAATATCCTGTATTCGCATTACAATGCCGGAGGCGTCAAGATGCCCTTCGGAGTCTTCCCCGACCTTGACAGCCACCGCTTCCAGGGCGACCTCGGTGCGGTAGGCCTGGTCTATGGCTACAGCTGGATGCTGCCCGGCAACCGCTGGAGCATCGAGGGCGTCATAGGCCTCGGCTACGGTCTTACGCGCTACTCCAAGTACGCCTGCGAGGTGTGCGGCAGCAAGCTGGGCGAGGAGACGCGCGGTCTCTTCATGCCTACAAAGATAGCAGTGTCGGTGGTGTATTATATTAAATAAAGGTACGGCGGTATAGACTGCCTGTAGCAGACTAATAAATTAAATACTGATGAAAATATCTCTAACCATATTGGCGGTTGTTGTGTCGGCGCTGCCGGTGTCAGCCCAACGCCCTGTCGGCGTAAGCTGGGTCGACAGCACGTCGGTGCGCCTTGCGTTCACCCTTGCCGAGGGCGACTCCATAGGCAGCGACTACGCCGTCACGTCAGTGCCCGTGCTGACCAACGGGCGCGGCGACACGCTGCGCCTCGAGCCCGCCGTGTTCCGCGGCAAGCGCAACCGCCGCTACATCGGGCGCATGCGCTACTACGGCATGGCCGCCGACACGCCCCAGGGGCGCGAGGCACGGCTCGGCACTACAGTCGACTACGACGTCACCCTGCAGCGCGCCGACTGCCCGTGGTTGTGGGACGGAGTGGTAAGCCTCGACGCCGAGCGCACCAAGTCGGGCTGCTGCGACGTCATGCCGGCGCCCACAGTGCCGCTGGCACGCTTTGTCTACGTGCCCCCGTTCGAGCCGCTCATGGCCGACGTGCCCGACAATACAGGCCGGGCGGGACAGCTCGAGCGCGACAACCCCGTGCTGCAGCACATATCAAAATACCGCCCCTATGACGATACACGCATACTGCGCAAGGAGAAGGGCGCGCTCTACGTACACTTCCCGCTCGACAAGGCGGTGCTTAGCAGCGGCTTCCGCGACAACGGCCCCACGCTCGACCGCATAGTCTCCATTACGCGCGACATCATGGCCGACACCACGTCGTCAGTCAAGATAATACAGATTATCGGACTCGCCTCGGTCGAAGGCCCCGTGGCGCGCAACCGCGCGCTGGCCGGCAACCGCGCACAGGCGCTCAAACGCTACATACAGGGCCGCGTTGCCGTGCCCGACTCGCTCTTCGAGTGCGTCAACGGCGGCGAGGCGTGGACCGAGCTGCGCGACCAGATAGCCGACGGCAGCTTTGACGGGCGCGACCGCCTGCTGCAAATCATAGACACCGAGGCCGACCCCAACCGCCGCGAGACGCTGATGCGCCGCCTCGACGGAGGCCGCCCCTACGCATACCTGCGCGACAATGTGCTGAGCGACCAGCGCAACTCAGGCTACCTGCGCATATACTACGACTATGTGCCTGACACTAAGGCAAAGACTATAAACGACGCTACCGAACTGATGCGGCGCGGACTCTACGACGTGGCGCTGCGCTCGCTGCTCACCGTGAAGGACGACCCGCGCTCGTGGAACGCCATAGGCGTGGCGCTCTACATGACCGGCGACGAGCAGCAGGCATTCGGCTACTTTGAGAAGGCTGCCGCACAGGGCGACGCCCGGGCGCAGCAGAACCTCGACAGGGCTAAGGCCACGACGCGGGCGGCAAAGCTGGAAAGCAGCATAACCGCCGGCGCCGGCGACATGTAAAAAGAGGGGTAAGCACGCACGGCTGAACTACCTAAGCCATGCGGCGCAACCCCGGTTGATGATGGTAAATTAGATGATGGGTGGGCTATTGACCGACACGCCCGCCCGCTATGGCTGCCGGCAACGATTGGCAATATACATGTTGAATAAAAACAGCATAACCTATGACTGAAGCTAGGCTTGTGTCTGTCTGATGTCTGATAAGAGTTGTATTTTTAACGAGCATATAACATAAATTAATTACTAATTTTAAAAACTTTTTAGCTATGAGAATTTTTAACAAGTATGCCTATATGGGCGCAATCGCACTTGTAGGCGCAGTGGGTTTCACCGCTTGCTCGTCTGAGGATGATTTGACTGCACAGCAGAATCCGACTTTCGACGGCGAAAGTGTTAAGACGCAGTTTGCTATCAGTATTCCTTATGGAAGTAAGGACACTCGTATGACTGCAGACAACACTCAGAATAACAACAACTTCCTTGGAATGAAAAATGTGCGTTTGTTGTCATTCGATGGGGAGCCAGGAACAGTAACGACATTTTCATCAATGATTCCTTTGACAGACATTGCTGGGATAACTTCAGAGGCTTCGAAAAAGATTTATAGTGATGTGAATGTGCCTGTAGGTACTGACCATTTCTTGTTCTATGCATCAGCACCAATGGGAGATGATGCTTCAACTAAGTTTCCCTTGGGTTCTATTAAACCAACACTTGACGGAAAAACAAGCTTGAATGATATAAACTTCACTTTAGATGGAGTTGATACAGGCACTAAAGATGCTGAAACTGCTCTATTGGCGGTTCTCAATGCTGTTGATGATGTTGCTAATTGGTCAAATGGAGCAGATGTTAATGCTGATTTGAAAGCTCTTCATGCTTCATACATAACAATGACTGCTGGTTCAGCCAATAATATAAAGTTAGCTTTACAGAATCTTTACAATACAGTAGAAAGATGGGTTGGTGGTGCAGATGCAAGTGCTACAGTAGCAACAGGTATACGTAATGCAATTATTACTGGTGGAACATTTTCTGTTTCAGGAGATGCTGCTCCTTATACCCTTTCTACAAGTCTTACATATCCTGCAGATAGGAATTTGCCGGATGGAGCAGTAAAATTAAAGTATGAAGGTGGTAACTTCTCGTATGATGAAGGTACTCTTACAGGACTTAATAGTTTGGATGTTTCAAAAGTATGTTATCCTGCCGCTCTCTATTATTTTGTGAATACAGATCTTGCTGCATATGATGGTGAAGTTCAAACTTGGCCGACCACTCCTAGTGGTTGGACTACTAGTGCTCCATGGGTAACATCAGCTGGCGATTGGGATAGTGAGGTTTCTTCAACAACTCGTACTATAGCCTTAAAACAGAATATTGAGTATGCTGTTGCAAATCTTAAACTTACAGTGAAATGTACTAAAGCCTCTTTGGCTGATAATGGAACAACTGAAAATCCTGCTGTTTATGTTACCGTTCCTACGGACGGTTTTAAAGTTACAGGTGTACTTATTGGTGGACAGCCTTCAAAGGTTGACTGGAAATTTGCCCCTGCAGAATCAGGTGAACAGTTTGATTACACTGTATATGATAAAGTTGTTGCAGGTGTGAATGCAAAATATGATGTAGCTGAAGGAGCAAATTATACATTACTTCTTTCTAATGTAAGTAATGCTCATTCACCTGTAAATTTTGCAATTGAATTGGAGAACAATTCTGGTGTTGAATTCCGTGGTAAGGATGGTATTGTTCCGGTAAATGGTAAATTCTATCTTGTTGGTCAACTTAATCCAAAAAATAATACAAATGTAGACGCAGGTGTAGCTGATGTATTTGTGCCTGATTATCAGACTATAGCAAATGCAAAAATCTCAACATTGAAAAATGCTTATAATACAATTCCAGACTTGCGTGCAACAAAAATGGAATTGGGACTTTCTGTTGATCTGGCTTGGAAAGAAGGTTTTGTATTTGATGTAGAAATCGGTGGCAATTGATAGCATGATGTAGGCTCAATTTATTACTTTATTGTATTTAGATTGAGACACAACAACAAAACAGGACGGCGGGCTTTCGTAGGCCCGTCGTTCACCAGTGGGTCAAAGTGCTTTCACGATAACCGTTAATCTTCGTGCGGGCGACCCTAAAGACATGTAGATATTTGTGCCGCCATGGCAGACGTGCGCCGCCGGGGCGCGCAGGCCGGGTGCAGGCAGACCCGGGCAGGGTCTGCCGTGATAACAGCAAAGCGAAAATAATGACTATGATAAAGACAAAACATATCCTCAACAGCATGCACGCCCCGCTACGTAAGGTGGTGAGGCTGTGGTGTGCGTCGGGCGCATGCGTAGTGGCTGCGCTGTCGCTGGCGTCGTGCATAGACGAGGACCTGTCAGACTGCGGCGTTGACTATGCTGTGGAATACGTTGTGGAGCAGCAGGTAAAGACCAATCTGCAAGACGAGATAGCCACCGAGCTGGCGCGCCCCGAGGAGCAGGCCATGGCCTTGAGGATAGAAAACGCTATGAGCGGAGTTTTTACCGACATAGCCCACGACATCGACCTGTCGTTCTACAACGACCACCGTTTGGAGTGGCACCAGTCTGCCGTTATCGACGCCTCGTCGGCATCGGTCACGGTCTACATGCCGCGTGGCGACTACCGCAACCTCGCGCTTGCTAATATAGAGAAAGGTTCGATGAGGAGCGTCACCGGAACCGACTCAGACCTGACAATGGCGATAGGCTACGAGGCGGGGGCTGACACTGTCAACAGCCACACGTGCGGCTTCTTCTCGTCGCGCATGGACATGCACATCGAGGACCGCAACCAGAAATACCGCGCCTGGCTCTACATGCTCAACTGCGCCGCCGCCGTGGTGGTAGACCGCAACGGGCAGCAGGCAGACGACATTTGGGGCTACGTGGATGGCACGGCGTCCAGCTTTGCCATTAACGACAGCGTCTACTCGTTCAGCCGCAAGCCCGTGGTGCGCACCGTGCGCATGACCGAGGGCGGTTACGACTGCCTCTACTCCGTAATGCTGCCGTCGCCCGACGGCACGAGGGCTGACGCCGACGCCGGACTGTGGCGCATGAAGGTGTATGTGAAGAAGGACGGCAAGATAACCGAAAACGTGGTGTCGGTAAACGACCCGCTGCCCGCCGGCGACATCAGGATAATACGCGTGCGCATGAAAGACGACGGCTCGCTTGAGGCGGTAACGGCAGAGGTTGGCGTCAGCGTAACGCTCGACTGGAAGCCCGGCGGCAGCCACGATGTTGAGATATAATAATAAGGAAAGAAGTAGAACTGAATACTGAAAGGCGATAGATGAAAGGCGCGGACGGCACAGGCTGGCAACACGGATAAGGCAAGAGTTTGTCAGCCTGGCCGCCACCGCCGACAGCTAATGCCTGTAAAGTTAAAATATAGAAGATGAAAAGATACTTACTGATATTGCCGGTTTTAATTATGCTCTTCGTCGCCTGCTCGCACGACGACGATGCGTCGCCCTCGTCTGTTGAAAACCTTGAGACCGTGAAGCTGTATATCAGTGTGCCCGGAGTGCAGTCAACACGCATGGGCGACCCCGGCACAGCCGTGCCCGAGGGTGAGGACTGGGACGAACTGGCCATAATGGTAGAATATATCCCTCCGTCGACAAAAAGACTGCTGAAGACAATATCAAAGACAGACTTCGAAGCTTTGCCGTCGCTCGACGCGGAGGGTAAGATTAAGATAATATCGCTCGACGTGGAAGAGGGCGAAGTTTATATTTACGGCGTAACTTACACAAGCACCGATTCACAAAGCCCTGAAGGTGTTATTGGAGATTGGGTAAACAAGAGAAACGGTATTGAGGATATTAGTGACCTTACCATTTCAAACGCTTACGCCGATGTCGACATGGCTAAGTTTGTCAGCGTAGCCACAGGCTTTTACGACCTTGACACAGACGGTAATCATACCGGCACAAGGCAGACATACTCCATAAAAAGCATTACAGACCCCGGCTTCTCAAATACAATCCCGACAATAATACTTACCCGACTGGCTGCAAAGATAGACATACAGTGGGACGCCGCCGATGCTTACGAGGCTGGATATACCGACGTGAAGGTGACGAGATTTACTTATGATAGCGGAAATGGAATTGTAGACGAAGGTCATGGCCGTTTGTTCCCTAATTTGTATACAGGTACTGACGCAATCGGCGGTTCAAAGGAATTTTATAATACTTCGGAGATAAGCCAGCGCAACGGCCGTGTTTACCACTACGTTTTCCCGGACGGTGTAAGCAAGCCGAGCGTGACATTTAATATTTCTGCAAAGAAGACGGGAGAAACTGAAAGTACAACGAAGTCTTATACAATGACTTTCCCGTCTGCTTTGCAGAAAGCTACGTGGTATAAGGTTAACGCCACGATAAAGGGAGTTACCGGAAGTGGAACCATTACGCTTAGCATGGACAATACGGGAGTCCAGACTGGCGAATGAGATTATGAAAGACGATACTTAAAGCTGATTTGCCTGTTATGGAAACGGCGGATGGCGGTATATAGAAAAATGAAATAGAACTTATAGAATAAGATTTGAAAGATGATAAGGATGCGTACTTTATTCAGACTCTATATATTACTGACGCTTCTTTGCGCTTCTGTAAGCGCAATGGCGCAAAGTAAAATATATTATGTAAGTCCAACTGGCGGAGGCAACGGCTCGTCGTGGCAAAGCACGATGACGCTTGCAGATGCGCTTAATGCAGCACAGGCCGGCGACCAGATATGGGTGCAGGGCTTCGAGCAGATAACCAAAGCCGGTCAGCTGTATACAGTTCCGGATCAGGCTGTTAGCTTCAGCGTGAAGTCAGGCGTGCAGCTGTACGGCGGGTTTAAGGGTACGGAAAAGAGTATCAACGACCGTGAGACGCTGGGCAAGCCCTATCAGATGAAGTACCGCTCCGTGCTTTCGGGCGACATCAAGAGGGACGATAATTCTGACAACACAAATATTATCTTCCCAGCCAACACGACGCGTCAGGACAACGCCACGCACGTGCTTTCGGTCGACATGAATCCAGCGTTGAGCAATAATAAAAACGCATATCCGACCGTAATCAACGGCTTTACGATTACTGGCGGACATGCCGATGGTACAAGTGAAAAGGGCGGCGGTATTTATATTTCTGGTGATAATACAGGCGGAGGAAACTTCCGCATAGAGCGCTGCTTCCTGTTCAATAACTATGCCACGCAGGGTGGCGCCGTCTATGTTGATGCCGCGGTTAAGAACGTCAACAACGGCGAGTCGCTCATAAACCAGTGCGTCGTTTACAATAATGCTGCCAGCGAGCGTTCGGCAGTTGTTAACGAAGGTGGCGGCATCTATCTTGCAGGCGCGGCGACAGTTGTAAACACTTCGGTATTCAACAACGAGAACGGCGGCCTGCGCATATCGTCTAAGAGCAAGGTTGTTAACTCAACAATAGCACGCAACACCGGCGCCGGTGTAGACATGACGGCAACGCCTTCAGGCACAAATGTGTACAATTCCATTATTTGGGGCAACACATTCCTTTCAGTTGAGAATCAGCCCGGTTTCAAGAACTCGGCTTTCCATGAAGTCGCCGCAGATGATAATAATGGCAACGTCTATGTAGCCAAGGAAAACCGCGAAAGCGCGTCTGGCCCGATGTTCGACGCCCCGTCAATCAAGACAAGCTACGACCGCGACTTCAACTGGCGGCAGACAGCCTATCCGCTCTGGTCGTGGAACGTGCTTGAAGGTTCGGTCATGATAGACAAGGGCGACAACGAAATTTATGTTTCAGGGACTTACGGCAATGAGGACATGGCAGGCAAACCGCGTATAAGCGGCACTAGCATCAGCATCGGTGCTTACGAGTACCAGTACCTGCCACCATCGCGCATCCGTTATGTTAAGCCGACAGCTACAGGCAAGGGCGACGGCTCGTCGTGGGATAACGCCTCTGCCGACCTGCAGAAGATGATTGACGAGCTGGCTGACAACAATCCGCAGAACCAGACCGGCGAGGTTTGGGTGGCTGCAGGAACTTACACGCCGCAGTCGCAGCTCATCAGCGGTACGGGTTACTCGGCTTCGTTCCGCATGCGCGACGGCATCAGCGTTTACGGCGGCTTTGCCGGAACAGAAACTTCAAAGTTCGACCGTGAAAAAGGCACAATGCCTTGGGACTTTACTTATCCCACTGTGCTTGAGGCGGCTTATTATAGCCATGACGATTTTAAATGGACTGATAAGAAGTGGACTCTGACGAGCGACTCGCGCCACGTTGTATGGTTTGCGCCCATGCCGGGCGAGTCTGCCTTTACAAATGTAACAACGCTCGACGGCGTAACCATTCAGGGCGGATACGCACAGGGCGGTACGGGACTTGACGATTTCAAGACCGACCGCGGCGGCGGTGTCTACATGGACGGCGCCAACGCTTATCTGTCAAACTGTATAGTAAAGGAGAATTATGCGACAGGCAATGGCGGCGGCGTGTATCTGAAAGACGGACGTGTGATGACATCGTTTATCTACAACAACAATGCCGATGCCGACGGAGGTGCCGTTTACGTGGATGATGCAGGACTGGTGTTGCGCTCAATGTTGTCGAACAATTCGGCGCACAACGGCGCAGGCGCTTATCTGCACAACGGAACTGGCAACGACGAAACAGGCAACGACCATCCCGAATACCTTATTCTCTCCACCTGTGTCGTCTCTAACAATACCATGACCGGCAACGGCGCCGTTTATTGCGACAAGGGTGGTGTGATGATGCAGAACACCATAACCAACAACAACTGTGTTACTGCGACCGACGCAACAGATCCTAACGCCTCGCAGACAGGCGGTATCTATATTGACGAGTATGCGCTTGTAGTTAACTCTGTGCTGTGGAACAACCAGATGGGTGTATCGCCGAACGGCACCAACATTCCTATGTATGCACGTAGCCCGTCGGCAGACAAGGTGAAGTTCCTCAACAACGCCATTTCTGGTGTGAACAACGCCATTTGGAACAACACTTTGCAGGAACAGACTCTGTCGTTGGTAGATGAGAATGCCGGGAAGCAGGACGACGGCAACAGCATCGGCCCGAGGTTTATAGTGCCTGCAGAAGATATGAAATTTGATCTTGATAAAAACTATGGCGTTCAATCAGGATGGAAAGACGGCATTATCAGCTATTACTGGAAACCTGTTGACGGCTCAAACCTGTGGGCGCGTGGTATGGCGCTCGGACAGCTGCCCGACGATGTTGTGCTGATGCCAGAGCTTGACATCGAAGGCAATATATATGCGCAGAAGCCAGCTGCTGGCGCGTTTATGGTTAAAGCTCCTACCATTACACCTAGCTTTGAAAACGATGAAGATGGTAAATATAAGCTTGTGCTTTATATAGACGCCGAGTGTACTGAACCATCTCACGACGGCTCTTCATGGGCAACGGCTTTCCGCTCGTTAAACAATGCCCTTGCTTATTGTGCAGCTTTGTCGTCAGGAAATGTTGATGGTGTTTATGAGAATAATCCAAATTGGTCTGTACCATTAAACAATATCAACTTTTTCGAAATTCGTGTTCTTGAAGGCGACCTGTGGCCTCGTTATGCCTTCACCAACAACGACCCGAAGACTGCAACAATTACCGTACCAAAGACAGCGAGCGATAAAACTATTTATATTTACGGAGGATACCACCGTACGACGGACAACAATACCGCAGTGCGCGACCCGCTGACTTACCGTTCTATTATTAACGGAAATACCGAGGCAAAGGACATTACCCAGGGTCTTTACCACTGCATCACGGTGGAGCAGGGAGCTAAGCTCGTGCTCGACGGCTTCCATGTCATTAACGGCTACGCCGCAGGCGAAGCCAGCCGCCAGTATGGCGCCGGCCTGTTGGCACACGCCGGTTCAACCGTTACCGTCCGCAACTGCATCTTCGAAAACAACACTGCACAGGAAGGCGCCGCCATCGACGCCCGCGAAGCCACGCTGACAATGGAAAACTGCGTGGTGAACAACAATACCAATACCACCGAAACAGCTTCCGTCGTTAACGCACAGAAGTTGACAATGGAACATGTAACCGTGGTTAATAATATCGGTGCGGCACCGGCAGACATGGGAGCTTCGTCTTTCTCGGCAGGAAATGGAAATACAGATGCTGAAGGTAATTTTAATTTGAATAATACCAATACTTTGTCTTTGTCGACTATTGGTGCAGACGGCGCAAAGAACTTTACAAATCCGACTAACGCCGCAGGAGCTACTCTCGGCTTCGACACCTACCTCGGCGGTTATTCCTCATTCCGTCCATTGACAAGCTCGAATGATGCAGGAACAAAAATTATCAACCAGGCTCCTACGTCAAAATTGACTTCAGACATAACAACAATAAACGGCCGTGACCTCGGTGGCGTGCCTGACCTCGGCGCATACGAGGCAGACCTGCCGAAGGCTGGCAAAGTTATTTATGTGCGTTCGTATAATACAGTATGGGAATGGGATGACAGAGGAGAAGATTCAGATGGTGAACCTGATTTGTCTATAACAACCGCTGGGGACGGTTCTTCATGGGAAAATGCTATAAATGGAAATGCTATATGTGATTTGGAACAACCTTGGTCTGGTACCGAAGCTGGTTTTTATATAAATGATAATGGTAAACTTGGACAGTCTTCTCGTGACTATGCACTGTATTCAGATAATGGTACATACGGTCCAAGTGCTGGATGCTATGGTAGTTTTTGGACAGATGGAAATACAAAAAATGGTTATAGAGATTCAGAATACTTGCATTATACTATTAAAAATAATCGTTACGAAAGATATGTTAGTGGATTACAATACGCTGTTGAAAAAGCTGCGGAAATTAATAAGAGCCTTGGAGCTGATGAGGAACCAGTAGAAGTGTGGGTTGGAGCTGGTATTTATACAGATTATAAAGGATTTGTAATTAGAGATAAGGTCAAAGTTTTAGGAGGTTTCCCCGCTACAGGTGTTCCAGGTGAAAATGACCGTATACCTCTACTTTCGGATTATGTTCCGGCAAGTGATGAATATGCAAGTTTGTCAAAAAGTAATTATGAGACAATATTGCAAATACGCAGAGAAACCCCTGTTACATTTAAGAATAATAACGAAGCATCTGTAACAGATGTTATTTCATCTTTGAGATCAACGACTCGAAAATATGTATTATTTCAGCCTGATGTTTGTCTTCCGACGTGGGATATTTCTGGTGATGGTGGCACAGGAGGTAATGTTTATAGATACGATAAAAATAGCTCAAATTATGACAAAAATTATGTTGATTATGAAGGTGCTACGTGGGATGGATTTACAGTTAGGCACGGATATATAAATTCATATTTTTCAAATCGTGATGGTGGAGCAGGAATCCGTTGTTTCAGGGGTGTAACATTACAAAATATGGTAATCACCCATAATTGCAACTACCACAACAATCGTAATCGTGGTGGTGGTTTGTATATGGATGGAGAAAATAGTCGTATTAATAATAGTTTCATATTAAATAATTATTTAGGTCATGCTGGCCAATCTATGGGTGGTGGTGCTTATATGATTGTTGGTACAGGCTATAATTTAGTTGTTGCTAATAATCATTGCTCATATTCTGGTGGTGGATTATTTATGGAAAGAGCATCATTTTTTAATAATACTGTAGCCTATAATCGAGCTGATAAATTGGGTTCAGGATTGTCACAATGGTCTGGGTCAACAGGTTTGACAAAATTGGAACTTTATAATTGTATTTTTTATGGGAATGAAGGTGCAGATGTGTTATATTCAAATGCACCTAATACATTCCAACCGGCATATAATTGTTATGTTAATGGAAAAGTTGACAATAATTTAGTAGTGAAATTTCCGGAAACAAATGGTAATCGTATAGGAAGTGATTTGGAGAATCCATTTGGAAATTCTAATCCACAGACTTCAAATAATTTTAGGTTGAAGGCGGACAACTATTGCGTAAATAATGGTACATTATTAGCTGGTGATGTAAAAATAAACCTACCATCAACAGACATGGATTATACAAACCGAATAAAGGATTGTACTGTTGACATTGGAGCTTACGAGCGGGATAATGAAGATACGACTTTTCCTGATAGCGAAGGTAATTTTTATGTTACTTGGACAGGTTTTGGTGATGCAAGCGCAGATTCTCCACAAAATGCAGCTTGTGCAGAAAAATTACAAATAGTATTAAATGCAGCAGGTAAACTTGCAGCATCAGGACAACCTGCAACTGTAAAGATTGCAGGTTATACGGATGCAGATTTTGTTTATCATGCTAATACGTTATCTGATGAAAACAATCCGCAAAGTTATACTTTTGTTGTACCTGAGGGCGTGACTGTAATCGGAGGATATTATGAAGGAAGTTTTAAGGATGGAGTTTATCAGGATGATGGTTGGAAAGAAGAAGAACGTAATTCTTTGACTTATCGTACAATTCTCAGTGCAGAGGCTGTTCCTACGCAAGGCTCTACACTAACTCAAAATGTTACAGGTTACCATACTGTTACTTTTGGTGGTGGTGACGGCACAACGGCTTTGACTAAGCCAGCAATCATCGACGGCGTATGGCTTACTGACGGTTCGGCCACTTCGATGGCAGGAGCCGGCAAGCCGAATACGCGGGGTGGTGGTGCCATTGTGCCGAGCGGTGCGCATGTAAGGAACTGCGTCGTGATGGATTGCGAGGCCATTGAGGGCGGAGGCCTTTATCTTATGCCCGGTGCTACTGTCAGCGGAACGCTCGTTATGAACAACAGTGCGGAAAACGGCGGCGGTGTCTATGCCGACAATACTGATGTCAGTGCAGACAGTCGTGCGCACATCCTGTCGTGTACCATAGCCAACAACGAGGCTTCTTCAACCGGTGGTGGCTTGTATATGGAGGACGGTGCGGTGATGAACGTAAACACCGTAGTGTTTGGCAACAAGGCCGGTTCAGACAAAAATGTGAGCGGTGTGGTGAATCAGCAGTTTGAAGACAGTAAGCTGGATGATGTGTTTAACATAACAGAGCAGAACAGTTTCTACCCGTTCAACAGCTGCTTCGTTGAAACACAGGAAATGCCGTCGGACTTCGAGAATAGTATGCTCGAAAGCGACAAGTCGCTCTATTTTGCAGACGACTATTACCGGCTGAAGGACTATTCTCTGCTTATCAAGCACGGTTTGAAAAATGAATATCAGGATCGTAAGGTAGATGAACAAGGTCAGATAATCTCTAAAGGTCTGGTCGCAACATTCAATGTCGCTGAAAGCGATATGCAGAATATTGCACGTGTTCAGACTGGCAATGGAGCTTATCGTCTCGACGCCGGAGCCTTCGCCTACGAGGGTGGCATATTGCCGACAGATTTGTTCACACGTATCTTCGTGTCGCAGACCACTAACGTTACGTTGCCAGAAGGTTCTGATATGAACGAATATTTGGGACGCTCGTTCTATACCTCGTTCTCCACTTTGGAAGACGCGTTGGGATATATCCGTTCGATGCGTGAAGATGGGAAAAACGCTGATACCAAGTTTGAAATTCTTGTAGCCGGCGGAACATACAAGCCTTCTTACCAGCGAACTACAGGTGCACAAGTAGACCAAGACCAGAAACTTTATTCGTTTGTGGTGCCACAAGGAGTAAGTATTTATGGAGGATTTAGCGGAACAGAAAAATACTCATCTTCCAGCTCCACTGATACGGATGGATTTACGGACATAGGTACAGAAGTAACTGATTTAAATGTTGATGGGGATATAGAAGAAATCCTTAAAGCCCGTACTTACTCCGACTTCAACCAGAACAATATCATGGAACCGTGGGAGTTGACAAACCAGACTATATTATCAGGACAGATAAATGTCTCCAGCACGGCGCAGAACGCCTACCATGTGGTGTTCACTGATAAAGGTACGGCTACAACCGTCGCTCCTGTCGTGCTGGACGGCTTGACTGTGATGTACGGCCAGACGGACAATAAATTGTCTATCAGTGCAGATGAGAATGAGCAGGGACGTGGCGGCGGTATTTATAGCAATGGCGTTACTTATACCATCAGCCGTTGCCGTCTGCTTAACAATACCGCCGTGCGTGGCGGAGCAGTCTTTGTACGCAATGCCGACCTTAACCTGTCGGGTTGTATCTTGGCTGGGAACAAGACCGTTACAAATACCGCAGAGGGCACGACTAGGCTTAATAGTCGAGGTGGCGCAGCATACGTGTCGGGCATTGATAAAGCGGTCAATTTACGTGCGGTAAACACTTTGTGGGCAAATAACGAGTCGGCAGATGAAGGCGGTGCAATAGGTACGAATTATGCGGAAGGAATATCCTCTCAACATGATCCGCTTCTTTACATTATGAATAATACGTTTGTAAGGAATAAGGCTACGACGAATCCAGTTTTATATAATCACAATGGCAAAAGTCATATTGTGAACACTTTGATTTGGGGTAATGAAGGAGCAAGTTATGATGATGCAACAAGTGTGGCAGAAATCTATAATGTTTCTCATTGCGCCAGCGACGTGGATTATATCGGCAAGTTTACTTCTGGAAACTCGAACAATAATATTCGGTTGTCTACCGACAATATGAACGACGAGGGACCGCGCTTTACTAATCCCTCGACAACGGCTGGTGTGGCAGGCAACTCTGCTTCGAGTCTGTGGAATCCGGTGGCAATATCTGTTGTTACAGATGCAGGCGACGGAACGGAGCATAACGAAGAATCTTCCAATGATTCAGAAACAGATCACAACGCTGGCGAGACAACCGGCGCTTATCAGGATTGGTTTGATGCTACTAGTACAGAAACAGGATATTTAGGAAAGAACGGTGTAACAGAAGCTTATGTTACTAACGCAACCGGTACATATTCCCGTTATTCAGGACCACGCGGTCAGAATAACGAAGAGTTGTGTAAGCCCATAGACATTGGTCTTTATGAGTATCAGTACGTGTCTAACTTCTCAACAATGGAGTATATTTATGTTGATACACTCTCAAGAGGTACAGGTTCGGGCAATAGTTGGGCAAATGCTACTGACGACCTACGCGGTGCCATTGTAGGTGCAGCCAATCCAACAGACAATGTAGATAAACCACGAGTCGTTTATATAAGAGATGGTAATTATTCGTGGAACAGAACATCTGCTGGTTCAGCATATATATTGAACATGCAAGAAACGAATAATATAAGTCTGACCCTAAAAGGCTCTTGCACAGGTAGTGGAGATCAGCAGGATTTCAGCAAACCGACCATATTAAGGAATGAGGGCTCAACTACCAACTTGATATCTGTATCGGCAAACTCTAAGCCGGTAACCTTTGAAGGCTTTACGTTTATCAATGATACGGAAAATACGGGAATTGGTATGAATGCAAGTGCAGGAAGTGGTGGCTCGCTAACCTTGAAGAACTGCGGATTCAGAATCAGCCCCACAGGACTGAATATTTCAGGAAATAGTGGCAAGATGCTTATTTACAACACGCTGTTTGCTGATGGCGGCACGGGACTTAATGTAGAGTCAACTTCTAATTTTGATAACATAACGCTGGTAAATACGACCTTTGCGAATAACAGTGTAGAAGACATGCCTAAAGGATTGACCGATGTTTATAATTCTGTGTCGTGGAATAATAACACACAAAACATGCCATCAACAAACGAGTTATATAATAAAGTTTTCAATGATGCAACTACAAACAATGCGGACATTCAGAACGGCCCGAACTTCGTAGACCCGTTTAATAAAAATGCAGAAAGTCATGATTATCATATTCGTCCGAGCGTGCAGCTGCTGAATAAGGGAAGCAATCAAAATTATATTGACCATGTAGTTAAAGTTGTAAGCGGCGCCGATGCAACAGAGATACCTTCTACAGAGGTAGACCTCGGCAACAATGCGCGCTTGGTGGACAATGATATCGACATAGGCGCATACGAATACGAGGCACCGCTGCAGCCGATTGTTTACGTTAAGCCGGACCTTACAGGCACGGCAGACGGCAAGAGCTGGGAAACAGCTCTCGGCGACTTGCAGGGCGCAGTGGACTTGGCAGGACTGTATGCTTATAACAATAAAGGGAAGAATGGCTATGTGTTTGTTCACGGAAATTACCACGACACAGGTTTGCTTAATCTGTCACTTGGAAATACGAAAGTGTATGGCGGAATGAACGACGAGCGCAGTGATGTAGGGTTGGCGGCTGACTTTAAAAATACGGCTGATGTTGTAAAGAGCCTGCTCGGCAAGCGCAAGGGTATGCTGGAAAATATCAACCGCTCGTCGTTGAATAATGTAACGATAAGTGCGAACGGAGTAGTTGACGGCTTTGTGGTGACGGGTACGGCTACGGTCAAAAGCGGCGCGCTCTCTACTTCGGTAGTTAATAACGATGTAAGCGGTTATAACACGGGCTTGTTGTATAACTCGCTTGTGCTTGGCGACGGCACGGCAGGCCATCCGGGTAATGTCAGCGGCGTAAAGGCCGTTAACGTGACGGCCGTTGGAGAGATAGCCGGTGCTGACGGAAGCGGCAACAACCGCGCTTCTGTCACTGAAACGAACACTTACGTTACGGATGATTATTGGGAGTACCAGCTGATGGAGACCGCCGCCGATGACATAGACAAGGGTGCGGATGCCACAACTCAGTCGTGTATAGACCTGGTAGGCCACAGCCGCGACCTTATAGGCAACCTGCGTATTCGCAACACTGTCGATAACGGTTGCTTCGAGACATGGAATATCTGCGATGGCATGACTTCGGGAAATGTCATCACTTCTACAGATTATCCTGTCGGCAAGTCTGTGGTCTATGTGCGCAAGGGGCAGGAGCTGAAGATAGAGAATGCCACCGACGGCACGCTGGTCTACAAGGACGAGGCCTCGCCATTCACTCCGGGCTTCCTGCTCCTGGAGCATAAGGCCGGTTTGCGAGGCAACGGAAACCATATATGTCTGACCAACCTGGCTGTCGAGCGCGACATCGCTGATGGTGGCGCAGATCTCGTCGCCATGCCGTTCGACGTCAGCTCCACTAAGAGCGAGCTGGCCGGCATCACGCCACAACGCTACGACGGCAACACGCGTGCTGCTTACGACTATAAGTTTGACGGCAGTGACGGCAGTGACGGCAGTGCATGGATGCCGACGACCATAGACCAGAGCGGACTATACGAAGGCCTGCTCTTCGAAAACAATACGGGCGCCGACCAGACGCTCCGCTTCTGGGGCAAGAGCTCAGAACCATATTTGGAGGACGGTCAGGACAAGACGGTATCGCTGGCAAAATATAACTTCAACGAGCCATGGACATCAGCGACAACAGGAGGCGACCGCTTCACTCATAAGGAGAACATGAGCTGGAACCTCTTCGGCTCGCCTTATCTCTGCGCGATGAATTTCAGCGACATGGAATACGGGCGTGTGATTTACGGATATAGTGAAAATTCTTATAAGACGATTAACACTGCTAATGAAACTTCAGGATATATTCCTGCCGGCGATGCCGTATTTACTCAAACAGCAACATTGAAGGATTATGAAACGGTCAACGTAAGTTCTTCAGCAGAGAAAAATGGAAATCCTTATGCAGCAACGTCAAGTCTTTCTGTAAGTATTAAGAGAACTGGAGAGGCAAGTGAAGATGATGCAGCTTATGGTGATATTCTCCAGCTTGATGCCGTGCCGGCAGGCGAGGCGCGCAATGAGTTTGACATGTCGGCAGACGGCGTGAAGTGGATGGCAGACGGCGAGGCGCAGATATACGCCACACGTTCGGGCGGACGCTACTCGCTGCTCTCGGCTGTAAACATTGATGGCGAGGTGGCGGTAGGAGTGACGGTGCCCGAGCCCGGCATGTACACCATAGCCGTGCCCGACGACTGCATGGCCGAGGACTATGAGACAGTGGTACTCGACGACGCCGTGACTGGACGCTCGGTAGACCTGCTTGAGGGCGGCTACGACTTCACGACCGTAGAGGAAGGCGACATCATAGGTCGATTCAATATCAGCTTCAACCGCAAGGCTGCGGCTGGCGACGACATCCGCGCTTACTTCACGGCTGACGACATGATACGCGTTGAGGGCGTAGAGCCTGGCGACAACATCTCCGTTTATTCTGTCGACGGCATGCGTGTTGCATCTGTAACGGCAAGCTCGAACGTCGAAGACGTAAGGGCAAGCGTTGCCGTGGTTGCGATAGTTAAGGCCGGAGGCAAGACGGTGAAGATAAGAAAGTAGTTTTAAGATAAAAGATAAAAGAGAAAAGTGAAAAATCCATGTGACTTGTCGTTTGAATGAAACAAACATAAACTTTCACATAGAAAGTTCAAGTCAGAAGCCACATGGATTTTTCCCTTATAATAGCACATGGATTTTTCACTTTTCCCTTTTCTCTTTTCACTTATAATAGCACATGGATTTTTCCCTTTTCTCTTTTCACTTTTCACTTATAATAGCACATGGATTTTTCCCTTTTCTCTTTTCCCTTTTCACTTATAATAGCACATGGATTCTTCACTCTTCACTCTTCGTTCTTCACTTACTTTTTAAAAGGCATCCTTTCAGCTTCTAAAAGGTTACCTATAAGGCTATAAAAGGTCGTCTTTTGCGATGCGAAAGGCGGCCTTTTGCGTTAGGGTGGTTAAGCTGTTGTAATTTAGAAGGTTAGCGATGATGCGCCTTAAGGTGGCTTAATTACGGATTAGTGCTATTTTATCATCATTTTCTGACTGATTATTTTGTTTTTCGCCCTACATGCATTATCTTTGCAACGGAAACAAGATTTGTAACCATTAATGGATGAAATTATTATTATACTGCTATTGATTTTGGTCAACGGCATTTTTGCCATGTCTGAGATAGCAGTTATACAAGCGAGGAAAACAACTTTATCAAACGACGAAAAGAAGGGAAGCAAGGGTGCCAAGACCGCCTTGCGTCTTGCCAACGACCCCGACCGTTTCCTCTCGACGGTGCAGATAGGCATCACGCTTATCGGAATTTTGACTGGTATTTATTCAGGTGCATCGCTTTCGGGCAGGTTCTCTGACGTGTTCGAGAGCTTCGGCATGCCCGAGCGCTGGGCTTATCCGCTGGCACAGGGCATAATAGTCATAGTCGTGACCTATCTTACCATAATCTTCGGCGAGCTGGTGCCCAAGCGCATAGGCATGAGTGTTGCCGAGCGCGTGTCTGAGATTATAGCCCGCCCGATGTACGTGCTGTCGGTCATAGCAGGGCCGTTCGTGTGGGTACTGTCAAAGAGCACGGAGGCCGTGGTAGACCTGCTGGGGGTTAAGAACGCCGAGTCGAAGGTGACCGAGGAAGACATCAAGTCGATAGTGCAGGAGGGCAAGGAAGACGGCGAAGTGCAGGAGGTGGAGCAGGACATCGTGGAGCGCGTGTTCATGCTGGGCGACCTGACCGTAGACTCTATAATGACGCACCGCTCTGACGTGGTGACGCTTGACGTAAGCATGACAAACGACGAGCTGAAGGAGGTGCTCAACGGCAACCTGTACGAGGCTTACCCGCTGATAGACCGCGGCATAGACAATATACTGGGCGTTGTGCTGCTGAAGGACCTGCTGTTCCGTCTCGACGACAAGACGCTGAAGCTGAAGTCGATAATGCACCCGGCAGTATACTTCTACGAGAACATGAGCGTGTACAAGGCGCTCGAACAGATGAAGGAGAAAAGGCTGACGCAGGCGTTCATCTGCGACGAGTTCGGCAGTTTCCAGGGCATAATAACCCTGCGCGACATACTCGAGGGGTTAGTGGGCACGATAAACGAGGTGAACAACGACCCCGAAATAGTGAAACGCGAGGACTCGGAAAGCTGGCTTGTAGACGGGCAGTGCTCGTTCTACGACTTCCTGTCTTACTTCGACAAGGAAGACCTTTACGACAGCGAGCAGCAGGACTACAACACCCTTGCCGGACTGATAATTGAGCAGATGAAACACATACCACAGGCCGGTGAACGCACTGACTGGAACTGCTTCAACTTCGAGATTGTCGACATGGACGGGGCACGTATAGATAAAGTGCTCGTGACGATGAAAGACACCGAAGGCACGGAGGATAAATGACGGCCTTAGAGCCGGCGGCATGCCGCTATGGTGCGCCTGGTGCTGTTAACCCGGTAATAATTGAGTACAAGAAACCGGCAACTGCGTCATAAAACAGATTAGTCTAATAGAATCACAATCAATGGAAATACAACCTGCAAAGGATTCTCAGGCCCGGTCGATAGCGAGACTGATCATGCAGGCCATGAACTATGACTGCTGCCGCTATTTTGCGGGGCCTGACCATACGCTTGACGATTTCGAGCGTATGATGACTTCTTTGGTACAGTCGGAGAAGTCGCAGTACAGTTACCTGAATGCCATTGTAGCCGTAGACGAGGATGGCGGCGAGCCCTGCGGCGTGTGCATATCGTATGACGGGGCACGCCTGCACGAGCTGCGCGAGGCTTTTGTCAATGCCGCACGGGACAGTCTGGGGCGCGACTTCGGCAGCATGGCCGACGAGACTTCGGCAGGCGAGCTTTACATAGACAGCATAGCCGTACGTGAAGACTGCCGTGGGCGGGGAATAGCCACACGCCTTCTCCAGGCGGCGGTAGACAAGGCAAGGGCGATGAACCTGCCTGCCGTAGGCCTGCTTGTAGACAAGGGCAACCCCAAGGCCGAACGGCTATATGAAAGGGTGGGCTTCAGGTACGTCGGCGACAACGCATGGGGCGGCCATGAGATGAAGCATCTGCAGTATCAGATTTGAACCTTACTGCGCAGGGCTTGCCTGCTGAATAACGCAATACTCCATTTTGAACCTACAACCTCATAATCCAAGGAAAAGACATGCAAGACAGTAAATATTTGGTAGCGACAGAGCGCGACGCCCAATGGGGGCTGGTTGTCAATACGGTAGGGTATGACGAGGTAGGACCTGACGAGGAATATCCTACCAAGGGACATGGCGACGGATATTATTTCGACGTCGAGCGCGGACGTACCCTTGACGAGTATCAGATGCTTTACCTTGTCGAAGGCGAAGGCGTATTCTCGTCTGAACACGTGAAGGACGTACACATCAAGGCCGGTGACATATTCCTTTTGTTCCCCGGCGAATGGCATACGTACCACCCCCTGCATGTGGATACGTGGAAAAGTTACTGGATAGGGTATAAGGGCCGTAACATGGACGACCGCCTGAAGTATAACTTCCTGTCGTTGGAGAAGCCTGTTTACCACGTTGGTTTCAGCAACGACATAGTGCATTTGTACAAACTGGCAATAGCCACGGCTAAGGAGGAGCCCGTGCACTGCCAGCAGATACTGGCCGGTGTGGTGAACAACCTGCTCGGCCTGATGTACTCGCTCGAGCGCAAGATGGAACTTAGCCGCAAGGGCGGATACGTGGACATGATAAACAAGGCACGCCTGCGCATACGCGACGGTGTGGAAGAGAAGATAACCGTGCAGGAGATAGCCGCCGAGCTTGGCTCGAGCTACTCCAATTTCCGTAAGTTGTTCAAGGAATACACCGGTCTGTCTCCTGCCTTCTACCAGCAAGACCTCAAACTGCAGCATGCCAAGGAACTGCTCTCGACAACCGACATGAGCATAAAGGAAATTGCTTACAGGCTTAATTTCGACTCGCCAGACTACTTCTCAAGCAAGTTCAAGGCAAAGATAGGATGCAAACCCAGCGAGTACAGGGCAAGGATGAGGTGCTTTAAGTGAAAAGTGAAGAGTGAAGAACTTTTCAGAGTGAAGAGTGAAGAACGAAGAGTGAAGAACGTCTTACTAAAGTGAAAAGAGAACAGTGAACAGTGAATAATCCGAATGCCTTTGATAAACGAAAAGAGAACAGTGAACAGTGAAAAATCCGAATGCCGAGGCAAACAAAGAAAGAAAAACGGATAACAACTGCTTATTCAATTGGATTCTACACTCTTCACTTTAACCTCTTCACTTAAAAACGCTATTCCAATAAAAACGAAGAACCCAAAAGAGCGGCCTGAACCTGGCCCACTTTTGGGTTCTTCGTTTTCTTTATTTTTCAAGTTTCAATCCAACTTGACAATTGGATTTTTCACTGTTCACTGTTCTCTTTTCACTTTAGTAAGACGTTCTTCACTCTTCACTTATTTTATAGTCCTATTACCGACTTTTCAACCCAGTATACCAAGATTCCGGCAATGTATCCGATGAAGGCAATCCAGGTAATGTTCTTCATGTACCAGCCGAAAGTTATTTTCTCGAGTCCCATGACTACAACTCCGGCGGCAGAGCCGATGATGAGCATCGAACCGCCCACGCCGGCACAGTAAGCCAGGAGCTGCCAGAATATGCCGTCTTGCGCCATGGCTCCGGCTTCGGCTATCGGGTACATGCCCATGCAACCGGCAACGAGCGGCACGTTGTCTACAATGCTCGACAATACGCCGATAAGTCCGGTAACTATGTAATGGTTGCCGTTGAATGTTGTGTTGAGGCCTTCGCCTAGGGCTGCAAGCACGCCGATTTCCTGGAGGCACGCAACAGCCATGAGGATGCCGAGGAAGAAGAGTATGGTACCCATGTCGATGCGCGAAAGGATGTTGGTTATCCGCTTTTGGGTTCCGCCTTTATCGCTGTGTTCGGGCAGGTCGCGGTAGAATATCTCGGTCGACGTCCATAGCACACCCAGCACGAGCAATATGCCTACGAACGGGGGCAGGTGGGTGATTGACTTGAAGATAGGCACGAAGATGAGTCCGCCCACGCCAATCCAGAACACCGCCTTGCGCTGGCTATCAGTTAAGTCGTTAGACACGGAAGCTGTTGTGACAGCTGTGCCGCCGGATATTTCGCCCTTCAGCTTGAACGACAGTATGTATGCCGGAATGGCAATCGAGATGATGGAAGGGATGAAGAGCTCCTTGATTACTCCGGCAGCCGTGATGAGTCCCTTGTTCCAAATCATTATGGTAGTGACGTCGCCAATCGGAGAGAAGGCGCCTCCCGAGTTGGCTGCAATTATGATGAGCGATGCGTAGATAAGGCGGTCTTTGCGGCTTTTGATGAGCTTGCTTAGAATCATGACCATGACTATTGATGTCGTCATGTTGTCAAGAATTGCCGAAAGGAAGAAGGTCAGGATTGTGATGCGCCACAGCAATGCTTTCTTGCTCTTTGTCTTCATCATGTCGCGCACGAAGTTGAAACCGCCGTTCTGGTCTACCACCTCGACTATGGTCATTGCTCCCATCAGGAAGAACAGGGTGGTGGCAGTACTGCCGAGATGGCCTTCAATGGCAGAGCTGGCAGCAGCGGCTATGCCTTCGGGGGATATCCCTTCGAAGTTGGCCGGGTCGAACATGTAGAGAGTCCAGCATGCCACAAACATGAGCAGGGCAACAGCAGCCTTGTTTACTTTTGTAAATGTTTCCAAGGCGATGCACAGGTATCCTATTATGAATACCGTCACGATAATAAGTGTTAATGTTGACATTAGTTTGTTTGTTAAGATTAGTGTAATATCCAGTTTGCAAAATTAGTGATTAATTTCCGTTTTCGGTTACGGCAAAAGTGAAAAAATGCTTATATCGGGCAAACGGGGCCGTTATTGGCCGGCAATATTGTTTGTTCTCAATTCTTTTTGTTTAAAAATCAAATAATATTACATGTTTTCGCGAAAAAATAAATATCTTTGTACCATTGCAATTTAATACGTAAAAACATAAACTACATGGACAAATCACAATGTTTTTTCGCTGTCGACCTTGGAGCGACAAGCGGCAGGACGATAGCCGGATTCATAAAAGACGGAAAGGTCAAGCTTGAAGAACTTACGAGGTTCCCCAACAACCTGATCGAAACCGGCGGACACTTCTACTGGGACATCTACGCCCTGTACTTCGAGATAATAAAAGGGCTTAAGCTCGTGGCGCGCCGCGGACTTGAAATAGAAAGCATCGGTATTGACACCTGGGGCGTTGACTTCGTGTTCGTAGGCGAGGACGGCGCCTTGTTGCGCAATCCCGTGGCCTACCGCGACCCGTACACGTTCGGTGCAATGGATGAGTATTTCGCCAATGCCGTCTCTAAGGAAGAGGTGTATCAGGCCACAGGCATACAGTTTATGAACTTCAACTCGCTGTTCCAGCTGTATGCAATGAAACGCGACGGCAACTCTGCACTGAAGAACGCGCGTAAGATACTCTTCCTGCCTGATGCGTTGAGCTGGATGCTTACCGGCAATGCCGTTTGCGAATATACCATCGCGTCGACGAGCCAGTTGCTCAATCCGGTAACCAAAGACCTCGACACCCGTCTGCTCGACAGCCTCGGCCTTGACCGCGGCATGTTCGGCGAGATGGTCATGCCCGGACACAAGATAGGCGTGCTGACGGAAGAGGTGCAGAAGATGACAGGGCTGGGAGCGGTGCCCGTGATTGCCGTTGCCGGCCACGACACGGCAAGCGCCGTAGCTGCCGTGCCCGCAAAGGACGAGCATTTTGCATATCTTAGCAGCGGCACGTGGAGCCTTATGGGCATTGAGACCAAGGAGCCTATAATCAACGAACTTAGCTATGAGCGTAACTTCACCAACGAGGGTGGTGTAGAGGGCACGACGCGTTTCCTGAAAAACATCTGCGGAATGTGGTTGCTTGAGCGCTGCCGCAAGGAATGGGGCGACGATGCGCCTGCCGACTACGGCACGCTGCTTGGCGAGGCCATGAAGGTGGAGCCTTTCCAGAGCATCATCAACCCCGACGACGAGATGTTTGCCAATCCGGCCAACATGCAGCAGGCCATAAAGGACTATTGCGCAAAGACCGGACAGCATGTGCCCGAAGGCTATGCCGAGACATGCCGCTGCATCTTCGAGAGCCTTGCCCTGAGATACAGGCAGGTGGCAGGCTATCTGAAGGAGATGGCTTCGTTCCCGATTGACACGCTGCACATAATCGGAGGCGGCTCGCTCAACGCTTACCTCAACCAGTTTACAGCCAACGCTACGGGACTGACCGTGTTGGCCGGTCCGCAGGAATGCACTGCCTTGGGCAATATAATGCTTCAGGCCAAAGCCGCCGGAGCGGTTGGCGGCATTTTCGACATGCGCCGCATAATTGCCGACAGCATAACAATGAAACGCTTTGATCCGCAGGACAAGGAAATGTGGGACAAGGCATACGCTAAATTCGAGAGTTTAACAAGGTAAAATATAAACATAGACGGTATTCTGGCTTATCGATAAGGTAGATGCGTGTGGTGTACGCCAAATCCGGATTTGAAGCCTTGTGCCGCCATAAACATAAATATTAGTATGAAAGAAGAATTAGTAAGAAAGGCTTACGAGATAGCCAAAGAACGTTATTCGGAAATAGGTGTAGATACTGAAAAGGTGATCGCACAGATGCAAGACTTCCATCTCAGCCTGCACTGCTGGCAGACTGACGACGTGATAGGATTTGAGAATATATCAGGCGAACTGAGCGGCGGCATAGCCACTACGGGCAACTATCCCGGACGGGCGCGCAACATTGACGAGGTGCGCATGGACATTGTCAAGGCTAAGAGCCTCATACCCGGTACGCACCGTCTCAATCTGCACGAGATTTACGGCGACTTCAAGGGTAAGGCCGTTGACCGTGACGAGGTTACGCCTGAATATTTCCAGAGCTGGATAGACTGGGCTAAGGAGAACAACATGAAGCTCGACTTCAACTCAACATCGTTCTCACACCCCAAGAGCGGCAACCTGTCGCTTGCCAACCCCGATGAGGGCATACGCAAGTTCTGGATCGAGCATACTAAGCGTTGCCGCGAGATATCTGAAGCCATGGGCAAGGCGCAGGGCGATCCCTGTATAATGAACCTGTGGGTGCACGACGGAAGCAAGGACATGACTGTCTGCAAGCTGAAATACCGCGAGCTGCTGAAGGCTTCGCTCGACGAGATATTCGCCACGAAGTACGACAACATGAAAGACTGCATAGAGAGCAAGGTGTTCGGCATCGGTCTTGAAAGTTATACGGTTGGCTCGAACGACTTCTATACTGCATACGCAGCACAGAACAACAAGATGATAACCCTCGACACTGGCCACTTCCACCCGACAGAGAGCGTTGCCGACAAGGTTTCGGCCATGCTGCTGTACGTGCCTGAACTGATGCTGCACGTAAGCCGTCCTATCCGTTGGGATTCTGACCACGTTACCATCATGGACGACCCGACGCTCGACCTGTTCCAGGAGATTGTACGTGCCGGCGCCCTCGACCGTGTACACTACGGTCTCGACTATTTCGACGCTTCAATCAACCGCATCGGTGCATACGTTGTCGGCAGCCGTGCCGCACAGAAGTGCATGCTGCGCGCACTGCTCGAGCCCATCGACACTCTGCGCAAGTATGAGGCTGAAGGCAAGGGCTTCGAGCGTCTGGCTTTGCTCGAAGAAGAGAAGGCGCTGCCGTGGAACGCTGTTTACGACGAGTTCTGCCTCCGCAACAACGTGCCCGTAGGCCATGACTTCATTGCCGACGTTGAGCAGTATGAAAAGGACGTGACTTCAAAACGATAGAATGTTGTAAGTATAACGTCAGGACATTGCAAGGGCTGATTCGGTCTGCATGTCCTGGCGTTAATTTTTTTGTACGGTTTAAATCATGGAAATATTAATAGGACTGATAATCATTGCCATTGGCGCATTCTGCCAGTCGAGCTGCTATGTGCCAATCAATAAGATAAAGGAGTGGAGCTGGGAGTCGTATTGGCTCGTGCAGGGTGTTTTCGCCTGGATAGCTTTCCCCTTGCTCGGCGCCCTGCTTGCAGTACCTGCCGGACACAGCCTTATGGAAGTGTATGCGGCTGATCCCGTTGCTGCCATGTGGACAATATTCTTCGGAATACTATGGGGCATAGGCGGACTTACGTTCGGCTTGTCGATGCGTTACCTTGGCGTGGCCCTCGGCCAGAGCATATCGCTCGGAACGTGCGCCGGACTCGGTACAATACTTACGCCAATATTCACAGGCAATACGCAAGACCTTACCATGCCTGTCATCGTCGGCGTGGTGGTTACGCTGCTTGGCATCGGCGTTATCGGCGTAGCCGGCAACATGAAGTCGCAGTCGCTTAGCGAGGAAGAGAAGAAGAAGGCCGTCAAGGACTTCAACTTCACGAAAGGCATAATCGTGGCCTTGCTTGCCGGATTCATGAGTGCATGTTTCAGCATAGGCCTTGGTTTCGGCGAGAATCTCAACTTCGGTGATGCTACTGACCCGATGTTCCGCACATTGCCCGCAACGTTCCTCGTTACGCTCGGCGGCTTTCTGACCAACGCCGTTTATTGCTTCTACCAGAACGGCAAGAACCATACCTGGGGCGACTACAGGCAGACAAGCCTTTATCTTAACAACATTGTGTTCTGCGCCCTGGCCGGTCTCCTTTGGTACAGCCAGTTCTTTGGCCTGAGCCTTGGCAAGGGCTTCCTTACTGACTCTGCCGTGCTGCTCACGTTCTCTTGGTGCATATTGATGGCTCTTAATGTAACGTTCAGCAACGTGTGGGGCATTATCCTTAAAGAATGGAAGGGTTGCTCAAGTAAAACCATAACCGTGCTAGTGGTGGGCCTGCTGATACTTATTGTGTCGTCGTTCCTGCCGCAGCTGCTCAAATAGGTAAATGCACACCTTGGGGCAACAGCTCTTGCATACATCCAGAAACATTTGTTACTTATTTAGTCGCCCTTTAAAAACATCGTTATCTACTGTTATTCAGTAATTTAATCA
>ERZ772861.189-NODE-189-length-74901-cov-24.106312_pt1 | contig 74901 bp, 50 predicted proteins | sample MGYA00512135_ERZ772861 | MGnify/ENA primary metagenome ERZ772861 (study PRJEB29015, sample SAMEA2737700) | human gut metagenome | biome: human gut; feature: human-associated habitat; material: faeces | place: China | collected 2012 ...
TTATTGATTAAATTACTGAATAACAGTAGATAACGATGTTTTTAAAGGGCGACTACATATTGTAAAAGGTTACCTTTTGCGAGCCAAAAGGTAACCTTTTATGTTACGAAAGGCGGCCTTTTACATTGCAAAAGGCCGCCTTTTAGCAGTATGCTGATTATCAGTGTGTTACAGTCGGAATCTTGTTGACGGTCATGGTCATTCAAAATCGAAGAACAGGTCGTCGCCGTTGCTTCCGCTGTTGGCAGGTTCCTGCGTCTTGGGCGGATTCTTCAGGTTGCCTTTTTCGTCAAACATGCCGTATGTGATGCGCAGCACTACGAACTCCGTACGGCGGTTAAGCTGGTTGCATATTTCCTGTTTGTCCTCGTCGAGCTTCTTTATGAACTCCTCGGTCAGCACGTCGCCCTCTTTCAGCCACGGGTATTTCTCGGTCAGCTTCTTGCGTATTGTCTTCGGTTTTTCCTTACCGTAGCCTACGGGTGAAAGCCTGTCTTTGGCTATGCCGTGGCTAATCAGGTAGTTGACCACGGCTTCCGCCCTTCTCTGTGACAGCGTCTTGTTATATTCCGCGCTGCCTTTGTAGTCGCAGTGTGCGCTCAGCTCAATGGTAACATTTGGATTCTCGTTCAGCAGTTTTACAAGTTCGTCAAGGGCTTTCTCTGATTCCGGCCTTAGCGTGTACTTGTCGAAGTCGTAGAAAATGTTGTCAATCAAGACGGGCACGCGTATCGAGGCCAGCGGGAATTGCAATACGTATTCCTCCGATTCAGTGACGGGTTTTACCTTAAGTTCTTCCTTGTGGTTGAGGAAACCCTTGCAGGTTGCAAGGAAGATGTAGTCCACGTTCGGGTTTATAGCCTGCGTGAACGAGCCGTCGCCCTTGACGCTCAGCTTCAGGTTGGTGCCGTCGCTGCCTACCATGTGCACCTGCGCTTCGGGCAGTTCGTAGCCGTCCATCTCGTAGACCCAGCCTTTCACGGTTTGTATTATCTCCGGTTTCTCGAAGCTGTAGATGTGGTCCCAGCCGCGTGCGTCGCCCCTGTTGGACGAGAAGAAGCCACGGTTGTGCAGCCCTTCAAACGTCATGCCGAAGTCGTCGCCCTGCGAGTTGAGCGGATACCCAGGGTGTTCGAGTACGAAACGTCTGGTCTTCGGGTCAACTTTTGCGATGTAAATGTCGAGTCCGCCCAGTCCCTTATGGCCGTTGGACGAGAAATACAGGTCGCCATTGGGCCTGAACGTAGGGAACATTTCGTCGCCCGGCGTGTTGATAGGTTCGCCCAGGTTCTCGACTCCTCCAAGTCCGGCTGAGGTTATTCGTATGCGCCAGATGTCGAGTCCGCCCTTGCCTCCGGGCATGTCAGACGTGAAGTAGAGCCACATCCCGTCGGGCGATATGGCCGGATGGGCGTAGCTTGACAGCGTGTCGCGCGTTATTTCGAGTGGTTGCGGTTTGCCCCATGATGCGTCTGAACGCGCCGATGTAACAATCGTGGCAAACCTCGGATAGTTTGGGTCGGTAACACATTGTGTGAGGTACATCTCGCGCTGGTCCGGCGTAAAGCAGCATGCACCCTCGTCGAATTCGGTGTTGAGGCCCGATTCAATCGTCTCCGGGCGTTGCCATTTGCCGTTCTCGTCCTTTTGCGAGTAGAATATGTCGCCGGGCTTGGTACCCGTTATGCCGCTAAGTTCGTCGCCCTGGGCTTCGTTGCGGGTAGAGGTGAAGTACAGTTGGTCGTACTCGTCGCCGAAAAGCATCGGCGAATACTCCGCCCGGCGCGAGTTGAATATGTCCATCTTCTTCACTATGTATCGTGAGCCGGCTTCCTTCTCGGCCTGCGCCGTCTGTGCTGCGAGCAGACCGGTCTTTGCCAGTTCGTTGTCGGGCAGCGAGTCCAAAACCAGCTGGAATTCCTTTGCCGCCTCCTTGTAGCTCGCCGCCTTCATCAGCAGGCGTGCCAGGTTGAGGTGCGTGTCGATGCTGTCTTTCTTGTACCTGATGACGTTCCTGTATGCGGCGATTGCTTTCGAGTTCGAGTTTATGCGGTCGTAGCAGTAGGCAAGTTTGCGTGCGCGCTCGCCGCGCTTGTCCCTTTCCTTCGACGGAGTCTTGTTGTAGGCTGTCTTGAACTCGGCCGCGGCGTCGTAATATTCGCCTATGGCGAGAAACTTCTCGCCCTTCTTCATGTAGTGTTCGGCGCCACACGAGACAAGAAACAGCGCCATTAGGCTTAATATAATATGTGTTGAGACTTTGACTTTCATATTAGAGTGGGATAAAAGCCCTGGTGTGATGCATGCCGTGCGCACAACTTGTACGTGCCGTGGGGCTGGCGTTTGCCACCGCGTTGCGCGGCTGTGGCGGACTTTTATATAATAACTTGAATTCCCGCTATTTATTGTTTGAAAGGCAGACGGAAAGTGCAGCCCTCTCGCCAGCGGTCGCATCCGTATGCCGTTTTGCCTTTTATTATGTGCCCTTTGCCGCAGGCAGGACACACTTTGCCTATTATCGTGTCGTCTGCAGGCAGCGCCTGGCCGTCCTGCTGTTTGCCTGCCGGAGCGGCGGTTGCCACGGTCTTGCTTTTTGGCTTGGGCTTGGCGGCCTTCTTCTGTGGCTTCTTTTTCAGGTCTTCGTCTGTCATGATGGTTACGCGGCGGTTGCTGTTGTCGGCGAGGACGTCGTTTACAATCTTTGTAATCTGCTGCTTCAACTCGTCGATAAACTGCCCTGCGTCATACTTCTTATGCTCTATGTCGCGCAGTTTCTTCTCCCAGATGCCGGTAAGTTCGCAGCTTTTGAGCAGTTCTTCCTTTATTGTATCAATCAGTTCGATGCCTGTCGGCGTTGCCACAATGTTCTTGCGCTCGCGCTTTATGTAGCGTCGCTTGAACAAAGTCTCTATGATATTGGCTCGCGACGACGGCCTTCCGATACCGTTTTCCTTAAGTGCTGCGCGCAGCTCCTCGTCTTCAACAAACTTTCCTGCCGTCTCCATAGCCCTAAGGAGTGTCGCCTCGGTGTAAAACTTCGGCGGAGTCGTCCACTTCTCGGTAAGCGTCGGCGTGTGCGGACCGCTCTCTCCCTTGGTAAAAGCAGGCAGGGTGCGCTCCTCGTCCTGCTCTTTAGCGTTGTCGTTGTCGGCCGTCTGCGTGTCTTTTGAATACAATACACGCCAGCCCGGGTCGAGTATCTGCTTGCCGCTGACTTTGAATTCCACGTCGTCAACCTTTCCCATGACCGTGGTTGTGGAGAACTTGCAGTCCGGATAGAACACGCTGATGAAGCGTCTTGCCACCAGATCGTAGACATGGCGCTCCAAGTCGGTGAGGCTTGAGGCCGGAACGCCGGTCGGGATTATGGCATGGTGGTCGGTAACTTTCGACGAGTCGAACACCTTTTTGCTCTTAGGCAGCTTGGTGTCGGCAAGCGGCAGGGTGAACGCTTCGTACCCGCGCAGCCCTTTCAGGGTAGCCGGGCACTTGGGATAAATGTCGTCGCTGAGGTACTGCGTGTCCACACGGGGGTACGTGGTGAGCTTTTTTTCGTATAAGGACTGTATCACGTTGAGCGTGGTTTCCGCGCTCATCGAGAACTTCTTGTTACAGTCCACCTGCAGCGACGTAAGGTCGTAGAGGTGGGGCGGAGCCTCCTTGCCGGCTTTCTTCTGCACATCTGTTACTGTGAACGGCTTGTCTGCTATCTTGGCGAACGAGCTTTCACCTTCCTCCTTGCTTGTAAACTTGCCCGCCGTGGCCGTGAAAAGCGTGTCGCGGTATATGGTTGACAGCACCCAGTAAGGCTCGGGCTTGAAGTTGTCAATCTCCTTCTGCCTGTTAACTATCAGCGCCAGCGTAGGTGTCTGCACGCGTCCTATCGATAAAACTTGGCGGTTTTGTCCGTACTTCAGCGTGTAAAGGCGCGTGGCGTTCATGCCGAGAATCCAGTCACCAATGGCCCGGCTCAGTCCGGCAAGATACAGGGGCTGGTACTCGCTCTGGTCTTTCAGCGTGCTGAAGCCCTCGCGTATGGCCTCGTCGGTCATCGACGAAATCCAAAGACGCTTCACGGGGCACTTTGCCTGCGCCTTCTGCATCACCCAGCGCTGTATGAGTTCACCCTCCTGTCCGGCGTCGCCGCAGTTTATTATGCTGTCGGCGGCCTGCATGAGCTTCTCTATTATGCCGAACTGTTTTATTATTCCCTGGTCGTCAATCAGCTTGATGCCGAACCGTGCGGGCAGCATCGGCAGTGCGCTGAGACTCCAGCGCTTCCACATCGGCGTATAGTCGTCAGGCTCTTTCAGCGTGCACAGGTGGCCGAAAGTCCATGTCACCTGGTACCCGTTGCCCTCGATGTATCCGTCGTGTGAGGTTGTAGCGCCCAGTATGCGGGCAATATCCCTTGCTACGCTTGGTTTCTCGGCAATGCAGACAATCATTTATTGTATCAAGAGTTTAGAAAAAATATCTTTATGAATAAGTGCAACTGTTTCAATATCCCAGGTCTTCGCCTACGAGTACGACGGTGTGGCGTCCGGCAGGATGCGAGTTGCGCATGAAGTGTATGTAGTTGCAGATGCTCTCGGGAGAGTTGCAGTTGTGGCATGTTCCGTCCGCGCGGCATGGTGTCTTGATGTCGAAACGGGCGGCATTGATAGGACTTGCCGTCGAGCGGGCGCGCGCCAGGGCGCTCTCCACGTCTTGTGTCACCTTGTTCAGGCCGACCACAAGGATAACCTTTTTCGGTCCGAAGGTGATGGCGGCCACTCGGTTGCCGTTGCCGTCGATGTTTACAATGACTCCGTCTTCGCTTATCGCGTTGACGCTCGACAGGTAATAGTCAGCCGAGAATGCCTCGCGGTAAATGCGCTGCGCCTCGTCGCGGTCGGCTGCGAGGTCGCGGTCTAATATGTCAAGGTCGCGCTTGTGCAGTGCGGCGGTCAGCCCCATGTCGCGTATCGTCATAGAGCCGCCCCACGTAACGCTGCTTCCGTCGGGGATTAGCGACGACACTTTCTCGACGGCTTCTGCCGCCGTAGGGCAGTAGAAGGCTTCAAAGTTGCGGCGCTTCAGGTTCTTTATCATTTTCTGCGCAAGCAGTTCGTTGCGTATTTCTTTAGGTGTCATAATGCTTTTGTATTAAAAGGTTCGGCTTATAGTGAATGCAAAATTAATTATTTTTCGGCATAATGGCTTACTGTGTCCTTACTTTTTTGATGCGCCTGACTGCCGTGTGGAATATTTTTCCGGCTGTATTACGCAGCAAATGCTTGCCTCCTGCAAACCGTCCTGCCTGTGTCACGGCGGTTTTAGCTTACCTTTGTGTCTTATTTGCGTTGTAATTTTAAAATGCTTTATATGTTATTGATTATCAGTATTTTATAGTTTAAATCTGTCGTTCGCCGTCATGCGCGTAAAGGCGCTTGGACGACGCTTTTCCAAAAGGTTACCTTTTAGCGTGCAAAAGATAACCTTTTACCCGATGAAAGGTTGCCTTTTACAGTGCAAAAGGTAACCTTTTGGTTTTTATGGGATTCTCGTCCGTTTTTTATTTTGCATTTTATACCCTTTTTATTACAATTCTCTCGGCTTGCACTAACTTTAAATAACTTAGGCTGCGCCTTGGAAGTGAAAATAAAAACTCGTTTCACTCATTTTTATTTTGCATTTCTCTCGGCTTGCACTAACTTTAAATAACTTAGGCTTCGCCTCGTAAGTGAAAATAAAAACTCGTTTCACTCTTTTTTATTTTGCATTTCACTCGGCTTGCACTAACTTTGCAAATAAAAAAGATGAATGTGCTGAGAGAACGGATATTGCGCGATGGCAAATGCCTTGAAAACGGGATACTTAAGGTTGACAGCTTTATCAACCACCAGATGGACCCTGTCCTGATGAAATCAATCGCCGTGGAGTTTGTGAGGCGTTTCGCTTCTACTGACATAAACAAGATTATCACAATAGAGGCAAGCGGCATAGCGCCGGCAATAATGACGGGCTATCTGCTTGAACTGCCGGTGGTCTTTGCCAAGAAGAAAAAGCCGGTGACGATGGAAGGCATGCTTACAACAACGGTGTTCTCGTTTACCAAGCAGCGTAATTATGATATTTGCGTGAGCAGCGAATTCCTCTGCCGTGGCGACCGTGTGCTGTTTATCGACGACTTTCTGGCCAACGGCAACGCCGCAAAAGGTATAATGGACCTCGTAAACCAGGCAGGAGCCGGGCTGGCGGGCATGGGCTTTGTCATCGAAAAGGCTTTCCAGCACGGAGGCGAATACCTGAGGAAGGCAGGCATGCGCGTTGAGTCGTTGGCGGTTATTGAGAGTCTTGATGATTGCAAGATAAAACTGAAGGACTAAGCGGTCGGATGGACAAGGGATTAGGCATGATGCCGAGGCTGGACGCGGAGCGGCGTACGTTCGAGATAATGGTGCGCCTGTATTGCCGTCATAAGGAGGGCAACGCAAGCCTTTGCGACGGTTGCCGGGCTTTGATTGACTATGCCGGCGGCCGGCTGTCGCGGTGTCCGTTCGGCGAGGACAAGCCTACGTGCAGGTTGTGCAAGGTGCATTGTTACAGCAAGGACATGAAACGGCGTGTCCGTGAGGTGATGCGCTACGCCGGTCCGAGGATGGTGCTTTATCATCCTTTGCTGGCCATACGCCACGTGTTGAGGGAAATGCGCAGGCCGGGTGGTGCGCGCTGACGCGTTCGGCAGCGTCACGCCATGGGGTGTTGTGCCTGTTGCGTACTTGCAACGGCATAGCCATACGCCATAAAGATGTTTGTTAAAAAGGAAAAAACTTTAAATCGTTTTGCTGGTTGAGGTTATTTGCCTACCTTTGTAAAACGGTTCCGGCTGTTGTTGCCGTATTGATACGGCTGCCGGGAAACAGGTAATATGTGAACATAAAAATAATACATCATGAGAAAAACAGTGCTTTCATTGCTTGCTATATTTTTAGTTATGCCGGTGGCGATGCATGCCGACGGGTATGATGATTTATGGAAAAAGGTTGAGGATGCATCCAAACGCGACCTGCCAAAAACGCAGATAGGGCATTTGGAGAAGATAGTGGCCAAGGCCGAGAAAGACAGGAATTACGGTCAGCTGCTGAAGGCCGAATGGTACATGATGTGGACTTGGGGCGCAATATCGCCCGACTCGTTGCAGCCGCAGATGGCACGTCTCGAGCAGAAGGCCGCCGGATATGCGGAGAGCGACCCCGCACTGGCCGCCGTGTGCTATGCAGCCCTCGGCAAGACGTGCGCCGAAGCATCAGTGCCGCGCACTTCGGGGCGCGACGCGGCAGCGGCTTATTTCAAGAAAGCCATGGCCGACCCCGCCATGCTAGCCTCGAAGACGGTCGACGCATACACCCCGTTCGTGGTCAAGGGACGCGACGCCGCCCTCTTCGGCAACGACCTGTTGAGCCTTATCGGCTATACCGCCGAAGACTATGCCACGATGCATTCGTATTACGCCAAGACTGGCAACCGCACCGCTACGTTGCTTACCGCTCTCGACATGGTGAGGCAGGACGCACGGAACAGCGGCGAGATGTATCTGAGGAAACTTGCCGGTTCAAGATATGTGAAGTCGCTCGACTCGCTCATCAGCGTGTACGGTGACCTGCCTGCATGTGCAGAGGTTGCGATGGAAAGATACAACATGATGGCAAGGGCGGAGGACGTCACAGCCAAAGAGAAGGCCGGATATATAGAGAACGTAATGAAACGTTGGGGCTCGTGGCAGCGAATACAGGAAATGGACAATGCCATGAAGAGTCTTACAAATCCTGAGTTTACCGCCGAGATGCAGAGTGATGTCATGCTGCCCGGCAGCATGAGGAGGCTGGCTGTTACGGTGCGCAACATAGACAAGCTGACGCTTACGCTGACGCGGCTTGACGTAAGCGGCGACACGGAACTAAACCCTAGTATAAGCGAGGAGTATCCCAAATTAAAGGCGAAGGCAATAGTCGGCACGGTGAAGACCATGACGAAAGACTATTCGGGCTATGCCGACTATGAAGTGGTTGAAGACTCGTTTGACATAAAGGGACTGCCCGTAGGCGTATATCTTATGGAACTTTCGCCCGACAACAAGGGCATAACCCCGGAACGGAGATTACTGTTTGTTTCAGACATGTTCATAGTGGGCCAGGAACTGCCGGGAACGAAGATTCGTTTCGCAGCCGTAAGCGCGACAACGGGACAGCCCGTGCAAGGTGCGAAGATAGAGATATTGGACATGGACAATAAGAAGAAGACCCTAAGCTGTGACGTTAACGGCGAAGTTGTTTATGCTCCAGTTTCAAGAAGTTCGAGAGACCGTGTCCGTGCAACTTGCGACGGCGACAACGCGATGCCGTTCGACACATTCTTGTCCGGATTCTATTACAGTGAAAATAAAACAAACCGCGACGTCGTTTCGCTGTTTACCGACCGCAGCATATACCGCCCCGGACAGACCGTACACGTTGCGGCTGTGTTGCGCCACATAGACAAACAGGAGCAGACGGCCGTTGAAGGCAGGAGCATCAAGCTGACGCTGAAGGACGCCAACTATAAGACCGTGGCCGAAAAGGACGTTACAACCGACGCTTACGGCACGGCTTCTGCCGACTTCGTGCTGCCGCAGGGCGGACTGACGGGCAATTATACCATACGTACCGAGACGGCTTTGTCTGGTTCGGTAGGGTTCCGGGTTGAGGAATACAAGCGTCCTACGTTCGAGGTAGTGTTCGATGAAGTTAACGGAAAATATGCCAACGGCGACACGCTGACCGTTACCGGCCGTGCCAAGGCTTATTCAGGCGTGCCGGTGCAGGGCGCAAAAGTGAAGTACACCGTGCGCCGCAACCAGGCCTTGTGGTGGTGTTATTACAGTCCGGCGGCAAATATTGACGAGCTTAACAGCAACATCCTTGCCGAAGGCGAAACTGTAACCGGTGCCGACGGAACGTTCAAGATAGATATGCCTATGGTGTTGCCAGTCTGGGCTGAAGGTTTGGGCGTGAGCCGTGAGAACTTCTACAGGATACCGAGATTCTATAATATTGTTGCCGAGGCTGACGTAACCGACCAGGCTGGCGAGAGTCATAACGGTTCGTTAAGCCTGCCGTTGGGCAGCAAGGCCACTGCTTTTGACTGCAATCTGCCTGAAAAGACACTTCGTGACAGCCTGAAGACAATAAGGTTTACGCTGAAGAATTCAGCCGGCAACGACATTCCGGGCGATGTTGTTTACACTGTAAGCGGCATCGACGGAGAGTTCAAGGCCAAGGCGAACACCGACACGGAGATAGTATGGAACACCGCAGCCAACTTGAAGTCAGGCAAACACACCCTTACGGCGGTATGCGGCAACGATACCGTTAAGCGCGACTTCTACGTTTTCAGCTATGAAGATACCGTGCCGTGCGTCAAGACTCCCGACTGGTTCTACGTATCCGGAAGCGAGTTCCCGCGCGACGGCGGCCCTGTTTACATGCAGTTCGGTTCGTCGGACAAAGACGTGCATGTGCTGTATACCGTGGTTTCTGGTAATAAGTTGTTGAAAAGCGGCACTTACGAACTTGACGGAGAGGTGGCTACACGCAAGATTACATACAAGGACGAGTATGGCGACGGTCTGCGCATCAGCCTTGTTTGGGTGAAAGACGGTCAGGCTTATTCGCACAGTGTAGGAATAGCAAAACCGCTGCCGGACAAGAGGCTCGTGTTGAAATGGAAGACTTTCCGCGACCGCTTGACTCCAGGACAGAAGGAGGAGTGGACGCTTAACATAACACGTCCTGACGGCAAGCCTGCCGAGGCGCAGCTTGTTGCATCGATGTACGATTCGTCGTTAGACCAGATAGAACCGTTCTCGTGGTGGTTTGCCCCGTACATGTCGCAGTCGTTGCCTTATACCGAGTGGCACAAACCAAGTTTCAGTTCGCTCTTCTTCGGTAATGGCGCGGCGTTGAAGCTGCCGGTAGTGCCGGTTTTGGACTTCGGCCGAATCGACACCTCTTCAGGAAACAAATATGGAAGCGTGTATGGTTTTGTGACGCAGGAAGAGCTTTCTGGTGCCGCTCCTGGCATTATGGTCAGGGGTTCACGGGTTATGGCGTCTTCGACCGCACCGCAGAAGAACATGGCTATGAGCAAGACGGCGTCAGACGTTATGGTAGATGCTGCCAAAGTAGAGCAGGCCGTGTTAAGCGAGAACGTTGTTACTGCCGATGACAAGACTTCAGACAAAGCCGGTGCAGGAGTGCAGTTGCGTGAAAATCTTGAAGAGACGGCGTTCTTCTATCCCGCCCTCAATGCAGATGCGGACGGCAACGTTTCGGTTAAGTTCACCTTGCCCGAAAGCGTTACCACGTGGCGCTTCATGGGCTTCGCCCACGACAAGCAGATGAATAACGGACAGATAGACGCTACGGCAGTGGCGAGCAAGAAGGTCATGGTGCAGCCTAATGTGCCGCGCTTTGTGCGTGTAGGCGACCGTGCGCAGATCTCAACGCGGATATTCAATACTTCTGGTAAGAAGGTTAAGGGCACGGCCGTTATGCAGCTTGTCGACCCCGAAACTGAGAAGACCGTGCTTGAGGTTAAGAAGAATTTTGAGGTCGAGGCGGATTCTACGGGCGCTGTCACGTTCAACTATTACCCCAACGCCAACAACGCCCTGCTTGTTTGCAGGATATTTGCCGAGGGCAAGGACTTCAGTGACGGCGAGCAGCATTATCTGCCTGTTCTGCCTAATGCCGAGCTGGTGACTACTACCGTGCCGTTCACACAGCACGGAGCCGGTACGAAGACGATAGACCTGCAAAAGCTGTTCCCCGAAGGCGGACGCAACGAGAAACTGACAGTGGAATACACCAACAACCCTGCTTGGCTGATGATACAGGCGTTGCCGTACATAGGCAATGTTGACGATGACGATGTGATAAGTCTTGCCACGGCGTATTACGCCAACAGTATAAGCGCATACCTGATGAAGCAGTCGCCGAGGATAAAGGCTGTGTTCGACCAGTGGCGGTTGGAGCCGGGGCAGGGGAGCCTGATGAGTAGTCTTGAACGCAACCAGGAACTGAAGAACATCGTGCTTGACGAAACTCCGTGGGTGGCTGATGCTGGCCTGGAAGCCGAGCAGAAGCAGCTGCTTGCAAACTATTTCAACGAGTCGACCCTTACAAACAATCTTACGACGACTCTTGACAAGCTGCGCAAACTGCAAAACCAGGCCGATGGTTCGTGGTGCTGGTGGCAGGGCATGCCTTACGGTTCGTTCAGCCTTACGGCAAGCGTTGTCGAAACGCTTGTGCGTCTTGACAAGATGACGGGCAAGCAGGGCTATACTTCAAGCATGGTGGACAAGGCCATGAAGTTCCTCGGAAAAGAAGTTGTTGACAACGTGAAAGAAGTAAAGAAGTGGCGTAAGGAAGGCAAGAAATATGTAACGAATTGGGACAATGCCGTGCGTTATCTGTACATCTGCACTTTGAGCGGCTGGCAAATGTCGCAGGAAGAGCGTGAGGCGGCCGATTACGTACTCGCCGACGTAAAGGACAACAATGCCGGTCTGAGCCTTTACAATAAGGCTATGATGGCGGTCGTGCTGGCTGGTAATGGCGAGAAAGGGCTGGCAGGCGAATATGTCAAGAGTCTGGATGAATATACCGTTGCTACTGAAGAAATGGGGCGTTATTACGACTCACCAAGGGCCGGTTACAGCTGGTTTGACTACCACATACCAACACAGGTAATGGCAATCGAGGCAATGACTCTTGTCGACGCTGACGGATACGCTTCGACGATGGAAGAGATGAAGCGTTGGCTGTTGCAACAGAAGCGTACGCAGGCATGGGACACGCCGATAAACAGCGTTAATGCTGTCTACGCGTTCATGAACGGAAACATGAGCGTGCTTGACAGCAGGGAACAGGCTAAACTTTCAATTGACGGAAAGCAGCTTGACACGCCGGAAGCCACTGCCGGACTCGGATACGTCAAGACTTCCGTAGTGCCGGAAGATGCCAATACTTTCACAGTAACGAAGACATCGGAAGGTACGTCTTGGGGTGCGGTTTACGCCCAATCGCTGCAGGAAATGCCGTCGATAGAATCTGCGTCAGCCGGGTTTACGGTTACAAGGGAAGTACTCGGGCGTGACGGCAAGCCTGCGGCGACGCTTAATGTTGGCGACCGTGTCAAGGTGCGCATCACGATTAAGGCCGACCGCGACTACGACTACGTACAGGTAAAGGATAAACGTGCAGCGTGCATGGAGCCTTTGGCACAGTTCAGCGGTTACCATTGGGGCTACTATTGTGCGCCTAAGGACAACGCTACATACTATTATTTCGACATGATGGGCAAGGGTACGCACGTTGTAGAGACAGAATATTACATAGACCGTGCTGGCAGATACGAAACCGGAACGTGTACGGTAGAGTGTGCCTATGCTCCCGAATATTCGGCACGCACGGCTTCACAAGCTATTGAAGTAAAATAAAACGTATATGAAACGAAACATTATATTTGCCGCTTTGCTGCTGGGGGCTGCGCTCGATGTGCATGCACAGCGCATATCGGCGAAGCACGAAGTGATCGATTGCGGCAACGTGCTTTACGAGAGTCCTGTTACCGCGAAGTTCGAGTTGCGCAACAAGGGCAGCGACCTGATAATAGACACGGTACGTACAAGCTGTGACTGTGTTGTGGCAGACTATCCGAAAGGCGTCATTTCAAAAGGCGACAATTTCACAGTTGAGGTTACTTTCGATGCTCGCCAGTTAGGGCATTTCTATAAAGAGGCGGCCATTTACAGCAACGCCTCGGACAAACCGCTGTACCTGACGATGCGCGGAGTGGTTGTAGACCATCTGACCGACTTCACGGGACTTTACGACTTCACTCTCGGCAGCGTGCGCGCCGATAAGAACAACATTGAGTTCGACGATGTAAACCTCGGCGAAACTCCGGTCCAAAAGATACATATAATCAACAGCGGCACGCAGAGTGTCAGCCCCGTTGTGATGCATTTGCCCGACTATATTACGGCGTCCGTGTCGCCGACAACCATAGCCCCCGGGCATACGGGTGTGGCTACGCTGACTCTCAATTCATCTAGGTTGCGCAATTACGGCCTTACGCAGTCGTCTGTGTACCTGGGCATGTTCCCTGGTGACAACGTAAGCGAGGATAAGGAGATTTCCATATCGGCCGTATTGTTGCCCGAGTTCAGGAACATGTCCGAGACCCAAAGGCTCAACGCTCCTGTTCTGAAGCTGTCTGCCGAGACCCTCGACCTTGGCTCATTTGACGACAAGGACGAGAATAGCGGTACCATCATTATCGAAAACCAGGGCAAGAGCCGGCTCAATATCAGTTCGATGCAGATGTTTACCCGTGGCCTTAAGGTGAGGCTGAACAAGTCGAGGCTCGAGCCTGGCGAGTCGGCCAAGCTCAAGATAACGGCGTACAAGAAACATTTGAAGACAGCCAGGAGTAAACCCAGAGTGCTCATGATAACCAACGATCCCGACAAGTCTAAGGTCGTTATACACGTCAAGGTGAAATAAACGTCCGGTTACCTCTTGTACCAGTGGATCTCCGCCGTTCAAAAAACAATTTTTTACCACTATATTAAAATACTGACATATATTATGGACCATCCTGAAAACAGCAAAGAATACAAGGGTCTTACAGTCAATGCCGGCGTGGAACAGCCGTCGACAGTGAATCCCTACCTCAAGCGTGGGCGCTTCAAACGACACGAGATGACTGCCGCCGAAATGGTGGATGGCATACTTAAAGGTAACGTCACCGTCCTGAGTCAGGCAGTTACGCTCATAGAGAGCGTCAACCCTGACCATCAGGCCAAGGCGCAAGAGGTCATCGAGAAATGTCTTCCGTACAGTGGAAACTCCCTGCGCATAGGCATAAGCGGTGTGCCAGGTGCCGGAAAGAGCACATCCATAGACCAGTTTGGCATGCATGTGCTCGAACGCACAGGTGGAAAGCTGGCGGTGCTGGCCATCGACCCCAGTTCGGAGCGTTCCAAGGGCAGTATTCTCGGCGACAAGACGCGCATGGAGAAACTTTCTCAGCACCCTGACGCATTCATCCGTCCTAGTCCAACGGCAGGCTCACTGGGTGGCGTGGCACGCAAGACCCGCGAGACCATAATACTCTGCGAGGCGGCCGGATACGATAAGATATTTGTCGAGACGGTGGGTGTGGGACAGAGCGAGACGGCCTGCCACTCCATGGTAGACTTCTTCCTGCTCATACAGCTGGCTGGCACAGGTGACGAGCTGCAAGGCATCAAGCGTGGTATTATGGAGATTTCTGATGGAATTATCATTAACAAATGCGATGGCGAGAATGTGGACAAGTGCCACCTTGCAGCGCGCAACTTCCGCAACGCACTCCACTTCTTCCCCGCGCCGGACAGCGGCTGGCTGCCTAAGGTGCTATGTTACAGTGGCTTCTACGGTACGGGCGTGAAAGAGGTATGGGACATGGTGTACGAGTATTTTGACTTTGTCAAGGACAACGGCTATTTTGCCTACCGTCGCAATGAACAGAGCAAGTACTGGATGTACGAGACTATCAACGAACATCTGCGTTCCAATTTCTATAACAATCCCGTCATACAGCAGCGTCTTAAGGACGCCGAAGACTCCGTCCTTGCCGGCAGACGCACCAGCTTTGCCGCCGCCAAGGAGTTGCTCGACCTGTATTCGGGCAAGTAAATACATTGGGCCGGCCTGTTCTGGCGGCATGTGCCGCCTCCTGCCGGCCCGCAAAAACAAAACGGACAAACCATGCAAATAGAGATAGACAGCGGCAGCGGTTTCTGCTTCGGCGTCACCACGGCCATACGCAAGGCCGAGGAAGAACTTGCCGGTGGCAAGACCCTTTACTGCCTGGGCGACATAGTGCACAACGGCATGGAGTGCGAACGCCTCCGCCGCATGGGCCTTATAACTATAAACCACGACGAGATGAGCCGCCTCGAAGGCGTCAAGGTGTTGCTTCGCGCCCACGGCGAACCGCCAGAGACGTATGCCCTTGCGCAGCGGAATAAAATAGAGATTATCGATGCTACGTGTCCCGTCGTATTGCAGTTGCAGCGCAGGATAAAGCAGAAGTTCGACTCCAACCCCGACGCCCAGATTGTCATCTTCGGCAAACCTGGGCATGCAGAGGTGCTCGGACTCGTCGGACAGACCAACGGGCGTGCCATTGTTGTGGCTAATCTTGACGATGTCAAGGCACTCGACTTCAACCGCGACATATATCTTTACTCGCAGACAACGAAGTCGCTCGACGAGTTTCACCGCATAATCGATTACATTCAGGAGCATATTTCGCCCGAAGCCACCTTCAAGAGCTTTGACACTATATGCCGCCAAGTGGCTAACCGCATGCCTAATGTCAGCGCTTTTGCACGCCGTCACGACCTTATCCTTTTCGTCTGCGGACGCAAGAGCAGCAACGGCCGTGTGTTGTTTAACGAGTGTAAGAGCGTCAATCCCAACAGCCGGCTCATAGAAGGGCCCGAAGAGATAGACCCGTCATGGCTCGAAGGCGTCGAGACTGTGGGCATCTGCGGAGCTACAAGCACGCCTAAGTGGCTCATGGAGCAGTGCCGCGACAGGATACAGGCCGGACAATAGCCGGCCTGTTTTATTAGAATACGGGCAGTGCCGCCAGCTGTGTCGCCAATGTCTGTGCCAGCCGGCGCTGTCCTTTGTCGCTTGGGTGCAGCAGATCTGTCTCCGCACTGCGGAAATACTGCTGCTGCGCCTCCACCATAGGGTTCATTCCACTTACGGCGTTAAGGTCAACAACGGCCACGCCCCATACGTTACCTGCTTCTTTTACAGCCTCTACGTATGCGCTGAAATATTCTCCGCACACGTTCTGCCAGCTTTCGTCCGGCTGCAGGTTGTACTCACCGAACTCCGCCCTGCCGCGGTGTATGGGCGTAAGCAGCACTATCTGTTTGTCGGGAAACAGTGTTTTCAACCTCTCCACGGCTATGTTTATTCGTCCCTTGAAGGTGTTTTTATCCATTGCCGGCATGCGTCGTTTGCGCTTGTATTCCTTTCTTTCGCCGTGAACGGCAGCCGTTACATTACCCTCGCTCTCTTCATACCACCGGCCGATGGGCACTCCTGCGTTGAAGTCGTTCGTGCCGATAAATACCGTTATCGCGTCAACGCTGTCGCCGTGCTCGGATTTCAGTTTCTCCGCCTGTCGTGGAATGTCGTCCCACTGGCGTCCACTGACGCCGTAGACGTAAGGCGTTATCCCAAGCATTTCCTGCAGGTAGTTCCAGTATTTCTTAGGTACGTCCTTGCTGTTGTTTCTCGGGTCGGTCATCGAGTCGCCCATGAAGCCTACACGCTTGCCTGCCCATGGATGCACCATTGTGCATGTTTTGCACTGGCTTTCGGTGCATTGAGCCTTGTCTGTCTGTTGTCCTAACGACGGCACTACTGCCATCAGTGCCGAAATAAATATTATTGACTTCTTCATAGCAGATTGTTTTTACGGCTGTAAAGTTAGTCATTTTATGCCGTAAAAGTGCGTCTGTTGTCCTATAATATTCATTGACGGCCGTGTTTACTGATGGCAGGAGTGTTGATTAAGAGTCTCGGATGGAATTATTCCTTGGCTCATATTCCGTAAATGTAGATTATGTGTAAGGTTCAGTTACAATTTTTCCGTCAAAAAGACGTATAGTCCTGTGGGCTATCTTGGCGTCGTGCTCGTTGTGCGTAACCATCACTATTGCCGTGCCGTCCTGGTTAAGCTCGGTCAGCAGGCGCATTACTTCGGCACCGTTCTTCGAGTCGAGGTTTCCAGTAGGCTCGTCGGCCAGTATCAGTTTGGGGCCGAACACAACGGCGCGGGCTATTGCTACTCTCTGTTGCTGGCCGCCTGACAGTTGGTGTGGAAAGTGCTTTGCACGGTGTGTTATGCCCATGCGCTTCATTACCTGCTGTACTTTCTGTTTCCTTTCCGTTCTACTTACGTCAAGGTAGGTAAGAGGCAACTCTATGTTCTCTTCCACGTTGAGTTCGTCAATGAGGTTGAAACTCTGGAACACAAAGCCTATCTGTCCCTTGCGTATGCCTGTGCGGTCTTTTTCCTTCAGCAGCGACACATCCTGTCCGTCAAGCCAGTATTGCCCGGATGTGGGATTGTCCAGCAGTCCGAGAATGTTCAGCAGCGTGGACTTGCCGCATCCCGAAGGTCCCATTATGGCCACAAACTCACCGTCTTCCACGTTGAACGTTACGTTGTCAAGTGCTATAGTCTCCACCTCTTCCGTGCGGAACGACTTGCTAAGATTTTCTACCTTTATCATATTCTGTTCTTTTTATGTTCCTTTGCGGCTTTCACCGTATTCAGGAACTTGGTTTGTTTAATTGTTTCTATTATTATTCCCAATGCCTGTTTTTAAGGCTGTGGCGCCTATTCATTTTTCAAGTATTTTACAGGATTACTATTTGCCGTACGATAAGCGTTTAGGGCTACGGTCGAGGCAATCACGGCCAGCACCGCAAATATGCCGACTGCAAAGAGCCACAAGCTCATGCTTGTCTTCACGCTGAAGTCCTCAAGCCATTTGCCTGCCGCAATCCCGGCAAGAATTGCCCCTGCTATTGCCGACGGAACGGCAGTCAGCAGCACGTTGCCAAGCATCATTCGCAGCACGTTCATGGTTGTTGCGCCGTTCACCTTGCGTATGGCTATTTCTTTGCTTCGCCTCTGCATCTCGTCGTTTACGTAGCCTATAAGTCCCATCAAGGTTATGAGCAAAGCACATATTCCGGCTATCATGACAGCCGAGCGGAAATGTTTTACGCTGTCATACCATGCGTTCAGTTGCCGTGTGTAGCTGTCCACGATGATTGTTTCGTCAGGATACAGCTGTTGCAGCCGTTGTTGCACGGCCTGCATGTTGTCTGCCGTTAGGTCATGAAATTTCAGCAGAAAATAGTTGATGTAGCCTCCGTAAGGGTCTGAGTAGAACATCATTGTGGGGCGGCCGTCATCATCGAGTGCCGTGTTGGCGTGAAATTTGTCGTATATGCCTACGATGGTGAACAGGTCTTTGCCCGTCTGGCTGTGCTCCGTTATCAGTATCTTGTGTCCGGTAACGTCTTTCCATCCCTTCTCGTTCTTCAGCTTCTGTGCGAAGTCTGGACTTACCATCATCTCTTTCAAGCTGTCGCTGTTGGCGTTGAATCCGCGTCCCTGCCTTAGCTTTATGCCCAACATGTCGAGACAGTTGGCGCCTGCCATGTAAAGGTCGTTGGCATTAAACATCTCCTCTCCTGTTTCCGGGTCAACTATGTTGTTGCCGCCGCCGTTTGAGAACAAGGGCGCTGTTACTGCCGTCCAGTCTTCTATCTCCGGCATCTTGCTTAGTTCTGTCACCATGGCGCTCCGCTTTTCGCCCTTTATCCGGCTTACGTTGACTGTCGCGAGGCGGTCGTATGAGTAGCCGAGGTCGAAGTCTACGAGCTTCGAATATTGTCTGTTGACAACCAGCAACAGGCAGACCAGGAAGCTGACGAATACGAATTGCACTGCCAGCAGTGCAATCTTCCACTGTCTGCGGCTCTCGGTGAAGTTGCGGAAGGCCGTCGTTACGGGCACGGTATTATATATTTTGCCCGGCAGCAGGGCGCTCACAACGAACACAATTATCAGCAATACGGCGAGGAACAGTGTGCCTTTACCCGTGAAAAGCGAACTTACCGGTGCCGACAGCAGCGTCTCTATCGAGCCTTTGCAGGCGTATATCAGTGCCGCGGCCAGTGCCATTGCCAGCACGACATGTACCAGTGTTTCGGCTACTGTTATGCCAAATATGTTATGTGGCATGGCCCCGTAGCATTTCCTTACTGCCATTTCGCGTCCCCTTTTAACCGTGTTTCCAATCACAATCAGCAGATAGTTTAGCACGCTTGCCGCAAGAATCACAGCCGCTAAAATAATCATCATAAGGAACGTCTGCTTAAAGTAGCTGTCCTCTTGGTGGTATTCTGATATGGGAGTGAATTTCAACGAAAATTCTATCTCTTCCATTTCAAGCTCGGTAAGAAACTTTTTTATTATTCCGTTCACCTTATCATCAAAGTCGCCATGTTCAGGATTGCATCCCTTGCTTACTTTTATGAACGAGTAGTAGCGGTCGTTGCCTGCCAGGTTGTCCTGCCCGTCATAGCTGAAGCTGCGTTGGGTTGTCATTGAGAGCATTACGTCATAGTCGTGGAAAGACGAGTTCCACGGATAGTCTTCATACACGGCGCCTACTGTCATCGTCAGTCCCGGAACGGATGTGCACTCCAGCTTGCGTCCTATCACGTCGCCGCCCATACGTTCGGCCATTGTCCGTGACACAAGGCAATAATACGGTTTTGCCAGTACCTCGTCGGTGTTACCCTCTAATATCTTTGTCGCAAATATCTTGAAGAAGCATGAGTCAACAATGAATACGTTACCCCTGATGCGTCGTTCCCCGTTTATTCTTATCTCCTCGTCAAGGCACAGAGGGTTTATCCTTGTTGCCGTTTCAATTTCGGGGATATATTTTTTCAGCGTCGTGGCTATGCCTCCGGGCGTGTTGCCGTATGTCGCTTCAGGGTCGGAGCCACGCCTTATCTTTTCGCTTATACGGTAGATTCGGTCGTGGTCTGGGTAGCACGTGTCATATTCGTGTTCGTACCACAGTTTCGCTATCAGCACCGACGCCAGCGCAAAGCCGATGCCGAGGCACAATATTTTTATTATGTTGTGCTGTCCACGGCGTGTCAGGTTTTTTAATGCCTGCGTTATGTTGCTCATTTTCTCGTATGTTGTTTAATGATCTTCCTTGATTCCTGCTTTCCGCAGCCTTGTGTGATGGCACCCGGCTACTCCTGCCTTATGTTCTTCACCGGATTTTCGTTGCTTGCCATCCAGCTCTGCACAGCCACGGCGGCGAAACTGATGAGCATTACGATTGCGCCTGCCGCCACAATCCACGGCCACCATACGATGCGGTAGCTGTATTGCTCTATCCATTTTGACATGAAATGCACCACAATCGGCACTGCAATTACGAATGCTATGCCCACGTAGAGCATGAACGTGCGTATCAGCCGCAGGCGTATCTGGTTGCCGGTAGAACCGAACACCTTGCGTATTGCAATCTCTCTTGTGCGCTGCTGTATGAAGTAAGTCGACATTGCCACAAGCCCGAGCAGCGAAATAACGATGGCGATGACGGCGAAGAGCGAGACAATTTTTGACGTGCGGATATCATTTTCAAATTCTTCGGCTATTTGGTCGCTTACAATCAAGGGCCTGTTTTCATTAATATCTTCCTTGAAAACTTTTTTATAAACTTTCTTTACTTCGTTTAGTGCATCTACTGGATCGCCTTTCACTTTTATCGTTACATACCATCGCCGTTCTATGTGGTCGCTTACAAATATGAAATATGGACTTATCGGCTGTAGAATGTTGTTAGTATGAAAATTGTTTATCACGCCTCCGTAGTTGGCATCAGCAGGCAGTAACCAGCAGTTTGAGGTTGTGTATCTGTTGCTGAGGTGTGTGTCCGTAGGTTTCATGTGTAGTACTTCAAGTGCCTGGTCGTTAAGATACAGTGTGTTTCCTGATTGTATTTTTCCGCCGTCTTTCCGCTTTATGCCGTATATTTCCATAAATTCCGGTGTCACATTTAATACACTTATCAGAGTCTGTATCTTGTCTCCGTCAAAGGTTAGGGAAGTATTATTTCCACCGTATACGGCACTTCCCATGGCGGCTGTAGCCTTTTCGGTGCATGGTAGCGCACGTACCTTGTCGAGAAACACTGTCAAATCGTTGCCGTTAAACTTCCACGGGTCAAATATGCTTATTATATTGTCCTTGTTGAATCCGATTGGCGCATTAATCAGATGATTCATCTGAAACGTCATTATCAGCGCGCACGACAGCAATCCTATTGTTATAAGGTTTTCAGTTACAATGAATATGCGCGAGAAGATCATTTTAGTGTGTTTGGTCAGCGTACCCCTTACCACTTCAATAGGTTTCACTCTTGACAGTACCGTGGCTGGAATGACGCCAGCAAGTAGACTGACTACGACGACAAACAGTAAGATGGCTACTATTGCCCACGGCGTGGCCAACATTCCTGTATCTATGTCTTCGCCGATTATATCTGATGCAAATCCCGCCACTCCAGTAGTCATTGCAACGGCTATCAAGCATGAAATAGCACACATGGTGAGCGATTCGCCGAACATGTTTGTACAGATGCCCATCTTACTGCATCCGAAAAGACGGCGTGTTGCCATCTCTCTTGCGCGGTATCCGCATTGTGCAACGGTCAGGTTGATGTAGTTCATTATCGAGAACAGCAGTATCACCAGTCCTACGGCAAGCAGTATTCTCACCATATTAATATTCCCAAACCGAAATACGCTTACCTCTAGTGTGTTGTTGAAGTAGAGGTTGCTGAGCTGTGTCAGGAACGGCCGTAAAGGCATTGCCGGCTCATCAGGCCAGAATGTAGGCCAGAATTTCTGTATGTCGGCTTCTTTCTGCATGAAGTCACAACCTTCACGCACCTGCACGAAGCAGGCGCAGTCGTTGACGTTTATCTGTCCCGGAAAGTTTTTGTCCATATTACCTTCGCTTTCACGTTCAGCGTAAGAGAAGTCCACAAGCGCGTCGATGTCCTTGTCGATAATCGTGTTGTCAAAGTTCTGAACCACTCCCGTAATTCTGAAATGCAGTGAGTCTGCGGTAATTATGTTGCGGCCTAATACTTCATCCGTGCCGAAATACCGGCGCGCAAAGCCTTCCGTAACCACAATGTTGCCTTTACTTCTAAGACAGGTGGCACGGTCGCCGCGTAGCAGCTTGAAGTCAAACATGCTAAAAAATGTCGAGTCGGTATTAATTGTGTTCACTTTAAGAAAGTTTTCACGGTCTTTCACCTTGATGCTTCCTTTCACCATGCCGCACGTGTTTTCAATTTCAGGAAAGCGCATGCGCAGGTTCCGCAGCGATGCATGGTGGCAACCCATCACTTTGCTGCTGTCGTCCATGAACTCAAGTCCGACGCAGTATATCCTGTCTGCCTTGCTGTGCTGGCGGTCGATGCAGAACTCCTGCCACGTGTACAGTCCGATTATGATGACGAACGTAAGGCTGACGGCCAGTCCGAACACGTTTACCGCCGTGTACGCCTTGTTCCTCGAGAGAAACGTGAAATAGCTTTTAAGATTGAAGCTGCTCATTACTGTTTTCGTTATGTTATACAAATTTTGTCTTATCTTATATCTTATGTGCCTGTCATGCCCATGTATACCTTTGCCAAAGGCATTATTTTCGGCTGCTGATATTTACTCCTGCCTTATGTTCTTCACCGGGTTTTCGTTGCTTGCCATCCAGCTCTGCACAGCCACGGCGGCGAAGCTGATGAGCATTACGATTGCGCCTGCCGCCACAATCCACGGCCACCATACGATGCGGTAGCTGTATTGCTCTATCCATTTTGACATGAAATGCACCACAATCGGCACTGCAATTACGAATGCTATGCCCACGTAGAGCATGAACGTGCGTATCAGCCGCAGGCGTATCTGGTTGCCGGTAGAGCCGAACACTTTGCGTATTGCAATCTCCCTTGCGCGCTGCTGTATGAAGTATGTCGACATAGCCACAAGCCCGAGCAGTGAAATGATGATGGCGATGACGGCGAAGAGCGACACGATTTTTGTTGTACGCAACTCCTGCTCGAAGCGTGCCTGTACAAACTTGTCTACGAACGGCGAACCGGATTCGTCAATGTCTTCGTGGAACACTTCCTTATACACTTCCTTTATCTTGGCGTATGCCTCTATCGGGTCGCCGCTTACGAGTATAGATATGTTCCAGGGCTTCTTTATTTTGTTGCATACCTGCACGAGCAGAGGGTGCTGTTCTTCGAGTATGTTGCGTATGCGGAAATCGTTGAGTATGCCGCCGAACTGCGCTCCCTTTCCAAAACTGCCAAACCTTATCTGTTCGTAGCGTTTGCTGAGATGCCTGTCCGTGGGTTTCATCTGCAATGCCTCCAGAGCCATGTCGTTAAGATATACGATGCTGTCGCCTTTGGCGTGCAGGTCGTTTTTCAGCGTGAGGCCGTATATCTTCATTATTTCAGGTGTGCCGCTGATGAACTGGAACGACCATTCGCGTTTCTCCCCGTCAAACGTTAAAGTGTTGTTGTTGCCGCCGGTAGCCGGCGTTCCGTATGACGGTGCAACCGCCTTTACGAACGGCAGGGTGCGCAGTCGGTCTTCAAACTCGCCAGAATGCAGGCTGGAGAATTCGTCGGGATATTCTATGGAGAGTATGTTCTCCGTGTTGAAGCCCAGCGGTGCCTTTATCAGATGGAGCATCTGCAACGACATTATCACGGCGCATGCCAGCATGACGATGGTTATTATGTTCTGCACCGTGATGAAAACGCGCGAGAATATCATCTTGGTGTGCTTTCGGAACGTGCCGCGCACCACCTCGATAGGCTTCACCCGTGACAGTATTGTGGCCGGAAGCGCGCCGGCGGCGAGGCTCACCAGCAGGATGAAAGCCAGCATTATGCCGACCGCCTGCGGACTTGCAAGCAGGCTGATGTCGAGCTTCTTGTCCAGCAGCTGGCTTGCGTAAGGCGTGCAGACGCAGGCAAACGCCACGGCTATGAGCAGGGATATGACACACATCACCAACGATTCTGTGAACATGTTTACGCCTACTGTGCCTCTGGTGCAGCCGAAGAGGCGCCGTGTGGCCATTTCGCGCGCCCTGTATCCGCTCTGTGCCACGGTCAGGTTTACATAGTTCATTATTGAGAAAAGAAGTATCGCAATGCCGACGGCGAACAGTATCTTGACCAATATAGGGTTGCCCATTTGCAACACAAAGGCCTCCAGGCCTGAAAAATACAGCTTGTCGAGTCGTGTGATGATAGGGTGTAATTCTGTAACTCCTACATTAAAGAATGTTTGGAAGTAGTCGTCTACGTCTTTCTGCTTGGCAGCGAAGTCGCAGCCTTCACGCACCTGGACGAATGATGACGTGCTGGTCATGTTGACCATGCTCGGAAAATACTCGTCCTTGTTTGCAAGGTTGGTGCAGAATGAGAAGTCGATAACGCCCTGAATGTCCTTGTCTATTATGGTATTGTCGAAGTCTTTAACCACGCCCGTAATACGGAAATGACTGTTGTCGGCTGTCGTCAGGGTGCGTCCTACAACTTCCTCATCGCCGAACAGGCGGCGTGCAGTACTTTCTGTCAGCACTATGTTGCCTTTCTGGCTGAGGCAGTTGGCACGGTTGCCCTGCTGTAAGGGAAAATCGAACATCGAGAAGAACGTCGAGTCGGCCTGCAAGACGTAAAGATTGACAAAGTCGCCGTTGTCCTTCAGTTTCAGGTTTCCTGGCGTGAAGCCGCACGTCTGCTCTATTTCAGGGTATCGTGAACGCAGGTATCGCAGCACCACGTGGTGGCAGTCGGCTGTTCGCCATTCATAATTGTCCAAGCTTATGCCTATGTTGTAAATGCGCTTTGCCTTGCTGTGCTGGTGGTCGATGCTGAACTCCTGCCACGTGTACAGTCCGATTATGATGACGAATGTAAGGCTGACGGCCAGTCCGAACACGTTTACCGCCGTGTATGCCTTGTTTCTTGATAGAAACGTGAAATAGCTTTTAAGGTTGAATTTGCCCATATCCTATGTTGTTGTTTTGTTACGTTTTACATGCGCCTTGCAGCCCTTTCCAGTGCTGTTTGCCGCGTTTGTTCTGTTGTTTTATAACTGCTTTATTGTCAGGTGGTTACGCAGTGCGTTGCAAAAGGCCGTCTTTGGGCCTCTGAAGGGTTACCTTTTACAGCCTGAAAGACCGTGTTTTGCAGTGCAAAAGGCCACCTTTTGCATTATGCCTTTGCGGCTGTCGCCATATTGATGGCGTTTCCTAATGCCGCCGCAGGCGTTTAAGGTTACTGTTCGAGTACAAGTATTTCGTTGTTCTTATAGCCCTCATATCCGCTCACGATTACCTGTTCGCCCGGCTCGAGGCCCTCAAGCACTTCATAATACTCCGGGTTCTGCCGCCCTATGCGTATCTTGCGCCTGTAAGCCTTGCGCCCGTCCTTGTCAAGAACGAATATCCACGAGCCGCCCGTCACGCTGTAAAACGTGCCTTTAGGTATGATTATTGCCTTTTTCGACTCGCCCAGTTGCAGGTCAACGTAGTATGTTTGTCCCGTGCGTATGTTCTTGGGGCGTGCGCCGCTGAAGGTGAAGTCTATCTTGAAGCGGCCCTCGCGCACCTCTGGATACACCTTGCGCACGGTCAGGCGGTATTTTTTGCCGTTCTGCTCGAACGTGGCCGACAGTCCGGCATGCACGCGGTCTATGTAGTGCTCGTCTACCTGCGCCTCCACCTTGTAGTCGCTCAGGTCGTTGATGACGCCTATTTTCTGTCCCGGCGATATGCTTTGGCCGAGTTCAACGTCGAGCAGTCCTATCTCGCCGTCTATGGTCGAGCGCACGTTGAGCCTTGCCTTGCGCTCGCGCACCAGCTCTACGTTCTTGCGCATCGACGCAAGGTCTGATGTCATCTGCTCCACCTGCGAGCGGTTAAGCTCGTTGGTCTTCTTCAAGCGTTGGTTTATCAGCTTCTCCTTCTGCACGGCCAGCTCATATTCCTCCTTGGCCTTCAGGTAGTCTTCGCGCGAGTTCAGCTCCTCCTTCTGCAGCGCCTCTTGGTGGCGGTAAGCCCTGTGCTTGGTCTTTACGTCCATGTTCAGCTGCAGCGCCTCGTTGCTGTTGTTCAGCTGGTCCTGCTCCATCGACAGGCGCGTGCTGCGCAGCATGTTCTGCTTTTCGGCCAGTTCGCTCTCGGCGTTGAGAATCTCGAGGTCGAGGTTTGAGTTGTTCAGGCGTATTATCACGTCGCCCTTGCTGACGTGGGTGCCTTCCTCCTTAACCTTTTCGAGCACCACGCCGCCTTCTTCAGACGATATCTGCACCACCTGAATGGGCACCACGCTGCCGTCTACGCTCACGTAGTCGTCAAACTGCGCCTTGCTTACCTGTCCTATGCTGAGGCCGCGGCGGTCAACACGCAGCGTCGACGTGAAGTTCATCGTGCCCAGCCATACAAGCAGCGCTGTTATAAATGCGCCTCCGCCTGCCCACGGCCAGTATTTCCTTGGAATCCAGTATTTCCTCTGTTTCAGTTTGATGTCCATAGCGGTTCGTTGTTTATGTAGTATTTTACGAGTTTTCCCCTTATGGCGAGCAGCATCCTGAGTTGCAGCAGCGTTATGCTGCTTTCGAGGTAGGTCTGCGCCGCCTCGTGTATGTCGAACGTAGAGAGCATGCCCTCCTCGTATTTCCGGTATGACAGGCGGTAGGCCAGCGAGTCGGCTGCCACCTTTATCTCCATCTGTCTCACTTCCTTACGGTAGCCCTCATAGTCGGTTACGGCCTGCATGGCGGCGTCGCCCAGCTTGCGCCTTGTGTCCTGCGCGTTGAGCCTCGCCAGCTGGTAGTCGGCCTTGGCACGCTTTACCGAGCTCCATGTGGAAGGAGAGAAGATGGGGATAGAGAGTGTTAGATAGACATATTCGCCCAAGTTGTTGCGGAACTGCGACTTGAAGGGCTGCCTGTCCTGATGTTGAGAGAGAGTTATATTGTAGTTGGTTGACACGCCTGCGCCAAGCGACAGCTGCGGCAACAGGTTTGCGCGTCTTATTTTCCATTCGAGCCTTGCCTTTTCCACGTCGGCGTCGGCCATTATGATGTCGGGCTTGCTGTCAAGCGCCATACTGCCCAAGGTTAGTCCGTCGGGCAGCAGCGCTGTCAGTCCGGCCATGGAGCAGTCGGGGCGTAGAGTGTCGGCCGCCGGATAGTTCATAGCCGTCTTCAGGGCAAGCAGGGCGGTGCGTGCCAGGTTTTTCTGGTGCAGCAGGTTGTAGTCGTCCTCGGACACAAGGCTCTCCATCTGTGCCACGTCGGGGCGGCTCTTCTCGCCCAGTTCGTATAACTTGCGCGTCTTTGCCAGCAGGGCTTTCGAGTCGGCCAGCTTCCTGTCGGTAATCTCTATCGACTTTATGGCGTACACTGCGTCGACAAACTTCTGCATGACGTCTATTGCCTTGTCGTCCTTGGCCTTCTGCAGCGCCGTGGCAGATGTGTTCTTGGTTATGCGCGCCATGCGGTATGCGTTCCACGTCCGTCCCCAGTCAACAACAGGCATTGAGGCGAATATCTGGTAGCCGTTGTTGAAGGTGGTGACGTTGTTGTACGTGTTGGTCTCCGGGTCGATGTTTCGTCCCCAGTTGTATTGCCCGCCCACCTGGGCCGAGACGCTTGGCAGGAAGTCGAGCAGCGAGGTGCGGTATTCCGTCATGGCCTGCTTCTGCTCTATGCGCTCGCGGCCTACTTCCGTGGCATGCTCGATTGCATAGCTGATGCAGCGGTCGAGCGACCATTCCTGTTGCGCGCCTGCGGTTCCGGTGCAGGCAAGGGCAAATGTAATTATGGCAATTTTCATCTTCATACGCCATAATAATTGCCAAAACCGTGCCAAAACATGTATGTGGTTGATTATCAGAACGATGCGCAGAATTGCCATTTTGAGTAGTGTCTAAAAATTAGACAGTGGTATATAAAAATTGGACAGCAGGCATGATTAAGGCCGTAAAACCTGTTATTGCCGCCGGTTTTGTGGCTGCATGAAGCGCTGGATGCAGGTTGATGAAGCCTGGCGGGGCACATGGAAGCACGCAGGAGCAGCATTATTTGTCGGTATCTGAAAATTTTAGTGTCTAAAAACTTTACAGGCTCTTGTTTTTGTCGGTTATACAATCTATCTTTGCAGTTAAATGAAACAGGGAACAATACTTATTGCAGACGACAACCGCAACATCCTTACCACCGTAAAGATGCTGCTCGAAAACACTTTTGAGCATATTGTCACCATAGCCAATCCTAATAATATTCCTGCGCACATGCGTGACGACAAGCCCGACGTGGTGCTGCTCGACATGAACTTTCAGAGCGGAATAAACAGCGGCAACGAGGGACTGTACTGGCTGGCGCAGATAAAGAAGATGAGTCCCGATACGCCGGTAGTGCTGTTTACGGCATACGCCGACATCGAACTTGCCGTGAACGGAATAAAAGCCGGTGCGACCGACTTTATCGTGAAGCCGTTTGACAACGACAAACTGGTATCCACGCTTAAGGACGCTTGCCGCAAAAGCATGGGAAAGGCAAGCGAAAACAGAAGTGAGGGCCGTATGTACTGGGGCGTGGCTCCGTGCATGCAGGAACTCAGGAATATGGTTGCGAAGGTGGCGGCGACCGATGCCAACATACTGATAACCGGCGAGAACGGCACGGGCAAGGAGGTGCTGACCAACGAGATTCACCGTCTGTCACGACGAAGCGGAAAGAGCCTGATGACGATAGACATGGGAGCCGTGAGCGAGACGCTGTTTGAGAGCGAGCTGTTCGGCCATGTCAAAGGGGCATTCACCGACGCTAAGGCCGACAAGGCCGGAAAGTTTGAGATGGCTGAGGGCGGCACGCTGTTTCTCGACGAGATTGGCAACCTGGGCTATGCCTTGCAAGCCAAGCTGCTTACGGCGCTGCAACGCCGCAGCATTGTGCGCGTGGGCGGCAGCAAGTCGATACCTATCGACGTAAGACTGATATGTGCCACCAACCGCGACCTGCGCCAAATGGTGGCTGAAGGAGGGTTTCGCGAGGACTTGCTCTACCGCATCAACACCATACACCTGCACCTGCCGGCCCTGCGAGAACGCAGGGAGGACATTCCGGCGCTGGCGCGCCTGTTCCTCGACCGGTATGCAGCTATGTATAACAAGCCGGCAATGGAGCTTACGCCGGCTGCCGAACAGAAGATTAAGGACATGCCATGGTATGGTAACATAAGAGAGTTGCAGCACGCAATAGAGAAGGCCGTGATATTGGGCGACGGCAGGGAGATAGGCGAGCAGGACATAAGTTCGAGCGCGTCGGTGGCTGGCAAGCCTATTGACGGCGTGCAGACAATAGACGAGATGGAGTGCCGCTTGATAGAGAAAACCATACGCGAGTGTGACGGCAACCTGTCGCAGGTGGCTGCGAGGCTTGGTGTGTCGCGCCAGACATTGTATAACAAAATAAAGAAGTATGGACTTTGAGGTTGTTTTGCTGCTCGTCATTGCCGTTGTTGCGGTTGCAGGCTGCCTGTATTTCTGGCGGCGTTACAGGTCGACCGTGGGCAAGGTCGCCTTCCTTTTCAACGCTATCGACAACGGCGACTACAACTTCCGCTTTGCCGAGGGCGACAAGGTGACAGGCGACAGGGTGCTTAACAGGTCGCTCAACAGGGTGAAGGGCATACTGACGCATGCGCGCGACGAGCAGATGGAGCGTGAGAAATACTTTGAACTCATACTCGATTCTGTCGATACGGGTATCATCGTGGTTGAGGAGAGCCGTGGGGTGGTGCTGCGTTACAACCGTGCGGCACAGAAACTTCTGAAGCGTGAGGTGATAACGCATGTTGACCAGATAAAGGAAAACATGAAAAGTTTTTCGTTGCGTGAGACCAACACCGTGCTGAAAGGCCGCCGGGTGAGGATAGTGGCGTTCAGCGACATCAAGGGCGAGCTTGCCAATCAGGAAATTGACTCGTGGGTTAAGCTCATCAGGGTGCTTACGCACGAGATAATGAACACGGTAACGCCAATCGTATCTCTTAGCGACACGCTGCTGCGCCAGTCGGAGGGTGAGCAGCATGAGGGGCTTTCTGTAATCAACCGCACAAGCAAGGAGCTTGTCAGGTTTGTAGAGAATTATCGCCGATTCACGCATGTACCAACGCCACAGCCAACGCTGTTCTATGTCAACCCGTTTCTTGAAAGGATGTCACGGCTTGCCGGGCAGATTATGAAAGACGGGTGTACTGTGACGGTTGATGTACAGCCTAAGGACCTTATTGTGTATGCTGATGAGGGACTTATCAGCAGGGTTGTGTCTAATCTGCTGAAAAACGCAGCCGAAGCCGTGCCTGCTGGCGGCCATATTTGGCTGAAGGCTTACACCGGAGAGAACGATACCGTGGTGATAGACGTCGTCGACGACGGTCCTATGATACCCGACGAGGTGGCGTCCCACATATTTGTCCCGTTCTTCACAACTAAAAAGGACGGCAGCGGAATAGGTCTTTCAATATCCCGACAGATAATGCGCGTGAGCAACGGTTTTATCTCGCTGGTCACAGACAGGCAAAATAAACTGACGGTATTCAGGCTTGTATTTAGTTAGGGAACATCATGCAACCTTATATTTAGACAAGTCTTAAACAACTGTTACTGTTGTTTAAGACCTGTCAATGTCGTGTTTGCCAAACTTATTTGTGGATTTTCATTTACGATAAAAACGTAAATCAGTCAAACATTCGTTCGATGTCTTCCTGCCTCATTGTTGCAACTATTCTCTTGCCGTCGGGAGTGTGGTTTGCGTTTGACGATGTGAACAGGCGGTTGACGATGTCTTCCATTTCGTCGTTGCCGAGTACTTGGCCGTAAGGTATGGCTGCGCTTCTTGCCATCTGGAGTGCAATGCGGTTGTTAATGTCGTCGGCTACGGTCTTGCCGTTGTCTGCGTCTTCGCCGACCATTTCTTTCAGCAGTTTAATATAGTTTACGCCGTCGAGTCCGGCGGGTACGCCGTTGATTGAATAGCTGCCGCCGCCGAGGGGTGTAAGTTCGAAGCCAAGATGCTCGAGACCGGGCTGCAACTGTTGAAGGATAATTGTTTCGGCAGGCGTGAACTGCACCATTTCGGGAAACAACATCTGCTGTGACTTGCCAGCTTTGCCCTCTATCTGTGCGAGATATTTGTCAAAGAGTATGCGTATGTGGGCGCGGTGCTGGTCGATCATGAGAAGTCCCGACTTTATTGCAGTCATAATATATCTGCCCTTGTATTGGTAATGGGCGGGTGATTTCTCGTCGATAATAGCCGGGCGGTCGTTACCGGCTGTTGATGTGAAGATGTCGCTCTCTTTTTCTTCTGGTATTATGTCTTGGGTGTCATCGTGCTGTTGCAGCCCCTCGTACAGCTTGTCCCATGCTTGAGGTACGGATTCGCGTTGTGGAGTGTAGCTTGTGCCCGTAGTCTTGAACGGGTTGTATGAAGGGTTAAGGCTTATTTTGGGCGATGATGCCGGCTGGTCTGACATCGGATTGAATACTGGGATGTCGGGACGTCCCTCCGTGTCAAAGTCGATTGATGGCACGTCGTTGAAGCGCCCGATGGCGTCTTTAACGGCGGCATGGAGTATCTGCCATACGGTCTGCTCGTTCTCGAACTTTATCTCGGTCTTCGTCGGGTGGATGTTTACGTCGATGTCTTCAGGGTTTATCTCGAAGTAAATGAAGTAGGGCACCTGCTCGCCCTGTGGCACGAGACGCTCGTAAGCGTTCATCACGGCCTTATGGAAGTAAGGGTGCTTCATGAAACGGCCGTTGACGAAGAAGTACTGGCGTGCCCCTTTCTTGCGGGCAGACTCTGGCTTGCCTGTGAATCCGGATATCTTGCATACCGACGTCTCGACTCCTATGGGCAGGAGGTCCTGGCTCAGTTTCTTGCCGAAGATGTCGACAATGCGCTGTCTGGTGCCGCCACTCCTGAGATTGAACGTTTCGACGCCGTTGTTGTGGAAGGTGAAGTTAGTCTTCGGATATACAAGTGCGATGCGCTCGAAGGCTGTCAGGATGTTGTTGAGCTCGGTGGAGTTCGATTTTAGGAACTTGCGCCTTGCGGGAACGTTGTAGAATATGTTTTCAACAGAGAAGTTGCTGCCCACGGGGCACGACACGGGCTCCTCGCCGGTGACCCTTGACGCTGCCACGGATATGTGCGTACCAACGTCGTCAGTGCTGCGTCGCGTGCGCAGCTCCACCTGCGCCACGGCAGCTATCGAGGCCAGTGCCTCGCCGCGGAAGCCCATGGTATGTAGGGCGAAGAGGTCGTCAGCCTGGCGTATCTTTGATGTGGCGTGGCGCTCGAAGGCCATGCGTGCGTCGGTTGGTGACATGCCGCTGCCGTTATCGATGACTTGTATCGAGGTGCGTCCGGCATCTATTACGAGTACGTTTATTGTAGTCGCGCCGGCATCGATGGCGTTTTCTACAAGTTCCTTTATGACGGATGCGGGGCGCTGTATCACCTCGCCGGCAGCTATCTGGTTGGCCACGGAGTCGGGTAGAAGTTGGATTATGTCGCTCATGGATGTTGCTTTCAAAAAATAATGGAAAATGGTGTAGGGTATGTTGATGTTGTGGATGCCGGCCTGAGACGCTGCATCGTTAAAGGACGAGCAGCATTTTCCATATTGCGGCGAGCAGGACCAGCAGGACGATGATGACGCCATAGCTTAGAACCAGTCCCCCGGCCAGCTTTCGTTCCCTTCGCCGGCGTGCGTGCCTTGTGGCACCGATGAATATGCCATGCATCCTTTCATGAAGGTCTGTTGGCGCCGACTTGGATGCATCTTGCATGCCGGGTGAGGCTTTGGCCCTTTCTTCCACTGCCTTTAGCCGCTCCTTGCGTTGGTTATAGTATATGTATTCGTGGTGGAAGCGGCGTGGCTTCCTAATATCGAAGATTCCCATTATTGTTTCTCCTTGATACCGTTTCCGCCGTCGGCCGTCACCTCTGGTTCCTGCTTTACGGCTTCAGCCGCTGGCTGTCCCTGTGTGGTTGTGGCATCGGGCTTTTCGTCCTTGTTGCTTACAACACCGTCCTTATTGATAAACTGCAGCGGGGCGGAACGGCGCTTGATGTTTTTAAGTTCGGTTCCCTTTGCCTTGCCGCGCCATACGAAGATGTCGTACTTATCGGTAGGGCGTATGTAGTCGAACCATGCGAACGACGGCAGTTCCTTCTTGTCGGGCGGAATCTGCGTGATGGGGTACATTATGCTGTTCTGCTTACACGTCCAAATGGTCTTCAGCTTCTTGTCCTGCATGAACATGCGCATGGTGTCGGTTTCAAGATACGTCATGCTTATGAGCGAGCTGTCCTTGTCGTCCTGCATGTAGTAGATGCACTGCACGTTGCTCACAGCTTCTGTCTTGCGCATTTCGCCATTGTTGAAATAACCGAACATGTCTCGTGAGGATATTTGGTTGAAGCGCGTCGTGTCATTGGGTAGTCTTTCAACCGAAAGGGCCTGGTTCATGACGTGCGCACGGTCGATGGTTGAGTCTTTCATATAGACTTCAATTACTTCGCCGAGCAGCTGGCGGTTGGCGTTCCAGGTGATAGGGTCCTTGTACATCGTCAGGCAAGAGTCTTTCGTGTTGTATACGAGCGAGTCGCATACGGCCTGGATGTCAGTGCGGTAAGCCCTCACCTTGTTGTAGCAGTGGGCCTTGCGGTATACGGAGTCTGTATTTATGTTGAAAGTGTATACCTTCATTGTGTCAGAATGTACGAACAGCGTGTCGCCCTGCGAGTATTCTTTAAGTACGGCGCTGTCGGTGGCGAAGGCGAAGCCTGTATCGTCGTTGTACCAGAAGTAGTTGCTCGTCATCTGGTTCTTGTTGACGGTATCGTTATAGACAACGTTGTTGAAGCCTTGGCTTATCTTCGTCTTGTCGTTGTGGAACAGGCTGTCTGCGGTCAGAGTCTTGCCGTTGTTGGTAAGAGTAGAGCGTCCGTACAACCTTGCCCTTTCCTTATTAGTGTCGTAATAACCTTGCGAGGTGTGTATGATGCTTTGGCCGGATGTTATTTCAGACGGTCCTACGATGTGTGCCAGCGAAGTCCTTGTGTCGTAGTGCAGGGTATCCGTAGTAAGTACGAATTTCGGATTTTTCAGGTTTACGTTGTAGTTGAAAACCGCCTGGCGCGTCTCCGTGTCGTATTCGCCCCAGTCTGAAACGAGTACGTTCTGCTTGTCAATCATCTTGCCGCCTTCAAAGAAGTAGCCGATACCGTAAAGGCGGTCGTAGTTGAGGCTGTCGGTATAGAGCTTGGTCTTCCTGTGTGTAAGGATAACGTTATGGCGGGCTTCGGCCATCTGGTTGTTGCCGTCGTAATAGGCGTAGTCGCTGAAGAGCGATAGGGTGTCGCCCTGGTACATCTTGACATGTCCGAAGGCACGGAACGAGTTGGAAGCCTGGTAGAAGTAAGCGCTGTCGCAATACAACTTGGCGCCCTTGTGCCTGAACGCTACGTTACCGTTGAGTATCTGGGCTTCGGGGTTGCTGCTGAATTGGTTGAACCGCAACTGGTCTGCATGTATCAGGTAAACACGCTCGTCCGTCTTGGCCCTGCGTTTCTTTTTGGGCGCCTGGCGTGATTGCACCATGCTAAGGCCAAACAGGCATAGGATAACCATTATGAGAATCCTATGCCCGCAAAATATGATCTTAAGTTTTTCTTGTATCGTCATTTAACCCAACCTTCGTATTGGAAATCACAGTTCTTGTACCGGTCGTTAATACGCACGTAAGTGGTCTTTATCTTTTTGCGTATCCAGTCATCGATGAATTCTTTCCTACGTTGTTCTAGGACAATGGCTTTCATCGTCTGGAAGTCCTCGGTTATCGTTGCACGGTGAGTGTCTGTGCGGCTTTTCAGCTTAATTATTGCGCAGATAGTCTTGCCGTTCTTTTCGCTTATCATGTTGAACGGTGCTGATATCTGTCCAACCTTCAGGGTGTCGACCACTCTTGCTATCTCGGAAGGTAGGTTGCGCATCTGGAATTTACTTGTCATTCGACCATCGTTACCCATGTTGGCCATGAGTCCGTTGTTGTTACGGGTGTCCTTGTCGTCAGAGATGAACATTGCGGCTTCGTCGAAGCCGTACTTGCCGCTGCGTATCTCGCCCGCAATAGTGTCAAGCTGTGCCGCTGCAAGGTCGATTGCCTCCTTGGATACGGACGGTGTCCTCAGTATGTGGCGTACTTTAATCTTGTCGCCGCGCTTGTCAATGAGCTGAATGATATGGTATCCAAATTCGGTTTCAACAATCTTGGATATCTTTTTCGGGTCGGTAAGGTTGAACGCCACGTTGGCGAATGCCGGGTCGAGCATGCCTCGGCCTACGTAGTCCTGGAATTCTCCTCCTTGTCTTGCCGTTCCAGGGTCTTCGGAGTAAAGGCGCGCAAGTGTGGCGAACGATGTCTCGCCATTGGTTACGCGTTCAGTGTATTCACGCAATTCGTTTTTTATCCGGTCTATTTCTTTTTGTTCGACCTTAGGTGTGCGGGTGATGATCTGCACCTCTACTTCAGTAGGTATAATAGGAATGCTGTCTTCAGGCAGCGAACTGAAATAGCGGCGCACGTCAGCCGGTGATACTGCTATGTCTTCAACCAGTTGCTGGCGTTCGCGGTCTATGAGCAAGCGGTCTTTCAAGTCGTCGTGGATGGACTGGCGTAATTCGGTGAGGCTCATGTTCTTGTATTCCTCAAGTTTTTCCTTACTGCCTCCTGTAAGCTGTACCCAATAGTTTATCTGTTCCTCGACTCTTTGGGCTACTTCCGATTCGCTTACCTCGACACTATCGATTGCAGCCTGGTGCAGGAACAATTTTTGGATGGCCAACTGTTCAGGTATGGTACAGTCGGGATTACCTTCCCATTTTACTCCTTCCATTTCACCTTGCAGCCTTGTATTTTCAACATCGGACAATAGTATAGGTTCGTCACCTACGACCCAGATTACTTCGTCTATGATGCTGGCTTCGTTGGGGGCGGCTTCGGCTATGGAGTCTACCTCAGCGGTTGCCTGTGGCCCGTTAGTTTCATTGTCGCTTGCGCGATTTGCCTTGACTCCGGTAATGAAAGCGACCGAAGCTACAAGCCACAAAACCGTTTTGCCTTTAAGTTTCATGTTATTAATTGCTATGATTGTTTACTGTCTTCAGAACGTCGTAGTATATTTCAACTGGATATTTCTTGCGTAAGTCGGCAACCCATTGTTGTTCAAGCATTTCCTGATAGTCGGCAGTTACAAGTCCACGTACGTCCGTGTAGCTGTCCGGCTTCTTCTTGAGCAGCTTGCCATATACTGCGTCTATGGGGAAATCCTTCAGTTGGTTGACCGTAGTATCTTTCTTGAATACCATCTTGTCTATGAATGCGTTGTCGCCTTCCTTGAAGATGCCTTTCTCAACGCGTATCCTAAGAACAGAGTCGTTGTTGAAAGTTGTACGCAGTACTTCCGCCCACTTGTCGAACGGCAGGTCTTTTACACAGTCACGCACAGCCTTGACGTCGTCTTTCTGCTTTACGTGGTATACCATGCCCTTGTATCTAGGCTCGTTCCAGTAGTATTTCTTCTTGTTCTTTTTGAAATAGTTTTCGAGTCCCTGCTCGTCGTTAGCGGCTTTTTCCCATACGGTACGGTTGCTTATTTCGTAAAGCAGGAGACCATCGTGGTATTCTTGTATGAGGTATTTGAGTGACGGATTTTCTGCCTCAAGTTCGTTCTTCTTGTTGTTTATCACGTCCTCTTTTGTCAGTTTGCCGTCAGAAGCCTTTACCAGCTCGTCAATCTTTTTGTTGATAATGTGTTCACGAATTCCCCTGGCGTCTATGAAATTGAGTATGCTTTTCTTCAACGTTTCGAACGGTTCGAGCTGCTTGCGCTCTTTCATTAATATGATATGGAATCCGACGGGCGACTTTACCACTCCGCTCATTTCTCCAGGCTGGAGGGCATAAGCTGCGTCTTCAAATTCTTTCAGGGTTTGTCCCGGCTGTAGCCATGGCAAATCACCTCCATTCTTTGCTGATCCGGGGTCTTGTGAATATTTGCGTGCCAACTCTGCAAAATCACCTCCATTCTTCAGCACCTGGTATAAAGAGTCAGCTTTCAGTCTTGCTTCCTCTAATTTGGCTGTCGGAGCTTTCTGCTCAACATATACCAGTATGTGTGCCGGTTTTATAAGTCCTCGTGATCCTATGTGCTCTTTAGTCTTTTCGTAAATGTCCCGCGCTTCAGCCAACAGACTTGTGCTGTCGACGAATGCCGGCCGCACTTCCTGGTCGCGGTACATCGTAAATTCTTTTTTGAAAGAACTTAGTGTATCGAGTTTCGCATCAATGGCAGCGGCCACTTTCAGTTTGTAATTGACGAAGAGGTCGACATATTCGTCTACGGTTTTCTTGTCAATCACGTCTTCCGAATTGTTTTTGTTGTAAGAATATTCAAATTCGGAACGCGATATCGGTTCGCCGTTGATTTTCATTACAACGGGGTCTGTCTTTTGAGCGTAAGCCATGCTTCCGCAGAGAAGCATGGCCGCTATGATGTTTATCGATTTCATTTTGATACTAAAGATTCTATGTCCGCTTTTTGCCCTTTATGGTTAGGGGCATATCTTGTCGTTTATTCGTGGCGTGAGTAGTTGGGAGCTTCGCTCGTAATGGTTATGTCGTGCGGATGGCTCTCAAGTACGCCTGCATTGGTTATGCGTACGAACTTGGCATTATGCAGGGCGTCGATACTTCCTGCTCCACAGTATCCCATACCAGAGCGCAAGCCTCCAACAAGCTGGTATACAACTTCCTGGACGGTGCCTTTGTATGGTACGCGGCCGGCAATGCCTTCGGGAACGAGTTTCTTGACGTCTTTCGTGTCAGCTTGGAAGTAGCGGTCTTTCGAACCGTTTTCCATAGCTTCGAGACTGCCCATGCCGCGGTAACTCTTGAACTTACGGCCGTTGAATATTATAGTGTCGCCCGGGCTTTCCTCAGTTCCTGCCACGAGTGAACCTATCATGACACAGTTTCCGCCTGCTGCAAGAGCCTTGACAATGTCGCCTGAATAACGAAGGCCACCGTCAGCTATGAGGGGTATGTTTGTATCCTTAAGTGCGCATGCCACATCGTATACGGCGCTGAGCTGTGGAACGCCTACTCCTGCTACTACGCGGGTGGTGCATATACTGCCCGGACCGATACCAACTTTTATGGCATCGGCGCCGTTGTCGGCAAGCATCTTGGCTGCTGCGCCGGTGGCAACGTTACCCACAACGATGTCTACATTGGGGAATGCATTCTTTGCCTCGCGAAGCTTTTCTACCACACCCTTAGAGTGACCGTGGGCCGTATCGATGACAATTGCGTCGGCGTTAGCCTCGACAAGAGCCTGTATGCGGTCGAGCGTGTCTACGGTTACGCCTACTCCGGCGGCAACACGCAGGCGACCTTTCTCGTCCTTGCATGCGATAGGCTTGTCCTTGGCCTTGGTGATGTCTTTATAAGTAATGAGACCTACCAGCTTGTTGTCGCTGTCGACAACCGGCAGTTTCTCTATCTTGTTTTCCTGCAAAATTTGTGCAGCGTCGGTAAGGTCGGTGCGGATGTGTGTGGTGACGAGGTTCTCGCATGTCATCACTTCGTCTATCTTACGGTCAAGCCTGCGCTCGAAACGTAGGTCGCGGTTTGTCACGATTCCAACCAGATGGTTGTCTTTATCAACCACGGGGATGCCTCCGATGTGGTATTCGGCCATCATGTTGAGTGCGTCCTGCACTGTCGAACCGCGCTGTATCGTTACCGGATCGTATATCATGCCGTTTTCGGCGCGTTTTACGATTGCCACCTGGCGTGCCTGTTCTTCTATCGGCATGTTTTTATGTATCACGCCGATACCGCCCTCGCGGGCTATAGCGATGGCCATGGCCGATTCGGTTACGGTGTCCATTGCAGCGGTGACAAAAGGTATGTTCAACCCGATGTTGCGTGAGAACCTGGTTTTCAACTCTACCGTCTTGGGTAGTACTTCTGAATAAGCTGGGATTAAAAGGACGTCGTCAAACGTAAGACCGTCCATTACAATTTTATCTGCAACAAATGATGACATATTTATTACTTAGAAATTTATTGCGTGCAAATTTAGCAAAAAAAATCCATACGTGCGGTGTCTTTTGTCATTTTCTTGTCTAATTAATGCTATTTAACCCATTTGTTATTGTGCTTGAATTTTGGTTGGATTGTATGGTCTAAATGTTCGGTTAAAATTTAATATTGTTTACTATTGATATGCAGAACCGCCCACCATTGCATTATAGTCAATACAAAATGTCAGTGAAAATACCTTCTATTTGCGTGATGGGCGGTTTTTGTTCTAATAGTGTCGACAAGTGTTTTGTATGGGGTGGGGTTGTGATAAGTTATCGATTTTTATCTGTTAATCGTTCCATGAATGAGCCTTCCTTGTATATGATACTTGTAACCAAATCAGCTATTTGGCTTCTTGTTCTTGTTTTTTCTCCTGTAGATTCATCCACTGAATATGATTCTTTACAGATTCCGTGTTCCCATATTTCGAAATCTTTTATACAACATGCTGTTTTTGTTCTATCCATTTGCCACAAACCGTCTGGACGGCCTGCATTATCGTAATGTCCTGTAAGTTTTTCTCCATAAAAGTATCCTTTTACTTCTCCAACAGGTAATTCTGCCGACATTCTTAGTTTCAATGTAGTCTTGCCTGTCTTAAAGTTGAAAGTGCGTGAATGACACACCGCTTTGTAATTGTATATTCCTTCGTGTTTACCGTCTGTAAAAGATGCAATCAATTTCTTATTTAACCCTTTTGACTTTTGTGTGAATTCCCATTTGCCGTTTTTCTTGTTGTTTTTGAAATATCCGATAGCTGTCTCGAGCAAACGGCCAGATGGGTTGTTGTATGACTTCCTTTTGTACCAGAATTTTCCATTGTAGATGCGGTTCCCAGAGCATAAATCATAAAAATATACGGCATGGCCATTGTTGTAAAATCCTGAGTAGCAACGTTTGCCGTTTGGGCACCGTTTTGATGAAGAAACGGTCATAAACAGTCGCCTAAAAAATAAGCTAATCATTTTAAATGATCCTCCTACTCTCCAGTCCCTAAGAGCCATATTTAATTTAACATGAAGCGTGAGACCGGTTATGCCATATCCATGATGAAGGTCGTAGGAATACCTAAAAGAGAGATGCAGTCATAGCGGCTCACGCCTAACGTGAGAACCACCTTGCCTTCGTCTCTCTTTAAATGAAAATTTCCTACGTTTTCACCATAGAGAAAGCAATGCGCTTCTTAAATGTCTTTTGAGGGAATTTCCCTCTTTGGTGCAAAGATAGGCCTTTTTAATTTAATGTGCAATGTTTTTGTATATAAATATGAATTTTGTATTCCAAATGAAAAGGCTTTGCGCCCCCGCCGTTAGGCGCCCCCCCCCCGCAGTGTTTTTCATGGTTTGGGCATGGTGTCGTAAACACTAAAACGTTGCGTTTCTATTTGGACACTTCACAAATGAAAAGGCGGGCAAGAATGTTGTCCTGTCCGCCTTTTCTATAGATTATTTCACGCAGGATTATTCCTGCCTTAATATGCTTACTTGACAGCGAGTTTGCTTGTCACTACTCCGTCGGCAGTTTCCATTCTGACTACGTATACGCCCGGTGCAAGTCTTGATGCATCATAGCGGCATACGTTTGTACTTCCGGCCTTGTTGCCCATCTGTGTTCCCGAAGCAGAGTATATTGTGAGACTCTTTATCGCGCTTGTAGGAGATGTTGCAACTATGGTCTTGCTTGCCGCATCGTAAACCAGTGTGGGAGCCTTTGTGTTGGCTGAGATCGTGCCGATGCCTGTCGTTTCGCCGAGTATTGCGCGTATAGCAGGAGTTCCAAGTCCTGCAGATGTCTGGTCTAATGCCACTGTGGTGCCTTCATTGTCTACAAGCAGGTAAAGCTGTCCGGGAGCAATTTGGTCGGTTGCCAGGGCATATCCTGTGTAAGATACTGTTAACATGTAGTCGCCGGGTTCCAAAATAGCAAGCTCGTCAAAATCGTATTCGATTTGTCCGACAGACGTGCCTTGGTCAGCTGTTGTCGAGAATACTTCCTCGCCCACAGGCAGGTAGCCTTCTGCGTCAGGTTGTGCAGTTGCGTCCCACTTGTATGCTGCAAGACCTATCTGCTCTCCTGATGTGATACCCCAGCCGATTGACATTCCTTTGAGGACAGCTGCATTGTTGATGTGGAATATGATACCTGCCGTACAAGGATAACCGTCGCCAGTACCGATGGCGTTGTATTCATTGTACATGTCGTCGGTCGTGTAGTCGTAAGCGTAAACGTCTTCGGTTATTGCCAGTGGAACTGATGCTACATTGTCGGTTGTGTTGGTATCGTCGTGGCCGTCGATTGTTGCTTCAGCTTCAACGGTCGTGTTGCCAGTTGCAATGCCGTCAATGGTTATAGGAACGCTTACTGTCGAAGATTCGGTTGATGGAATGTTCTCGAACTTTGCTGAACCTACTTCCTTGCCGCTTATTTTCACAGCGATGGTGCCTGAGATGGTCTCTGAACCGTTGTTCTTAACGGCAACGTCTACTGCAAGGTTTTCAGCCTGAGACTTTGGCAGCATTGACGGCAGGCCGGACATGCCTGTTATCTTTGCGTCGTATGGGTCTACTTCGGTAATGCTTACACTGTTCAGCATGAATGTTCCCTGTGGCATGTCTTGTTTGAAGCCCAGTGAATATACACCGTCTGCTGGAACTGTGAATATTACTTCGTTGTCAGTGAAAACATCTTCCGTGTAAACGTCGGTGAACGATGAGACAGTTTCCCATTCAGACAAGGGGGCTCCGTCTTTTCCTATTATGATGTCGTAATTCTCTGAAATAACGAAGATGAAGTAGAACATACCTGCCAGGTAGTTGTAAGACATGCGGTAAGTCTTGCCTGCCTTCAGGTTTATGCCGCGTGATACTAACGGAGTCGTGCCGTTGCAGTAAAGGGCATTGTAGTAATCTCCGTCGTAGATCCATGAACCGTCGCTCGCCCAGTCGCCACGCTGGCTCTCGTCAGTAAAGTTTACAGTAAACGGTACGTCTGTCGGTGTGAAGTGGGTTATTGGGGCTTCGGCGTAGTTGTTGTCTGTCACTGTTTCAGGATTCTGTCCGTCTTCAGGTGTGACGCTGGTAATCTTGACGCCTATTGTGTATTTGCCTTCTGCAGAAAAGTCGAGGGCTGCATCGATGTCTACTTCCACGCTTTCGTTAGATGGTACTTCCACGTCGAACGTCTGGGTGCCCTTGCTCTCGCCGTTGATGCTGTATTCGAGTGTGAAGCTCTTTGCTCCGGCCGTACCCTTGTTGGATATTATTGCACTTGCTTTTTCTTCATTTCCGAGTGAACAACTTGATAGCGGTAATACAACCTTGCTGACTGTTAGGTCTGGCTCACCCACGAATGCGCCTTCGGATATTGCCACACTGAATACTTGTATACCCATACGGTCGGCTTCTGAAGTGGCGTGTATTGCGAAGTAGTAGTCTCCCGCCTCGTCGGCATCGAAGTTGGCAATAATGGTTAATCTTTCTTCTGCAGCGTTGAAGTTCTCGATTTTCTTAAGTACGGTCATATCGTTGACGTTGTCCGTCTTACCGTAAAGGATTTCGAAGCTTTCGCTGTAGTCTGTACTCATTGCATTGTATTCGATGGCAATATTGTTTGTTCCTGCAGGCAGGCTTATCGGGCAAGTCGTTACAAGGTAGTCGTCAGAGTTGTTGTATGGGTTGTACAATATTTGTGCGCACATCTCTTCCAAAGATATAGCCCATGTAGAGCCGTCGCCGTTGGCGTCGATAATGCTCCACTCGTTGATGCAGTCTTCGCTGTCGAACTGGCAAACGTAAGGAGCCGGCACCGGTGCGATATGGATTATTTTCGCCATAACAGAGTTGTTGCCTGGCAGTCCGTCTTTTTCATTATCGACAGATACGGTCAGATTGTGGACACCGGCAGCCGAAAAGTCGGCCTTTGCGGTAAATGTGTAGTCAATGCTTCCACCAGGGGCGATTGCTGTGTTTACGGTTTCGCTGACAGGCTGTCCGCCGTCTAATGTGTACGTTGCTGTGAACGATGTTACTTCTTCTGTACCATTGTTGAAAATCCTGGCCGTAACGCTTTCTTCTGCGCTGAGGCCTCTGCCTGATACGGGCGAGATTATCTCGCTTACGCCGATTTCAACAGGGCTGTCAGTCGTGATTTCCACATTGTCTCCTGATGTCAGGTCAACGTTGATTGTGAAAACATATTCAACGCCGCCCTTGAATTCGAAGTTGTCGCCTACAGCCTCGCCACCAGCGATGTAGACTGTCCCGTCAGACGGTGTCGGGTTGAATACGTAGAAGTCGTATTCGCCAGCCGGAATGTCTACGGAAGCAGATTCTCCTGCCATGAGGAAATTCTCCAGCAATGCAGCATCGGAAGGAATCGTGTAGTCGGCTGCGGCAAAAATCTCGTCAAGTGAATTTGTGCCGGTTATCTCGCACTCCTTGTCGAGTATGAGCTGGTAGCCTGAACCGTCGCCCCAGTCGGTCTGCACGTAAAGGGTGATGCGTGCCTGGTCGCCTTCTATAGCTTTTGCACTTTGCAGCCTTGGTGCCTGTACGGCTGCGGGCTTGCCTATGCGGTTGCGGCGCAAGTCGTTCTGTATTTTTGCTTGTGGAGCGGTTTTTGATGCTTTCTGCTGCTGCATGAAAGCATCTTTCTTGCCAAATTTGCCACTGCGCATAGCCTTTTCAGCCTTCATTGTTCTGAACTTAACGCCCGGAGGTGGTGATTGGGCGTTTGTCTGTGCATATGCCCCACAACATAGTATAGAGCATAAAATGTAGATGAATAGATGTTTCATGGCTAAAATTAATTAAAATTAAACACTTTGCAAATATAAACAATTGAAATTAAAAATGCAAATGTAATTTCATATTTTTGTATTTATCGATAAAATAATCTTGTTTTTCTTGCTTTTGTATTGAATTTTTTATAAATTATCTGATATAGCCCTGAATGGTCGAATGCTAAAATTTGGTTTTTTGTGGCGTATTCTTTACACTTTTTAAGATTGTAAACAGGGTGGATACACAGGTTGGTGTGCCAACCCCAAATGGACTTAAGCGTAACGTGTTGGCTGTCAGTAGTTTGTAAAAGGCGGTGTCTTGCATTGCAAGAGGTGGCATATTGCATTGCAAAAGGCCGCCTTTCGTAATGTGAAAGACGGCCTTTTGTAGGGATGAAAATTACCGGCTGGTTGCAAAGGTTATTTCCGTATTATTTTTGACGTGCTGACATTGCCTGCCGCGTTAATTTCTTTTTTTATGTTTATACCTTTTGCCGGCGAAGCCAGTCGCTCCCCGTTTAGCGAATAGTATTGTACCGCGGCCTGTCTTGACGCCGTTTTGTCTTGTATTCCAGTTATAACTTCGGTAATTCTGTTGCCGTTAGTGTCATAAGTTCCGGCCGTAGGCTCGTCCTTTATAGCTTTGGCGTATTCGTCCATGTCTTCAGCGGGAACGGCGTCGGTGTATGTCTTGTATATTTCAATCTTGCCGGCGCCGGCGTATTTCTCAACCACTGCCGGCACGTCGGCGGTCTTGTCGAGGTGGTTTACCTTATAGTCTGAAGCTGACATGTCCGGTGTCCAGTCAGTATAGTTTACGCTGTACACGTCGTCAATCTTGGTCTTGTCTATGTTTTCGTAGCCTTCCATCAGCCTGCGGCAGTTTTCGTATATTATGTCGTATCCTTCGCTCTTGTTGATGTTGAGCGAGCCTTCGCGGTCTGAACGTATGGGTGCCTTGCTGTCTTTGAAATAGCAGGCTTCCACATATCCTGTAGCTTTGGTGCGTACGTCCCAGCCGTCTTCGCTGCCGACCATGTAGTTGTTGTAGTAGTGCAGGTAGCCTCCGCGCTGTAGCGGAAGGCGCGAGCCTGCGATGTTGTCGAACCAGTTGTGGTGCATCGAGATTGTGCGGCAGCCGTCAAAAATGTCGCTGTCGCCTTTGCCGAACAGGCATGCTTTGTCGTGGTCGTGGAAGTGGTTGTAGCTGAAGGTCATCCACTGTACGTTGTTCTTGCAGTCGAGCAGTCCGTCGTAGCGGTCCTTGTCGGCAGCGTTGCCATTGAAGAATTCGCAATGGTCAATCCAGATGTGTGCTCCCCAATCGGTTTTTGCACTGCTCTTGTCTGCCTGTATGCTTATGCAGTCAGGGTCGCCGATCTCGACCTGCCTGCCGTCGCGGAACGCAACGATCTTGTTTTCTCCTGACTTCAATACCGGTACGCCGTTCATCGTGAAGCGGCAGTTGCGTATTATTATGTTGTCGACGCTTTGCATTACGAATGTTATGCGCGAGAATAGCGGAGCCTTGCCTGTTTTTGGGTCGGCTACGCCTATGAGTGTCTTGTCGGGGGCAACCATGATGCGTTCGCCGTATGTAGTGGCAACGCCTTGACTGCCGTCCTGTGCATCGCAAAGATGCCCTGTCGAGAGGTCGTCTACGTAGCATCTTATGCCTGTGTCCATGTCGTGGTCAACTATTATCACGTATGGAGCTTTAGCCTGCAGGTAGGCCTGTAGCTGTTGCAGCGTGCTGGCGTATACCACCTTGCCCCCTTCACCGCCCGTTGTTCCTCCTTCGCGGTAGTGGGGTGTGCCTTCGGTGCCTGCGATGGCGGCAAAACCGTCTATGCCGAAGTCGCGCCCGTCGGCGGTTTGGGCTTTAATTGTGTTTGTCGTTAATAGCACGAACAATGCTGCCGCCATCATGTGCAGGCGGTGTGAGCCAATGTGCAGTCTTTTTGTTTTCCTGATTAGTTTCATGGCAATAATTAATTAGTGTTTGTTTGTTTTTAGAATGATGCTTATGCAAAAGGCATAAGCAGGCTTTTCGGGATTTAAGGCCGGGAAGACGTTGTACATCTTCCCGGACAGTATAGGTAATACGCCGCATGTGCGTCCTTGCGCCCGGCGGTTATTTCATCTTGTCGAAACCTTCGCCGAATACTCCGTGGCAGAGCGTCTGCGACACCATAGCCTCAGGGTCGATAATCTTTATAGTGTTAAGTATTCCGTGCGCTTCGTACTTGCGGGCGAGTACTATCAGCAGGTCGACTTCGTGCTTTGAATACCAGCCTTTTCCTGGTATGAGCGTCACTCCGCGGTGCAGTTGGTTGTTGATAACATCAGCAATCTTGTCGTATTGTTTTGAGATGATGATGAATTGCATGGTTTGCTTCGAACCGTTGACAACGTAGTCGCATGCATAGCTGTAAATAAGTGTGAAGGCTATACCGTATACGATAGGTTCCATGCTGTAGAACAGCAGGTAAGAGGAACCAATGATACAGGTGTCGATTAGCTGTATGGCACGTCCGAAGTTCATGTGCAGGTATTTGTTCAGCATGGCTATCAGGATGTCCGTGCCGCCTGTAGAGCCGTTATGCGAGAATACTATTCCTAGTCCTGCACCGCATAGCACGCTGCCTATCAGCAAGTGCATGAACTTGTCTTCGCCGGCTGTCACCATGGGGTAGGCTTCAAATACCGGCTGCAACGCTCCGATCATTGCCGACAGTATGGTTACGCCAACCACGGTGCGCACTGTGAACTGGCGGCCAAGCGTTCGAAAGGCAATCAGTACCATGATGATGTTGATGCTCCATATCGATATTGCAGGGGGTATCTTGAAACCGTAGAACAGCAATGCCGCTATACCCGAAGCACCGCCCATGACTATCTGGTCGGGCAATATGAAGGCCGTGTAGCCGAACGAGTATAGCAATATGCCCAGGCATATGAATACCAAGTCTTTCAATCCCTGTCTTTTCAGTTTGACATGGATGTGGGTTAAGTCTGAAATCTTATTCATAGTATTTCTGTAATTTGGCGCAAAGATAATACAAAAAAGTGAGATACTGAGCAAATCACGGAAATATGATTGAAAGTTAATGGTTTATGGGATTTTGGCGATCTGAGTGAGTGCCAACTGAAACCGTGAAAAAGCCAACTTGAACCGGAATTGCGTTACTATCCCGTTACCTGAAACCGGATATGGTAACAACACGGAAAAGAACGGCAAAAAGAGGTAAAAACGCCACTCACACAGGCGTTTGTACGCTTTGGGGATGAAAAAGTCTTGCGGCAGGTTCGATTGCTTCGGTCTGCTGCGGTTTACATACAGGCAAACAGCTCTACACAAGGTAATTTTGCAAACATAAAAAAGTAGGAACTATGAGTAGAGCGACATTCAAGATTTTATTCTACCTGAAGCGCAACGCGCCGAAGAAGAACGGGCTGATACCGGTCATGTGCCGTATCACGGTGAACGGGAAAATCGCACAGTTCAGTTGCAAGCTGGACGTGGAGGAAAAGATGTGGAGCGTGGAAACCGGACGGCTGACCGGAAGGAGCAACGTGGCTCTGGAAGGCAACCGTATGCTGGACAAAATCCGCGTGGGTGTGAACAAGGCCTATCAGGACGTGTTCGACCGTGACACTTATGTCACGGCGGAGAAGGTACGCAACGAATACCTCGGCATGGGCATGAACCACAAGACGCTGCTTGCCGTATTCCGGCAGCACAACGAGGACTATGCCAAATTAGTGGGCAAGATGAAGAGCCAACGCAGCTATTGGAAATACTGCGTGGTTTACAAGCACCTGTCGGAGTTCATCAAAACCCGGTACAAGGTGGAAGACATCGCCCTGAAAGAGCTTGCGCCCGCCTTCATCACGGACTTCGAGCTGTTCCTCCGCGTGGAGAAAGGGCATTGCACCAACACCGTGTGGTCGTACATGATGCCTTTCCGGAGCATCATCTTCACCGCCATCAACAACGGCTGGTTGCAGCGCGACCCGTTCTATGCCTACCACATCACGAAGGAGGAAACGAAACGCGGCTACCTGACGAAAGAGGAAATCACGCAGATGATAAACTGCACGTTCAAGAGGAAGAACTATGAACTGATACGCGACCTCTTCATCTTCTGCTGCTTCACCGGTTTGAGCTGGCGTGACATGGCGAACCTCACGGAAGAGAACCTGCAAGTTTCCTTCGACGGGCATCTGTGGATAAAGACGAGCCGCCAGAAAACGGGAGTGGAAACGAACATCCGCCTGCTGGATGTGGCGAAGCACATCATCGACAAATACAAAGGCGTTTCCAAGGACGGCAAACTGCTGCCTGTCCCATGCTATAACATCTGTAAATACGGCATCAAACAGGTAGCCAAACAATGCGGGATAAACAAAAACGTGACGTGGCACCAAAGTCGCCATTCGTACGCAACGACGATTTGCCTTTCCAACGGCGTACCCATTGAAACGCTGTCAAAACTGATGGGGCACACAAGCATCCGCTCGACCCAAATCTACGCGAAAATCACGGCTGAGAAGATGAGCCGGGACATGGAGCTGCTCTCACAAAAGCTCGCCCCGATGGAACAGTTCATCTGCCACGCTATTTAGAAGTCGGACCTGAAAACGAAAAAAGACATGGAAACGAGAGGCATCATAACCATCGAAGGAAAGGCGGTAGTCATGCCCGACACCGAGGTGTGGATGACGACCGGTGAAATCGCAAGCCTGTTCTACGTGCGTGGCGTATCGGTGGAAGCCGCCATAAGGAAGCTACAAAAGGAAGGTATCGCGGACGGCGGTTCATGCCGGCGCATACGGCTGAGCGAAAGGTGTTACACGGAAGTGTACGGCATGGAAATAGTCATCGCCCTGTCATTTAGGTTCGACACGGGACAGGCGGCCCTGTTCCGCAAGTGGATTGCCCGGACGGTGGCGCAATCCAAGAAAGAGCCTACGGTGCTGTTCCTGCACCATCCGCACGGGGCGTATTGCTGAATGGCACTGGCCGTTCTAAAAAGAATGTCGGGAGGCGGCAACTATTATTGAGTTTTCCGTCTCCCGATGTTTTTTACTTGCCGCAAGCGTCAGTATGCCTTGCGGTAGTTACGTTCCAGTACCTTCTGGATGTCGCTCTCGCGGTAGAGCGTCTTGCCGCCGAACAGGAAATAGGGCAATATCCCCTCGTGGCGGTACTGCTGCAAGGTGCGCCGGCTCACGTGCAGCCTCCGCGCCAAGTCCCTGTCGGTGAGGTAACGCTCGCCGCCCATCGGCGGGATGTATCCGTCGGCGAGCCTGTCCGCCATTTTCAGGCTTCTGCGGACGGACTGCATGGCGTCGGCAAGTACGCCGCAGTCCTTTGTCAATACATTGTCATTCATCTTACATCGGATTTAGTGGCACAATTCAAGTATCAGACGGACGGTTGTCCCGTTTCGGGACCGGGCAACAGCCGTTCCACATCCTCCGGCCTGTAATAGAACTTGCGTCCGATTTGGGAATACGCAATGCCGTGCCTGTCGCGCATGGCCTGCAAGGTCTTCGGGGTTATGCTCAGCATACGGCACACGTCCTCCGTGTCCATCCATTCGGCAAGGCGGCGGTCTCCGCCCTTCTCGGCAAGCGTCCTCACCCTGTCCTCCAATGCCTTCACTCCGGCAAGGAGCATATCGAAGGCGGTCTTCTCAATGATTACTATTTCCATTCTTTCAAAATTTTATCGGTTTGCCGCAAAGTTACACAGCCGTGGGCCGGAACCGACCGGGCAAGGAAACAGTGGCAGCTTGTGGCTCTTTTTATTGTGCCACATCAGGACATGAGGGAAACAGACGGCTTGGAATGTCCGTTTGGCGGTTTTCCATGATAAAAATGCCCGTTGAAGCCCCTGCAAGGCGGAAAATCCATAAAAATCTCACGTAAGTTACGGGTAAGTACCGTGCCCGCCCCTTTGGAATAGCCGAATTTTGCTCCCGACAAACTGATTCACTAACAATTAAAAGATTGAGGAATATGGAAATCATCACGATGGAAAGCGCCGCCTACAAGGACATCGTAGGGCGCATCGAGGAAATCGCCTCCCATGTGAGGAAGCAAGGCATGAAGGAACAGCGGAACGATACCGCCTGCCTTCTGGACAGCCGCGAAGTGATGCGCCTGCTCTGTGTCAGCCGCCGCACGCTGCAACGGCTGCGCGACGAGAAGCGCATCGGGTATGTAATCATCCGGGGCGACTGCCGCTACCCTCCGGAAGAAGTGGAACGCATCATCCGGGAGAATGCGGTCAAGACTTCACCGGAGAAACCGGAGGAACTGAAACACAACTACCGGCTCCGCACGGGCGGAAAGGCGGGCAGGAAATGAAAGGAGGAACGGCTATGGAGTTTTTAGACAGACGCACTTTCGAGGACAGCATGAGGCAGGTGCTCAGCCGCCTCGACCGTCAGGAGGAGATGCTCTCCGCCATGCGCGGTGACGTGAATGAAAAGCCACAGGGCACCGCCTTGTTGGAAGAGGACACGATGGACAACCAAGACGTGTGCATGCTGCTCCACGTGAGCAAACGCACCCTGCAACGCTACCGCAGCGACGGGTTGCTGCCCTACCGGATGCACCGCCACAAGACCTATTACCGCAGGGCGGACGTGGAACTGTTCATCAGCACCCACATGCGGGAAATACTCCGTGACAGGGCTCAGGATAAGGCGGACAATACCAAAAGGAAATCAAACGACAAGAGAACGAACCGTAAAAATTAAACTGAAATGGAACAGAAAAAGAAAAACGAGAAAGACGTGTTGGTCGTCCGCGACGAGAAGACGGGCGAAATCAGCGTAGTAGCCGGGCTGGACAGCAAGGGCTATCCGAAGACGGCTCCGGCAAAGGCGGAACACTCGCAGGACTTCCTGCGCTTCGACCGCCACGGGGACATGGTGGACAACTTCTTCAGGAACTTCTACCGCCAGTGCAAGGAGCCGACACGCTTCGGCTTCTACCGGGTGGCGGCGGATATGGCGGATGCGGTGCTGCCGGTCATCAAGGATTTGCTGAAAGACCCTGCGGCAAACGCGGAAATGCTTGCGGCGCACAAGGTGGACACTTCGGAATACCGGAAGCAGGCGGAAACGGAGAATGTAAAACAAGAAAACGACAATGAACCCCTTAAAAAGACAGAAGAAATGGAACAGAAAAAAGAAGAACAGAAACAGGAAGTGCAACAGCCTCAAACGGCTGAAGCGCAAGATGAGCAGCAACCGCAGAAACAGGAGAAGCCGAACCTGATAGCGGATGACCAGGTGGACTGGAATGAGCTGCTCAAATGCGGCATCGACAAGGAAAAACTTTCAGAAAAGGATTTGAAAGCCCTGATGAACTACGGCAAGACGGGACTGGTGACGGTGAAGCCGACCTTCGGCTACGAGAGCTACGAGCTGCAAGCCCGCCTCTCATTCCAAAAAATGGAGGACGGCAAACTGAAACTGACACCCCATTTTATCCGTAACGAGCCGCGCCTTGACATCCCCCACAACGGCTACACCTTCACGGACGAGGACAAGAAGAACCTGAAGCGCACGGGCAATTTAGGCAAGGTTGTGGATGTGGCGGATACGAGAACCGGGGAAATGCGCCAGTCGTATATCAGCATCGACCGCCTGACGAATGAAATCGTGGACGTGCCTGCCGACAAGGTGCGCATCCCCTATCAAATCGGACAGACCGGCTTGACAAAGGAAGAAATGGACATCTTGCGTGCGGGGCTTGCCCTGCCCAAAGAAGTGACATTATCCAACGGGCGCAAATTTCAGGCATTACTTCAGGTGAGCGCCGAAAAACGCGATGTGGAGTTCGTGCCGGGGCAGCGACGTCAGCAGCAGTCGCAGCGTCAAAGCAAGCAGCAGGACAATCCCGATGCACAGGGGCAGACGCAGGAAAACGGCGAAAGGCAACGGCGCAACCGCTCGTGGACGAACGAGGACGGAAGCATCCGCCCGATAAGCAAATGGAAAGACGACCTGTTCAACGAACAGCAAATCGCCGACTACGTGGCAGGCAAGACGGTGGTGCTTGCCAATGCGAAAGACGACCAAGGGCAGCCCTGCACGAAGTACCTGAAATTCAGCCATGAGAAAGGCCGTCCGCTGACCTACTCGCAGAATCCCGACCTCGCGCAGACCGTCGCCCCGTCGAACGAGAGCACGACGCAGCTTGCCGTGAACAACGAGGGCAAGACCAACGAGGCCACCAAGCACGTGAAGGAGCCGTTGCAGCAGGGTCAGACCGCACCGAAGGACGAAACCCAGCAGAAACGGCAGACAAGAAAATCCAAAGGTGTGAAGGTGTCCTGATTGCCGCCACTAAATCCATCCGACAATAATCAACGGATTGAAACGGGGAGCATACACCGCCCTGTACCGCATATCCCACGGACAAGGACGTGCCCCGTTTCATTCCCACCCAAAGAAACAAGAGTATCAACAGATTAAATAGAAAAAGACATGATTACCATATTGGCAGAAAAACCGAGCGTCGCCCGTGAAATAGCACGGATTGTCGGCGCGATGAAGAAAGAAGAAGGGTATTTCACCGGAAACGGCTACCACGTGACATGGGCATTGGGGCATCTGGTACAGCTCGCCATGCCCGACGGGTACGGCATCAGGGGCTTCCGGCGCGACAGCCTGCCCGTCATTCCCCAAAGGTTCGAGCTTGTCCCCCGTCAGGAGAAGACGGACAAGGGCTACAAGGCGGACGCGGCAGCGGTGAAACAGATTAAGGTGATTACCAAGCTGTGGAACGAGAGCGACAGTATTATCGTGGCAACCGACTGCGCCCGTGAAGGAGAATTGATATTCCGCTACCTCTATGCCTATACCGGCTGTACCTTGCCCTTTCAAAGACTGTGGATAAGCTCGCTGACCGACGCCGCCATCCGCAAGGGGTTGAAGGAACTGAAGGACGGTCACGAGTACGACAGCCTCTACCAAGCCGCCAAAGCCCGGAGCGAAGCCGACTGGCTGGTGGGCATCAACGGCACGCAGGCACTGACCGTTGCCGCCGGACGGGGCACGTATTCCGTAGGGCGTGTGCAGACACCCACGCTGGCGATGGTCTGCAAGCGTTTCTGGGAGAACAAGCGTTTCCAGCCCGAACCGGTACACCAGCTCCACTTCACCACGCCCTCGGTGAGCGTGGATGAGGTCGTGAAGTTCGCCTCGGTGGAGAAATGGAAGAACAAGGAAGAAGCCGTCACGCTATATAATAAGGTAAAGGCACAAATGGCGGCAACCGTAACCAAAGTCGAAAAGAAGGAGAAAGTGGAGAACCCTCCATTATTATATGACCTGACCACGCTCCAAAAGGAAGCGAACACGAAGCACGGCTTCACGGCAGAGCAGACGCTCGACCTCGTGCAGAAGCTCTATGAGGCGAAGCTCGTCACCTATCCGAGAACGTCGAGCCGCTACATCCCGGAGGACGTGTTTGACGAAGTGCCTGCGCTGTTCGACCGTCTGGCAGGTCATTCGTCCTTTGCGGAGAAGATTGAAGAATTGGGTGACCTGAACCGCCGCAGCGTGGATGCCTCGAAAGTGACCGACCACCATGCGCTGTTAGTGACCCCGAACCGTCCGCTGGCTCTCTACAAGAACGAACAGCTCATCTACGACATGATTGTGGGGCGCATGATTGAGGCATTTTCCCTGGAGTGCGTCAAGGACACGACCACCGTCCGTGCGGAGTGCGAAGACGTGGCGTTTGAAGCCAGAGGCTGCATCGTCCGCAAGGCGGGCTGGCGTTCGGTCTATGGCGAGGACAGGGAGGACACCGTACTGCCCGACTGGAAGGAGGGCGACACGCTGTCGATGAACGGCTGCACGATGAGTTCGGGCATGACCCGTCCGAAGCCGCTGCACACGGAAAGCACCCTGCTGGCGGCAATGGAGACCGCTGGGCGCGAGGGTGTGGAGGACGAGGAAGCGCGGCAGGCGTTGAAGGACTGCGGCATCGGCACGCCCGCCACCCGTGCCGCCATCATCGAGACCCTGCTCCGGCGCGAATACATGGTGCGCGTGAAGAAGTCGCTCGTGCCGACGGAGAAAGGGCTTGCCCTGTATTCCATCGTGAAGGGCATGGACATCGCCGATGTGGAAATGACCGGACGCTGGGAGTCGGAACTGGCGGAGATAGAAAAAGGCAGGACGCCGCACGAGGCTTTCCTGCGCGACATCGAGGACTACACCCGCAAGATAACCACCGAACTGCTCGCCTGCGACAAAATCTTCGGTCACAAGGCATCGGGCTGCGCCTGCCCCAAGTGCGGCACGGGCACGATGCAGTTCTACGGCAAGGTGGTGCGCTGCGACAACCCGGACTGCGCCCTGCCGGTGTTCCGCCAGATAGCGGGCAGGACGCTCACCGACACGGAAATGACCGACCTGCTGGCAAACGGAAAGACGGGTGTCCTCAGCGGATTCAAGAGCAAACAGGGCAAGCCGTTCAGCGCGGCGGTCGCCTTCGATGCGGATTTCAACACGAAATTCGTGTTCCCTGAAACCAATTCTGCAAGAAAATCCGCAAACAAGAGAGGAGGAAGAAAATAAATGTATAAATTTGCCACTGATTCATGTTATAATCTGTTTCAATTCGTTGATACTGTTTATTCACATGGATTTAGTGGCGGCACTCGGAGGGATACCGGGTGCCTTTTTCTTTCTCCTTTACCCATACCAATCATCCTATTTTTTCACCACTAAATCCATTGTAAGATGAAACAGAACAAGAAAACCGTTCCAGTGGAACTGTCCTATTACGGGCTGTACCTGCTGGACTACCTGAGAAAATACCATCCCGACAAAGCATCGGATACCGGTTTCATTGCCGGACGAGAGGAAGCAGCCACCGCCACCTTCGAGAAGGAAAGGCTGGCGGGCGGCACGGTGGAGGACGCCCACGAGGAAGCCATGCGCGTGCTGCTCGAAGGGCTGCACTTCTCTCCCTACGCCCTGCTGACGGAGGTCGTGGAGAGGGAGTTTGCCGACGAGGTGGCGGAACAGGAGCGTGAACCGTTCTGCCGCAGGCTCTACCCCCACCTGAACAACCTGTTTGCCGGTTACGACACGTCGGATGACACCTTCGCCCTGTCACCCGCGCATGACCTGCTCTACACGGAGCTGGTAGGAACCGTCATGCTTTATCTGGAGTCCTATGGCGTTCAATAGAAAACAGAAGCTGAGGGACAACATCGAGGCGGTACGCACGGCGTTCACGCTTGACCGGGAACGGCGCACCCCGACGGAAAGGGAACGTGCGCTGCTGGAGCGGTACTGTGGCTTCGGAGGGCTGAAGTGCATCCTGAACCCGGCAAAGGAACTGGCGGATGCCGTGCATTGGGCGAAATCCGACCTCGAACTGTTCGCCCCGACGGTGGAACTGCACCGTATCATCAGGGAAAACAGCAGGGACGAAACGGAGTACAAGCGGTATGTGGACTCGCTGAAAGCCTCGGTGCTGACGGCGTTCTACACGCCGCAAGCCATCACGGACACCATCGTGGACGTGCTCCACGACAAGAAGGTGCGACCGAAGCTCGTGCTGGAGCCGTCGGCGGGCATGGGCGCGTTCATCGCCCCGGTACTGTCGGACAATCCGCAGGCGGAGGTCATGGCTTTCGAGAAAGACCTGCTGACGGGCAAGATGCTCGGACACCTGTACCCGCAGCAGAAGATACGCACGGAAGGCTTCGAGAAGATAGAAAAGCCGTTCCTGAACCGGTTTGACCTTGCCATCTCCAACATCCCTTTCGGGGATATAGCGGTGTTCGACCCGGAATACACCAATGGCTCGGTATTCAAAAAGATAGCGGCAAGGAAGGTGCATACCTATTTCTTTCTGAAAGGGCTGGACGCGGTGCGTGACGGCGGTATCGTGGCATTCATCACCTCGCAGGGCGTGCTGGATACGGAGGGCAACGGCGGCACACGCTACATGATGATGAGAAAGGCGGATCTGGTGTCCGCCATCCGCCTGCCGAACAACCTGTTCACGGACAATGCCAACACGGAGGTGGGGTGCGACCTGATTATCCTGCAAAAGAACGAGGGCAAGGAGGAACTTTCCGAAGAAGACAAGAGGTTGGGCGATGTCGTAAAGAACAACCATACGGGAATTTCCACCAACGGGTATTTTTTTGACCACCCGGAATACATCATCCACACCGACGCGAAAAGGGATACCGACCCCTACGGCAAGCCGGCTATGGTATATACGCACAGCGGCGGCGTGGAGGGCATCGCCACGGACTTGTACCGGATATTGTCGGCGGACCTGTCGGCACGGCTGGATTTGGAACGCTACAATGGCGTCAAGGCTGAAAAGCGTGAAACACAGACGATTTCCGTCCAGCCGCAAGTTCAGGAAGTACAACAGCCGAAGGTGGAAATAGAAGAAAAAACGGTACAGCCAAATGCAGAAGCGGTAAAATCCGCACCGCAGGTCGTGGAAACGAAACAGCACGAAGCTCCTGTAATGGACTTGTATGACCTGTTCGGCTACACGCAGGAAGAGCGCAGATTGGCGGAACGGGGACTGAAACCGGACAGGAAGAAAGGAACCAAGTCCAAACGCCGGAAGCCGGTGCAACCGTCATTGTTCCCGATGCCTGCTGACGGGCAGGGGGTAACGGGGGAAAAAGAAAATGAAGCGGCAAGAGGCAGAAGCGCGGAAACGGCTCCTGCCATCAGCCCCGAAGAGGTACGGGAAATAGAGGAAATCATCCGTCAAGGGGCGAGCGGAATGCCGGAAAACCGGCACGAAGAGCCAGTACCCATGCACGGAAAGACCGAAGGTGCTACCGCCCCAGCCGAAGACGATGACCCGGAGGATGCCGTTTACCGCAGTCTGGACTGGGAAACGAACCCGCCCATCAACGGCTTCTATGAAATGATGATGTCGCTCACGCCGGAGAAACGTGCCGAACTGCGCCGGATGGGAAAGGAAAAAATGGATGCCAATGCCGCTAAGCAAGCGGATACAGTCCGACCGCAATCCATACATCCGGCCTATCCGGTAGAGAACGGCTTTGAGGCAGAGGGAAGAAGACGGATTGAGCGTGTGGAAAGGGAGATGCGGGAGGAGGAAGCAACCCAGACACCGGAAGAACGGCAGCGCAGGAAAGAGGAAGCGATGATGCCCCGTCCGTTCAAGGGCATTATGGAGCCGCACCTGAAGGAAGGTTCGATGGTATGGGAACATACCGGCGGCGTCCGTTTCCAAATCGGGGTGCTGAAGGATGTCACCAAGTACGGGGCAACATTCCAGCCGCTCGACATGGAGGGGATGCAGGCGCAGAAGGCACAGCTCTACATTGACCTGCGCAACACCTACGAGCGGCTCTACACCCACGAAGCGGAAAACCACGAGGAAAACGCCTTGCTGCGCCGCAACCTGAACACCTACTATGACGAGTTTGTCATGCGCTACGGCAACCTGAACGCCAAGCACAACGCCAAGCTCATCCTGATGGACGCTTCGGGGCGCAACATGCTCTCGCTGGAGCGCAGCGAGAACGGGCAGTTCGTCAAGGCGGACATCTTCGACCATCCCGTCGCCTTCTCGCAGGAAACACTTGCCGGAGTGGAGTCGCCCGAAGAAGCCCTGTCCGCCTCGCTGAACCGGTACGGCGGCGTGAACCTGCCCTACATGGAGTCGCTTTGTGATTTGCCGCAGGCGGAGATACTCGAAGCCCTGAAAGGACGAGTGTTCTACAATCCGCTGGAGAATGGCTATGAGATTGCCGACCGCTTCATCGCCGGAAACGTGGTGCAGAAGACCGCTGACGTGGAAGACTGGATAAAGGAAAATGAAGGGCACGGGATGCTGCCGCAGGCGCAGGAGTCATTGGTGGCATTGCGCGAAAGCGTACCCGAACAAATACCGTTTGAGGATTTGGATTTCAATTTCGGGGAGCGGTGGATACCCACGGGCGTGTATGCCGCCTACATGAGCCGCCTGTTCGACACGGAGGTGCGGATAACCTATTCGGAAAACATCGACGAGTATGCGGTGGCGTGCAGCCACAAGACGATGAAAATCACGGACGAGTTTCTGGTGAAGGGCTATTACCGCCACTACGACGGCATGAACCTCCTGAAGCACGCCCTGCACAACACCTGCCCGGACATGATGAAAAGCATCGGCAAGGACGAGCACGGCAAGGACATCAAGGTGCGCGACAGCGAGGGCATACAGCTCGCCAACGCGAAGATTGACGAGATACGCAACGGCTTCACGGAGTGGCTGGAGGAACAGTCGCCGGAGTTCAAGAAGCGGCTGACGGACATGTACAACAACAAGTTCAACTGCTTCGTGCGTCCGAAGTACGACGGCTCGCACCAGACCTTTCCCGGACTTGACCTGAAAGGGCTGGGAATCACCGACCTGTATCCCAGCCAGAAGGACTGCATCTGGATGCTGAAACAGAATGGTGGGGGTATCGCGGACCATGAGGTGGGAACCGGCAAGACGCTGATAATGTGCGTGTCGGCATACGAAATGAAGCGGCTGGGACTGGTACACAAGCCGATGATAATCGGGCTGAAAGCCAACGTGCGCGAGATAGCGGAGACCTACCGCAAGGCATACCCGAATGCCCGCGTGCTGTACGCATCGGAGAAGGACTTTGAGGCGGCAAACCGCGTGCGATTCTTCAACGATATACGGAACAACGACTGGGACTGTGTCATCATGTCGCACGACCAGTTCGGAAAAATCCCGCAGTCGCCGGAGCTGCAACAGCGGATATTGCAGGCGGAGCTGGACACGGTGGAGGAAAATCTGGAAGTGCTCCGCTCGCAGGGCAAGGACGTGTCGCGGGCAATGTTGAGGGGACTGGAGAAGCGCAAGTTCAACCTGCAAGCCAAGCTGGACAAGGTGGAACACGCTATAAAGTCGAGGACGGACGATGTGGCAGACTTCAGGCAGATGGGCATCGACCACATCTTCGTGGATGAGTCGCACCAGTTCAAGAACCTTACGTTCAACACCCGGCATGACCGTGTGGCGGGTCTGGGCAACTCGGAAGGCAGCCAGAAGGCACTGAACCTGCTGTTTGCCATCCGCACCATCCAGGAGCGGACGGGAAAAGATCTGGGGGCGACGTTCCTGTCGGGCACGACCATCAGCAACTCGCTGACGGAGCTGTACCTGCTTTTCAAGTACCTGCGTCCGAAGGAGCTGGAAAGGCAGGACATCCGATGCTTTGACGCATGGGCGGCAATTTTCGCCAAAAAAACGACGGATTTTGAGTTCAATGTGACGAACAACATCGTGCAGAAGGAACGCTTCCGCTACTTCATCAAGGTGCCGGAGCTGGCGGCGTTCTACAACGAGATAACGGACTATCGCACGGCAGAGGATGTGGGCGTGGACCGTCCGCACAAGAACGAGATACTGCATAACATACCGCCCACGCCCGACCAGGAGTATTTCATCAAGCAGCTGATGGAATTTGCCAAGACAGGCGACGCCACACTGCTGGGACGCGGAAAGCTGTCGGAAACGGAGGAGAAGGCGAAGATGCTCATCGCCACGGACTACGCAAGGAAGATGGCACTGGACATGCGCATGATAGACCCGGCGTATGAAGACCACCCGGACAACAAGGCGAGCCACTGCGCAAGGATGATAGCGGAATACTACCGCAGGTATGACGCACAGAAAGGAACGCAGTTCGTGTTTTCGGACTTGGGTACTTACCAGCCGGGGCAATGGAACGTATATACCGAAATCAAGCGCAAGCTGGTGGAGGACTACGGCATACCCGCCCATGAAATCCGCTTCATTCAGGAATGCAAAAGCGAGAAGTCAAGGAAAGCGGTGATAGAGGCGATGAACGAGGGATATGTGCGCGTGCTGTTCGGCTCGACCTCGATGCTCGGCACGGGGGTGAACGCACAGCGCAGGGCGGTGGCCATTCACCACCTCGATACGCCGTGGCGACCGTCCGACCTTGCCCAGCGTGACGGACGTGCGGTCAGAAAGGGCAACGAGATAGCGAAACTGTATGCCGACAACAAAGTGGACGTAATCATCTATGCGGTGGAGAAGTCGCTGGACAGCTACAAGTTCAACCTGCTGCACTGCAAGCAGACATTCATCTCGCAGTTGAAAAGCGGCGCGTTGGGCGCACGAACCATCGACGAGGGGGCGATGGACGAGAAGTCGGGCATGAATTTCTCGGAGTACATGGCGATACTCTCCGGCAACACGGATTTGCTGGACAAGGCGAAGCTCGAAAAGAGAATCGCCTCGCTGGAGGGAGAGCGCAAGTCCTTCAACAAGGGCAGGCGCGAGTCGGAGCTGAAGCTGGAGGAAAAGACCTTGGCATTAAGGAACAACCAAGTTGCCATAGCCGCCATGACTGAGGATTGGGAGAAGTTCATGGCTACTGTACAGATAGACCGTGAGGGTAACCGGCTCAACCCGATAAAAATTGACGGGCTGGATTCGACAGACGAAAAGACAATCGGAAAGCGTTTGCAGGAGATAGCCAAGAATGCCACGACCGGCGGGCAGTACAAGCGCATTGGAGAACTGTACGGCTTCCCCATCGAGGTGGTCAGCGAGCCGACGCTCAGGGACGGACTGGAATTTACCGACAACCGTTTTGTGGTGAAGGGAAATCTCAGGTACAACTACAATAATGGGCATTTGGCGATGGCTGACACGCACGCCGCCGCCACTAACTTCTTGAACGCACTGGAAAAGATACCGGGCATCATCGACCAGCATCAAAAGAGGAACGAAGTACTGGAGCAAGAAATTCCGCAACTCCAAGCGATAGCCGGCAAGACATGGAAGAAGGAAGACAAGCTGAAACAGCTGAAGTCCGAACTCGCTGCACTGGACCGCAAAATACAGCTGGAGCTGGAGCTGGCTCCGCCCGGTGAGAATGTCCCCAACGGAGAAAAGCCGTCCTTACAGGAAGGAGCCGAACCAAAACCGGTGTCTATGGAGCCGCAGCTGCAATCTGGCTATGTCATGGGTGATTTGCAAAAGGAAAACAAACCGAAAGGTTTGAAACTGTAATTAAAAGACGGTTGTCATAAGGCAGCCGTCTTTTATTATGAGATTATTTGTTGCAATTGTAAAGAAATACATTCTTAAGTGAATGTGACGGAAGGTATCATTACCATGCGTGCCTGCTTGCCAAGCCATATACCGGTTATCTGCTTTACAGTTTTCATGTGAAGCCCGACACTTATGAGGTCGGTGTCATTTATGTGCATTCGCCCGAACTTCGTAAACTCGGGATAAAGGAGCTTCATTTAGTAAAAGCCATAAAAATAAAGAAATAATCCATTGTTCTTTGACATACATATGAAAAATAAGGGGGTTAGATGATAAAAAGCTCTGATTAGAGGCCTAATACGAACGGATTTTTGTAAATTTGCGAAATTTTCAAAAATCCGAAATGATAATACAAAGTCCTGAAATATATTATGCGGCATCCTGCCTGATACTGGTCGTTACGTCACTGTTTTGTGCGTTGGTGCGTTATTTCCACATGTGCCGTCCGTTTGACGAGGAAGAAACCTATTTCTATCCGGCCCGCAAGCTCGTCACAATTATCTATGCCTGTTTTGCCTTGCCTGTGGTATGGCTTTTCCGCATGGACAGCCCGGACGCATACTTCTTTATGCGTGTTTTTCTTATGCTGCTGTTGCCCGGTGCGGGCGTGTTGTCGTTCCGCCGGTTTTTCTTCAGCAAGACAAGACACCGCAGACTGATATTTGTATTGTCCGGTATCATTCCTCTTGTCATTATACTGGTCTGTTGGATATACGGCTGGATTGGTGGAGATACCCTCTACCGCCATCGTGATATGCTTCTTCTCCTTATCGGAGGATATTCCCTGCTGCTTACAGCCATGCTGTTGCATACCACAAGCTGGCTGTTGCGCCAGATTCGCCTACACATGCAGGAAGAATATTCCAACAGTGAAGATTTTCCGGTACGTTTTGCCGGTTTTGTCGTATTCATGCCGGTGCTGTATCTGGGAGCCGCATGGTGGCTGTTTTTTACAGGCGACCATAATTATAACATGTGGTTCCAGCTGGTCATTTCTGTCATGCACATCGTACTTTTGATACGGATATTGCATCCGCAACGGAAAGAATACAGGGAAGTGGTGGAAGAAACGGAAGAACTCATAGTGGAGAAAATAGAAACGGTACTGTCAGATCAGGAAAGCGGCAGCAGCCTGCTGTCTGTTGATGCCAAGGATGAACTGGAAGCGAAAATACGGGCAGCATTGACCGAGGACAGGCTTTACCTGAATCCGAACCTGAAAATCGGCGAACTGGCAGATGCGGTAAAGAGCAACCGGAAATATGTGTCCATTGTCATGAAAGAGCGTTTCGGTTCCTTTTACAAGGAATTGAACCGGCTCAGGATTGAGGCCGCTGTCCGATATCGGGAAGAACACCCTTCGGCAAGCCGTGAAGACATTGCCACACATTGCGGTTTTTCCAATGTAAGGACTTACAGCAGAAACCTGAAATCCTGGATGCAGGACAAGAATACAGAAGGACAATTTAAGGAAATTCCCTAAATTGTCCCTCATTATGAGCATTTTTCCTTGAATTGTCCTTCAAATTTTCTAAGATTGTCCTCTCTCTTTTCGTTAAAATCCGTAACTTTGCAAACGGAATTTAATAATTGAATGACAATGTATTTTGATTTACAGCACATTTCAGGAAATATGGCAATCTGTTCAGGCAACATTCCGTTGTCCGCTGCATCGTGCATATACCTGTATTCAAAAAAGTGTCTTGTAAATTTGGAAATGTGTGAAATTCGTGTACACACACACACACACACACACATTGCGACCGGCGTATCTTCGCGCGTTAATATACTTATTATCATCAATATATGCAAGGGTGGAAACTCCTTTTTACGGGAGTTTTCCACCCTTTTCCGTATTCGTATGCCCCGTTTAACCCATTAAAGCAAAAGTCGTATGAATACCGAAATAACCATCATAGCAAGTATTTTTCTGTTGCTGGGCGGACTGGCAGCATTTCCGTTTACGCTCAACTATGCCAATACCTCATGGATGCCCCGATGGATGCGTCCTGACGTGGACTATCTGGAACGTCCGTTCCGCTATGACTATCCGGCACGTGGCATACATATATTCTTCTCCATCCTGACGATGTTTGTGGGAGCTATGTCACTGCTTACCTTGCTGGACAAGAACCTGTCCCAAACGGTAACTCCCGGACAGTGGTTCGACAGTATGTCACTTGTGCTTCCTACATGTCAGGTATCCTGTATCCTGTTCATGCGTCAGGAATACAACGATCCGTTTGAATATGCCGACCGCCTTACCGGATTCAGCATGTGGAAAGTTACAGCGGCTCTATGCCTGATACCTCTTCTATGGTTGCCATACGTTGCCGGTCTATTGGATTCTTCCATGTACCGTTTTACGGTACTTTCCTATAATTTGCTGGCATACGCCTTTCTCGTTTACGATTATATACGGGTTTATAGAAAACGTTTTGATTATGAATACACCGGACATGTAGGTCTGAAAGAAATGTATCCGGAAAGCCTGTACCTTTTGGCCTATCCGGTCTGTTCGGTAACCCTACTCTGGTCTCTATGGCAAAACAAGGAAGTCTGTATTCTCGTATATGGTGTGGCGTTGATTATTTTCAGTCTGACGAAGACAGTATGCCGTTTTCATCCGGCAATCCGGGGAGATGAACATGAACGGTGTGAATATCTCTGGTATCGTCCCCGCGAAATGACTACTGACCGGGCAAAGAGGATTTGCAGTCAGATACAGAAAGGCAGAGGGATATTTGCCGATTCACGTCCTTATTACGTGGTTGTCAGCCGCCGCTGCCATTCCACCCGTTACCAGTTTCAGCTTACCACTGAGGGAGAACATCAAAAAAGGATTCTTCTCAATGGAAACATACGTGTCCTGACCTGTAGGAAATTCGATTCTCTATCCGCAGCCAGCCTTTTCCGGCTGCAACTGGTGGAACAGTTCTGGAATACCTATTATAGCAATTTCTTCTGTTACGAGTCGCGTGCCCGTTTAGATTTTGAAAGAGACTTGAAGGCATGCACGGAGAACACAGACTGAATAACGGAGTTTTCGTATTGTAGATTTAACTATTAAACAAATAAAAATATGACATACCTGAATAAATGGATTACGACCGCACTGCTGTCGCTGCTGTTGCTACCGGTGATGGCGCAGCAGAAAGCAGATACGACCTACACTTTCCGGTTCGTGCCACGGGAAGACATGTTCTATGTGCCTTGGAGCGGCAATGACATGGAACTTGCCCGTCTGCTGGAGTGCATCGAAAGCAACAAGACGGACATTCTTGACGGCAAGCTGCCGCTTTATGTCGATGGCTACTGCAATTCATTAGGCAGTGAAGCCGATAACCTGGGTACGGCGAAAATCCGTGCCAACCGCGTAAAATCAGAACTGATTGTCCGTGCGGGAATCAAGGAAGAAAGTTTCGTCACCCGCAACCATGCGGCAGAGGGTGATTTCGTCACCGTGCGCCTGACGGTACCAGTAAAAGAAACTGCTGTAACGGATGTGGAAGCAGAGGCACGGCGCAAGGCGGAAGCCGAGCGCATGGAAGCCGAGAAACGTGCCGGACAGGAGCGCCTCGCCGAGGAGCAGCGCAAAGCGGAAGAGGCCCGACTTGCCGATGAAAAGGACGGAGCCGAAAGAACGGCCCAACAGCAACAGACGGCAACACAGCAAAATATCCTTACCGACCGTCCGTCGGAAACAGCAACTGCCGAAAATTATCATTTTGCCATCCGTACCAATCTGCTAAGGATTGTAACCCTGACACCCGACCTTGGCGTGGAATGGCGTATCAGCCCATCGTGGGGCATTGCCGTAAACGGCTCATGGACTTCATGGAGCTGGAGCGACAAGGACCGCCGCTATGCCCTTTGGGAAGTGACCCCGGAAGTGCGTTACTATATGGGCGAGAAGAAAGCCTGGTATCTGGGCGCGATGTTCAAGGCCGGGCAGTTCAACTACAAGCTCTCCGAAACAGGCAAGCAGGGCGACCTGATCGGCGGCGGCATCACCGGCGGCTATCAGCTGCGGCTGAACAAGGCACTGGCTCTTGATTTCAGCCTCGGTCTGGGCTACCTGAATGCCGACTATGAGAAATATGAAGTCATCGACGGTGTACGAGTGCGCAAAGGCAGCGAGGCAAAGGACTGGTGGGGACCCATCAACGCCGGCGTGACATTGGTATGGAAATTATTCTAAGGAAGGAGGACAATATGGAACAGACAAAATACAGATGTCGTTTATCAAGAATATTGGTCGTTCGTAAAACGGATTTTCACCTTTTCGGGAAAAAAGTCAAATTTGCGGCAGTCTTGCTGACCGCATCACTACTCTCTTCCTGCGTGAAGGACACGCTCTATGACACTCCGCATCCCGACAGGGGGGCAGTCACCGTCAGCCTGACGGGAGTGTCGGCAGACGATGATTATGTACTCGACATCGACGGGAAAGCGACCGGCATTGACGGTTCGCCTTTTACCGCCCCCGACCTGCTCACACCGGGAGCGCACAGCCTGGTGGCCTATAATCATGCAGACGGCTTCACCTTTGACGGACGGACGGCGCGGGTCGATGCCCTCAGCGGCAAAAGCCGTGCGGACGCTGCGGCCGTCATCCCCCTGCCGGGCTATCTGAAGTCCGTCAGCCGGGAGATTACCGTCACAGCCGATGACACGCTGCGTGTCAGCCTTATTCCGCAGCAGCGGGTGCGCGACCTGCACATCGAGTTCACCGTAACGCAAGGCCGCCCCGAGCTGATACAGAGCGTCACCGCCACCCTCGGCGGCATAGCCGGCGCCTTCGACATGGAGGCGGAACAGACCGTCGGCGAACCTGTCTCCACGGTCTTCGCCTTCACCCGTGAAGGCAGCAAGCTCACGGCCGACCTGCGCCTGCTGGGTACGATGGGAGACGTGCAGACGCTGGTGCTGGACATCGTCTTCACCGACGGCGGACGCACACAACATACGGAGGTAGAACTGACCGAGGCCATGAAGGAGTTTAACGGCGACATGACCACCGCCTACCGTGTGACCGGAACACTGGAAACGCCCGTCGGCATGGAAGAAGGCAAGGGCGAGATTACCGGATGGGAAACGGGGGACGGAGGCGACGTTAGCGCGGAAATGTAAGACAATTAATAATTAACAATTAACAATGAATAAAATGAAGACTAAACACTTTGCACTCGCAGTGCTGGCATTGTCACTTGCCGCCTGCAACAATGAAAATGAGATTTTGAACAACGACGGTCCCGTAGCCGCACAGTTCACCGCCGACATCTATAAGGCCGTATCCACCCGCGTCAATTCGGAGGGGACCGGCTTTACCGACAACGACTGTATCGGCATCAACAGCGAAGACATCACCAACGTGCCCTACGTGAGAGAGAACGGCCAGTTCGGGCCCAAGGGTACAACCATCTATTTCAATGACACCGAAACGAAGACCTTCAGCGCCTACTACCCGTATAGGGAGGACAGCGAATTGCAGAATGGAATCGTGTCAGTCAACACCGATCAATACGGTCAGGGCCCCGAAATAGACTTCCTTTTCGCCTCGGGAGCCACGGGCAGCACCAGCAGCCCGACGGTGAGCTTCACCGGCGAGCATGCGTTCAAGCACTGCATGAGCCTCGTCAAGTTCAATTTTTTGGAGGGCGAAGGCGTTGACTTCAGCGAAAAAATTCTTAAACTCTGCATGTTAAATGGTCTGAAGACTGTAGGCACTTTCAACACCACTACCGGTGAAACCGCCCTGACTGTCGACTATCCCTCGCCGATTACCATGTGGTTTGACGACGGCGCCACCACCTCGCAACTCTTCATTTTCCCGCAGACATTGGATTTTACAACGCCCCTTAACCTGAGTGTGGTGTACAACGGCGTGGAATACACAACCACGTTGCCGAATCCATCCACGGATAAGTTAGACGCAGGCTATGCCTACACCTATAACATCACGCTCAACAACAAGGGCATCACGGTGGAAGAACCGGAGATTACCCCGTGGGAACCCGGAGAAACGAACGATGTAAGCATCACGCTGTAAGCCCCACATACCGCTGCCCCGGCGTATGCGTCAAGCCGGAGCTGCCCATAGATATTATGGTGCGACGGCCGCCTTCGCAGGCGGCGGCAGCACAAAACGAAAACAAATAAAAAACATCACGATATGAAGAAAAGACATTCCATCCAGATACTTCTCGCCGCAGCCGCACTGCTCCTTGCCACGGCTGCCTGCACGAAGGACGAACTGGCGGACGGCGACCGTCTGCCCGAAGGACAATACCCGCTGGAGATAGCCCGCATCACCCTCGGCGTGGAGGGCGGCGAGGCGCAGCTCTGGGGCGCACCGGCGACGCGCGTCAGCGAGGACGGGGACGGCAAAAGCAGCACGTTCGACGCGGACGACAAGTTCGCCGTACAGATAGACGACAAGGGAGAGGTCGGCACCTACACCGTGCAGACCGACGGCTCTGCCGAAGCCGAAACACCCCTGTATTGGAGCGACAGGGACGAGGCCCACACCGTCACCGCCTGGTACCCCGCCACGGGCGGCACCCTCGACCTCAGCGACCAAAGCCAAAGTCTTGCCTACCTGCTGGGCGGCTCGGGCACGGGAGACTACCTGACACCCGTCAAGCTGATCTTCACCCACTCGTTGGCCAAGGTGCGCGTGACGCCCACGGACGATGCACTCGGCGAAGTGCAAAGCCTCCAGCTCTATGCCTACACACAGTGTACTTATGAAAAGGGCATGGTAGTGCAAGGCTCGCAAGAGGGCTGGATAGAGATGAAGAAGTGCGAATACACCGAAAACGGCAACGCCATCACCTGCTGGGAAGCGAACGTGGTGCCCGGCTACACGATAACCAAGCTGCGGGCGAACGGCACTGATGAGCGCGAACTCTCCGCTACCATCACCCCCGAAGCGGGCAAGTTCTACAACATCACGCTGAACAAGGACAAGGGATATACCGACGACGGACAGGGCAACTACACCGTGACCTCCGCCGAGGGCCTGAAGAACATCGCCAAGCTGGTGAACGAAGAATGGAAGTTAGGCATCAATATCACCCTGACGGCCGACATCGACCTGAAGGGCATCGACTGGACACCGATAGGCAAAGATGATAACAAAGCATACACCGGCACCTTCGACGGCAATGGCAAGACCATCACGGGGCTGACCGTTACGGGAAGTTATAAATATGCAGGCCTGTTCGGAGATATCGACGAGAACGGTACGGTGAAGAACGTGGTGCTGGAGGGCGTACAGATAACAAGCGACAACAGTTCGGGCTATGCCGGCGGCGTGGCAGGAGATAGCTGGGGTACCATTGAAAACTGCTCGGTGTCGGGCAGCGTCAGCGGCACAACGTTCGCAGGTGGCGTGGTGGGCTCTCAAAGGGGCGGTTCCATCACCGGGTGCAACTCCTCGGCCACAGTGAAGGGCGTGATCTTTGCCGGCGGCATAGCGGGAGAAACGAATAGTGGGGCCTCCCTGACCGGCTGCTACGCCACGGATGACGTGACCGTTGAAAACGACGGTACGAACAACTCCCATGCCGGCGGCGTGGTGGGATACAACGGAGGCGGCACCCTGACCGCCTGCTATGCCACGGGCAGCGTGACCGGTAGCGGAAGCGGCACCATCTATGTAGGCGGCGTAACGGGAAGCAACAATTTCGGCATCCTGACTGCCTGCTACCATGCCAAGGAAGATGTCAGCGGCCCGACCGGAACCACAGGCGGCGTGGCGGGAAGGAACTTCAAGGGCTCCATGTCTGGTGGCGGTATCATCACCGCCTGCTACTGGGGAGGCAACGGTCAGGAACAAGGCATCGGTGAAGACCAGGTAGGTACCGGCGGAACCACACAGGTGACGGACGGTAACTGGTCAGGAGCCAAGGATGCCATGAACACGGCTCTTTCCGGCACGAGCTGGCGATATGTACTCGGCACGGACGGTCTGCCCGTATTGGAAAAAAATCAGTAAGAAGGAACTCCCATTCCGGGCGGGAGCATTTGTGCCCGGTAAATCATACAGACACCGCAGCCCGCTACCACAAGGTCAGTGGGCTGCATTTTTATGAGGAAAGCATATTGTAAACGAAAATGAAGTAAACTGCATGAAACAGAAAACAGCAGCAATAAAATTCTTGCGCACAAAGATAGCAGCAGGGTATGTGTTGATACTCATTCTTATTTTCAGTATTGTGTATATTTGGTTCAAGGAACATCACAAATTGGAAGAGATGAAAGAGGCAAGTCACAAAATCTCTTGTCTTCGTCAAAATATACATGACATATATGTAAGAGCGGTTGATTTATCATTGATTGGCGAAACCATATTAAATTGGGATGATGAAGATATAGAATTGTACCACACGAAACGCCTGGAGGTGGACACCCTGCTTTACCAGTTCAGTTCTGTTTACCCCAGCGAATGCATAGACAGCATTTGCCTGTTGTTGGCTGAAAAAGAAAAACTGTTGTATGGAATCATGCAGGTACTCAATGAACAAGAAGAAATAGAGGAAAAGATTGCAAAGCAAGTGCCGGTCATAGCTCGGAAAAGTACGCGCGAAAAACCGCAGAAAAGGAAACGTACCGGTTTTCTGGGACTTTTCGGAAAGAAAGAAGAAGCCAAACCGACAGCTACGACCACAATGCTCAATACACTGAACAGCGACATAATAGCCCGTCAGAAAGCACAGAGTGCAAGGTTAGAGAAATACACAGACAGTCTTTCGGCAAGAAACATGGAACTGAACAGCCAGTTGCAGGGAATGATTAAGAAAATGGATGCAAAAATACACTCAGACCTGCAACAGCACGAAACCGAGTTAGCCATCATACGCCAACAATCGTCCATACAAATTGGCGGACTGACAGCCGTTGTAGCTTTTCTGTTGCTTCTTTCGTATGTTATTATCCATCAAAACGTGAAACGCATTTGCAGGTATAGGAAAGAAACAAACGAGCTGATAGACAAATTGCAAAAGACGGTAGCACAGAACAAGCAACTGCTTTCTGCCCGCCGGAAAATCATGTTGACTGTCACACATGAACTCCGCACGCCGCTGACTGCCATCAATGGTTACGGAGAGCTTCTGTCGCAGGCTGAAAGTGAGAATAAAAGAACAGAATATACCCAAAACATAAGGCTGGCTGCCGACCGCATGACAGATATGCTGAATACCCTGCTGAACTTTTTCCGGCTTGACAGCGGGAAAGAACAGGCAAACGCTGTCCCCTTCCGCCTGAAAAATGTGATTGAAATACTTCAGACAGAATTTGAACCACGGGCTGAAGCCAAAGACCTGACCCTGCGCATTACCGGATGCAGCGACATCATTCTGATGGGTGACCGCAACCGGCTGGTACAGATCGGCAACAATCTGCTGAGCAATGCCATCAAGTTTACGGAAAGCGGTACGGTAGGACTGGACATGGCTTATGAAGCCGGGAAACTTGTACTGACCGTGCAGGATACAGGCACAGGAATGAGCCATGAACAGAAGGAAAAGATATTTGAACCTTTTGAACGCCTGCCGAATGCTGCCGTCAAAGACGGTTTCGGACTGGGACTTCCGATAGTCAAGAACACAGTCACCCTGCTGGGAGGAACAGTAGATGTAGAAAGCGAGGAAGGCAAAGGCAGCCGGTTTACCGTAAAATTGCCGATGCCTCTTGCCGACAATATCATAGAGATAGAAAAGCGCAAGGCCGGAATTTCAGCCAGACGCCATGCGGCTTTTTACTCCGTTCTGGTTCTGGACAATGATGAAATGACACTGGCCATGACCAAAGAGATGTATGGCAGCTGCAATATACGCTGTGACACATGTGCCAATACATCGGACCTGATGGAAGCCATACGGGAACGGGACTATGATTTGCTGATAACAGACCTGCGAATGCCTGAAACAAACGGATATGACGTGCTGAAACTGTTGCGCTCGTCGAATGTGGGCAACTCACAGACCATTCCGGTAATCGTCACTACGGCCTGGGGGAACTGTGACGAGCAAAGCCTGCTTGACTTCGGTTTTTCGGGCTGCCTCTTCAAGCCATTCTCATTGCCAGACCTGCTGCAAATATCCGAGAAATGTGTCGGTATAAAGGAACAGGAATACTCACCGGATTTATCCCCCCTGTTGGCATACGGCAACAAGGAGGAAATGCTGGATACACTGACCCAAGCTACGGAAAAAGAAATGCAGGAAGTGAAACAGGCCGGCATGATGAAAGACCTCAAGGCTCTGGACGAATGGGTACACCATCTGCGCAGCTCATGGAGCGTGATCCGAGCCGACAAGCCGCTTTGGAAACTGCACGGGCTGTTACACAAGGAAGGTGGCAGTACGGAAGATGAAATCAGCCGGGCTGTCGATGCGGTTGTCCGCATGGGGCAAAGTATCATAGAACAGGCAAAAAAAGAAAGGAGGATACAGGATGAAGGTTTTTGTGGTTGAGGACAATCCAGTCTATTGCAAATATGTATGCAACCTGCTTGCCAGAGAAGGATTTGAAACGGAAACCGCTTCATCGCTGTCAGCCGCCCGCAAGCTGGCGGACAAGATGAAAAGTGAGGACATCATACTTGCCGACCTTCGCCTGCCCGACGGTGAATGTACCGGACTGTTGCAGTGGATGCGCAATCAGGGCAAACGGCAACGCTTCATCGTCATGACCGACTACGCCGAGGTACATACGGCAGTGGAAAGCATGAAACTCGGCTCTGAGGACTATATCCCGAAACGGCTGATAGAAGAACGGCTGCTGCCACTTGTGCAGACCATAAGGAAAGAACAGGAACGCACACGACGTGCCCCCATATTCAGACGTACCAGCGAGGCGTATCTTTCCGCAAAGCATCGCGCCAAGATTGTCGCACCGACCAATCTGAGTGTGATGATTCTGGGCGAGAACGGAACCGGAAAGGAGCATTTCGCCCAGTATATACACGAAAAAAGCAAACGGGCGGACAAGCCGTTTGTCGCAGTGGACTGCGGTTCATTATCCCCGGCATTGGCACAGTCCGCCTTTTTCGGACATGTGAAAGGGGCGTTTACCGGTGCGGATGCCAACCGCAGCGGATTTTTTCAGGAAGCGGAAGGCGGCACGCTGTTTCTGGATGAGGTGGGTAACCTGACCCCTGACACCCAACAAATGCTGTTGCGTGCCATACAGGAACGGCGGTACCGACCCGTAGGCGGCAAGGAAGACAAGACAGCCGATGTACGCATTATAGCAGCCACCAACGAGGATTTGCAGAAAGCCGTATCGGAGAAGCGTTTCCGTCAAGACCTGCTTTACCGCTTGCAGGAATATGCAGTAACTGTACCACCACTCCGGGAAAGCAGTGATGACATCATGCCTCTCTCGGAATTTTTCCGTGAACAGGCAAATATGGAGCTGGAACGCAACGTGAAAGGCTTCGACCAGTCGGCACGCAAAGCCCTGCTCACCCATTCATGGCCGGGCAACGTGCGTGAACTGCGTCTGACGGTACAGGCTGCGGTATTGCATACGGCAGGAGATATGGTGTCTGCAAAAGATTTGGAAATAACAGGTGAACATACCGGTGCTTTCTGTTGCTCTACCCTAAAGGATGAAGGGCTTGAAAAGGAACGTATCTTGCACGCATTGGAACAGGCGAACGGCAATCGGAATATGGCTTCGCAAATATTGGGTATCGGCCGTACGACACTGTATCGGAAAATGATGGAATACGGACTGAAATACGGCGAGAAATAACTCAAAAATGAATATTTCCGCTGTAAAATAATATATTATCCGCACAAATTCCTATCTTTGTGGAGAAATTTAGGAATAAAAACAGGCAGTCGGATCATGTCCGGCTGTCTGCTGATATAGACATAAGAACGCAAGGTGTCCAAGCGTAAATCTGGAAAATTGACACTGAAAGGTACAAATTGCGTGGTGCTTATGCTATGCTTTGTCATAGCGTGCATTCACGTATATAACCTTTCAAGGGCTTTCCAGAGCCTACGCTTGGTGTAGCGTGGATAGCACGCTACTTTTTTATTCCAAGCGAACCGGAAAGACCAAGAAATTCAGATTATGGCGAAAATACAATTGCTGGCAATACTTTCGATAGACGGCTGTCTGGCGAATATGGACACTGAAGGACGCTGGTGGCTCCGTCCAGACTGTCATGGCATCTCAGACATATATAACAAGGCAACCTTTGAGCTTTCACCGGATTATTCAATGACCACATTGATAGCCGAACATGAGAAACAAGACGACAACACCGTTTATCTGATTGAAGCGACCCATCAGAATGCCGATTTTATCAATGCACTGCTGAACATGCGTATCGTTGATGAAATTATCATCTATACCGTACCGTTCATAGCCGGTACCGGTCTCTTCCTGTTCCAAAAAGAACTGCCAATATCTTATTGGAAACTCACAGAACAAACAAGTCTGCCGGGAGCCTTGCGTCACATATACCATAAGGTAGATGTAGAAGAAAATTAGCCGTACCGTGTTCCAAAATGGAACGTGAAATGCGGATTCTGTTGTTCCAAAATGAAACGTGGTTTCATCTTGAAACCGATTTTTGGCCGTTTATGCAATGGCTGAAAAATATTTTTATCTCTATTCTATTGTATAACAGCAGGATACAAAATCCTGCCGTTTTTTTTCTGTTTGCGGAAAAGCATTTGTACTCATAGTTCATGTGCGCACACTGATAATCAAAGTGTATCATTCAAACAGAAAAAACATGAATTACCTTATATTGACAGAAACCGAGTTTTTCGGTCTTATAAACGGAAATGATGAGACAATCAATCTGAATGCAGCCTATGGGTGTTTTGTCAAGGCGGTTGTCGAACTGCTGTCCGATAACGATACGGACGGTGTAAAGATTGCACTGGCGTATGCCGAGAACGAACTGGAATATCACAATACGCAGTATCTTGCAGGTGGGGTGAAAAGCCATACCGACCTGTTTGTCCGCAAAGCCTTGTCTTTTGTCCGCAAGATGCAAAAGCATGTCCCCTCCAATTGTCCGCAGGTGCCGCCACTATCCACCACCATTCACTCCGGATACGAAAAGAAAGAAGATGAAAGGAATACCCCGACCATGCGCTGGACGGGCAAGGCGTCCGACCTTGTTGAACTTATCTACGGTGTCAGCGAAATGGGCTGCATCAATGACGGCGAGACCTCACTGAAGGAAATTGCCGACTATTTCTACAAGGTGCTTGGTGTGCAGGCGAAAGGCTGCTACAACATATACAGCGACATCAAGATGCGGAAAAATGAAAGTAGAACCTATTTTCTCGACCGTGCAGCCGAGAAAGTGAACCGTAGGATGCAGATGGATGAGGAACGGGAACGGATGAGAAGGTAAACGAGAAAAGTCCGGTTTCCTGCAATTATCGGAAGAAAAAGACAACCTTTGCAAAAGCAATTAAAAGACAATAGATTATGGCAATAGAAATCAAACCCATTCCGGTGACCTGATACTGTCGCAAACCCGATAAACATAATGATATAAAAAAGAAAATCCGTAATACGACTGAATGTTCAAGCGTGTTACGGATTTTCCTTTTTTCGCCTATGGCGTGTTACTTGTTCTGCAAGAGGTATTGCAGTTCCGGGTCGGACTGTATGCGCTGCAACTCGTCGGCGACAATCTGCCGCACCTCTGCACGGATACGGTTGTAGTTCTCCTGAATCATCTCCTTCATGTGGTCGTTGCCGTCAGCATCGGTAAAGTCCGTGATGATGGGAATAGGCTTGTATGCCTGTTCCTCACGCTTCACTTTCTCGGCATCGACCACAATCTCACAATGGAAAATCTTCTGCTCAATGCGCTCGCTGAAATTGTCGGCGACGGCTCCCACGAACATGCCCTGCGTGAGCGTGGAAATCTTGCTCGCCGGGATAAGGCTCT